>ERZ780166.1488-NODE-1488-length-12270-cov-2.584445_pt1 | contig 12270 bp, 11 predicted proteins | sample MGYA00511366_ERZ780166 | MGnify/ENA primary metagenome ERZ780166 (study PRJEB29588, sample SAMEA2162231) | human gut metagenome | biome: human gut; feature: human-associated habitat; material: faeces | place: Denmark | collected 2008/2010 ...
AACTATGCAAAGTCTAAAGGTCTAACCATTATAAACATTGCTTGAATTTGACAATTTTATAAAATAGTACTTTTCGAGTAAAATATAATAAAAACTCGGAGGTAAAACGATGAAAGGAACAATAATATCCGCTAAAACAATTTTGAATTTTGAAAATCATTTGAGAATGGAGGAAAAGTCGCAAAATACCATTGAAAAGTATATCCGTGATGTGACTGCCTTTGCGGAATATCTAGGTGGAAATACTGTAAGCAAAGAAAATGCTATTGCATATAAACAGCATTTGCAAGATGAGGGCTATGCAGTTAGGAGCATAAATTCTGTAATTGCATCTCTAAATGCTTTGTTCCGCTTTATAGGTATTATTGATTGCAAACTGAAATCTTTGAAACTGCAACAACAGATTTACTGTCCTGAAGAAAAGGAACTCACAAAAGCGGAATATGCTAGGCTAATACACACCGCAAAGCAAAAAGGAAATGAGAGGTTAAACCTTGTTATTCAAACAATATGCGGTACGGGGATTCGTGTGAGTGAACTGCAATTTATTACTGTCGAGGCAGTAGAAAAAAGCGAAGCGGTGGTTTCTCTTAAAGGAAAAACAAGGACAGTGTTTATCGTAAAAGACCTGCAAAAAATAGCGCCGACGATTATACACAAAATTGCCGTAGACACAGATCCTGTCCTAAAAGCCTTTGAGCGCACTAAACAAACAATACCCACCGATTAAGGCAGAGAAAAAAGCTGACCTTTTTCGGTGGGTATTACTATGCTTTATAATGGAATATCTACTGCTGATTCGCAGGACAAGATAAATTTTGAACTCGTTTTAACCCCTCCGTTTATTATCCGAATAAAAGTATAATATTTAATCGGTTTCTGTCGGTAAGAATTACTTTATTTCATCGGTGCGGTAAATAAATTTAACATCGCCGTCCGTGCCGTCGGCTATGCCCGCAAAGCTTTTGTAATCGCGTGAGACCTCGACAGTGGCTTTGATCAGATCTTCGATTCCCTCATCCTTTGCTGCACTGATCGGGATTACCGGGATTCCAAGTTCCTCCGACATTTGCCTGTAATCAATAGATCCACCATTTCCTCTGACCTCGTCCATCATATTCAAAGCCAGAACCATTGGAATATGCATCTCTAAAAGCTGCAGCGTCAGATAGAGATTTCTCTCGATATTGGTGGCGTCCACAATATTGATAATACCGTCCGGTTTCTCATTCAGGATAAAATCTCTTGTCACGATCTCCTCATTGGTATATGGGCGGATTGAATAAATTCCCGGCAGATCCACAACGGAACAATTCTTTACCGAGCGGATCTCACCTATTTTCTGATCTACTGTCACTCCCGGAAAATTTCCCACATGCTGGTTAGATCCGGTTAACTGGTTAAATAAAGTCGTCTTACCGCAATTCTGATTGCCTGCTAATGCAAATATCATTCTTTTGTTTCCTCCATAGACACCTCAATCTTTTTTGCATCTTCCTTACGGATCGTCAGTTCATAATTGCGGAGTCTTATCTCGATCGGATCTCCCATCGGAGCTATTTTTTTTACAACAACTTTTGTCTTTGGGATCAGACCCATATCCAGAAAACGGCAGCGAAGCGCTCCCTCTCCCCCAACTGTCGTAATGACTGCCTCTGTTTCAAGTGGTAAATTGTCTAACGTCATTTTATCCTCCGTAATAAACAGGAACTCTCACTGGACTTTCCTGTATGTTTATTGATAATTTTTTTCAGTTAATATCTCCTAACTGTCCTTAGTTTAATGCTCAAATTTTCCTATGTCAATGCAGCTTACAAAGTTTTTGATAATTTTTCTCATTTTTGTCATTTCCTACAAAAATGGAATTTTTTGCAGTCCTATTATGCACACTTTTCAATTTTAGAACATAAAGTATTGAGAAAGAATAAGAAAGGCAACAGAATCTATGAGAAACTGTAATGCACAAAACAGAATGAATCCTGTCTGTCCAAACGAATCAAACCGCGATATGAGTCCGGAATTTGTCGTTGCAATGGCATACGTTCCATGGCAGCAGTTTGGACCGTTATATGATATTGAAAAAGGGCTTATGGTGGGAACCATTTTCCCTGAATTAGATAAACCATTCCTTGGAAGGAGGGCTTTTCGAAGATGACGAACCAAATGAACCAGATGAACCGCCAACAGCTTTTTAACCTCATTAATACCGTAAGCTTCGCTGTTGACGACCTTCTTCTTTTTTTAGACACCCATCCGGATGATGTGGAAGCGATCAAAGCATTCCATCATTACTCGGATATCAGACGCAACGCTCTGCAGGTCTACTCTGACCAATATGGTCCGCTGACCATCGACACTGCAGATCCATGCAGTCACTGGAATTGGGCAACAGAACCATGGCCATGGGAAGGAGGATGTAAATAATGTGGAATTATGAAAAACGACTGCAGTACCCGATCAATATCACAACACCAAATGCCAAAATTGCACAGATCATTATGTCCCAGTATGGCGGACCAGACGGTGAAATGGGAGCATCCATGCGTTACCTCTCCCAGAGATACAGCATGCCGGACAGACGTGTATGTGGCGTGCTTACGGATATTGGAACGGAAGAATTAGCGCATCTGGAAATGGTCGCATCCATCGTCCGACAGCTCACCAAAGGCTTAAGTGCAGAAGAACTTGAAGCTGCCGGATTTGCACCATATTATGTCGACCATACCGGTGGTATCTGGCCACAGGCGGCGGGCGGTATTCCTTTTAACGCCTGCGAATTTCAGTCCAAGGGTGATGCCCTCACCGATCTTTTTGAAGATATGGCGGCAGAACAGAAAGCGCGCACCACGTATGACAATATTTTGAGGCTGGTCAAAGACCCTGATGTATGTGATCCGATCCGTTTCTTAAGAGAGCGTGAGATCGTCCACTTCCAGCGTTTCGGTGAAGCCCTGCGCATTATTCAGGATGACCTCGACAGCAAGAATTTCTATGCATTCAACCCAGAGTTTGATATACCAAACTGTCCTCGCAATTAGATAACCTTAACTGTTCCATCAGCTTTTGCATTGCACTGACTGGCGCAGACCAAAAAGCAGAAAGACTGTCACACAAAATCTGCTCTCATCGAGTTCTTTGTATGACAGTCTTTTTTATATACACTATTTATTCATGCCGATCGAATACTCACAGTACATATTCGATCATGTATGTCTTATTCGAACTTTGCAACCTGAAGCTTGCGGATCAGTTCACGCAGATTCTCAGCCTCACTGCTCATCTCCTGACTGGCAGCCGCACATTCCTCGGATGTTGCGGAATTCGTCTGTACAACGTCATTGATCTGCTCGATTCCTTCATTGATCTGATGGATTGCTGTTGTCTGCGTCTCTAATGTATCCGCAATATTTCCAACCTGCTCTGTGATCGTTCTGGAATTATCGGCTACGTCTTCTAACTGTGTTGCTGTCTGATCTGCAATGACCATACCTTTTTCTACTGCTTTGACAGAAGTCTCGATCAGAACTGCTGACTCTTTTGCTGCCTGTGCACTCTGGTCGGCAAGTACTGTTACCTGATCTGCTACCACCGCAAATCCTTTTCCGGCTTCGCCGGCTCTGGCTGCCTCGATAGAAGCATTTAACGCAAGCAGATTTGTCTGGGATGCGATCTCATTGATCGTTGCGATAATCTTATCAATTTCTTTGGAAGCCTCGTTGATCTCATTCATGGAATCAACCATCTCATGCATCTTACCGTTGCTTTCTAAGATTGCATTTCCAAGTTCTCCTACTTTTCCACTGATCTCTTTTGCAGACTGGGCATTCTGTGCCACCTGATCTGCCACGTTTGTAACAGTTGCAGTCAGTTCTTCCACAACTGCTGCCTGATTGGTAGCGCCCTCGGCAAGATCATTGGAGCTTGCAGCCACCTGTTCTGCTCCTTCGGACACCTCATTGGATGCACTCTGGATGCCCTTGACTGTCTCAGCCATGCTCTTTTCAAATGCCATAAAGGAATCTAAGATTCCTATAAAATCTCCCTTCCATTCCACTTCCGGCTGCACATCAAAATTGCCCTCCGAGAACAATTTCATTGCACGTCCGATATCATCCACATAAGATCCAAGTATGCGGATAGATTTACGCATACTATGTGCAAGTTTTCCAATCTCATCCTCAGAACGATATTCTAATGTACTGTGCAAATTACCCTCTGTGAGTTCCTTTGCAACATCCTCGATCGCATGCAGTGGTTCGAGAATCGAATCAACCACGACATTACTTATTTTCTTCACAAAAAGAATTGCAAATATCACACTTAAGATGATCACCAGAATTCCTGCCACTGTCATGCAGCCTGTAAAGATCACCGCCTGATGGCTTGCCTTGTCAGTCACTGCATCTAACTTTTTCCCAATAGCGACTGCATTGTCTAATGCCGGCGTACATTGGTTAATAATAGCATCCGCAGCTTCCTCTGTCTGTCCACTCATGATCTGTTCCATAATGGAATAGCCGATATTTCCCCAATCAGAAAGTGCGGATGCATATTCCTGATAGAGCTCGTCCGATATGATTCCTGTTGCCTTTAGTGCCTTCAGTTCTGAATCCACCTCAGCAAGCTGTGTTTCTACCTGTTGCTGATAACTGTCGTAAGTTGATGTGTCACTGTTTAATGCCATCTCACGGATATTTCTCGCCGCAGAATTGACATCGATCCTGCAGATTTTCACTGCAACATCTGCACGTTCTACATTTTCCACATAACGCAGCATATTCCCCATTAATAAACCTATAACAATAAGAGAAAGCACACCGGATACTATCATCCTCAAAATGACTCTTCCGTATCCGTAAATGAGTCTTTCTTTCAGCTGCATTTTTTCAAGTTTCTTCTTCATCCTGTGTACCCTTAATGGTATAACTGCCATTATTTTTCCCTTCGTAATTTATTTTTTTTAAATATTTTATCACTTTTCCAGAAAATAACAATCCATTCTTTAAAATTTATTATTTTTAATTTTTTCAACTGATCATCTCATCTTAGCGGTCATACCGGTTTTTCATCACGGCCGGCTTAACCGGTCAACAGAATCGAGTATATCCTGGATCTGAGGTCTCATCTCCGGCATTTCTTCCATAAACTTTGCCACTTCCGTGCGCTGTTCTTTTAAGATACCGGCATTGTATTCCATCCGGCTTCGAAGCTTCTGTCTGCGCATCACAAGATTATGGGTGATCTCCACCATCTCCTTGTGGTCGATCAGTGCAGCTGCCTGCGGAATCCATACCCGTGAATCATATAAACGATATGCGGAGAGTTCCCGGATCATACGGTTGTTAAAATAATCAATATCATCACTGTTCTGTTCAAACTTCTCTTTCTGTTTGACCGCATCCATATAGCATTCCCAGATATATTCCAGTTCTTTTCCATTGCGGACATGATATTTTTCACATGCATAATCCACTGCATTTGTCATATTGACATATTTGATCTTCACTTTATTCAAAAGAGTGATCGCCTTATCCGCATTTGCCTTTGCTCTCCGGCTCTCGGTCCTGTCATTCATCATTTTCAGATACGGAAGGCAGATGCCCAGTACTGCTATAAAAATAAGGATCATCCAGATGAGTCTCATATCTGTCCCCAGTATGATCTGTGTGATCAGAAGAATCAATGCCGCAGTCACAGACAGTCCTGCTGCCACATACATAAACTTCTGCATTTTTACCCTGTCATGGGAAAGGATCTCCTGATATAACTGCCATTCTCCCTTCTCACGCTCCAGGTATTTCATGTCACGCCTGATAGTCTCCAGATAAGCCTCGTTGGACTGAAGGCGTTTGATCGCATTTGGAATATCACTCTCCTCCTGCTGCATCTGTGCAAACTGCACATCTGCAATTTTTTTCTCGGAATGCATCAGTTCATATCGTGTTTTATTTAAAGCAACAATATTGGATGCGATATCTGTGATCGGCTTTTTTTCTTCCTCTGTCAGCCCTTCCAGAGTCTGGATATCATTCAGATAAGAAGTGACCACTTTGTATTCTGCCTTTTCATCCTCGATCTCTTTCGTTGTCTCGATCATCTGCTCCAGACGTTCAATGACATAATGCTCCACTTTATGTGGATTCTCCCTGTCCTTTTCATTCAGAATGCCTTCATTCAGTTCATCAAATTTATTTTCCAGTGTCTTTTCTTTTTTTCTTCTTTTGAAAAAAAACATATGCTCATCCCTTATAATCTACAACTTTTTTTATACGCTTCTGACCATTTCCTGATCTGTTCCATAAGCGGTTTATTCTCCTCCAGCTGTCCCTGTGCATCTTTTATGAGACGTTCGGCCTCACTTTGCTTTTTTAGAATATCCTCACTTTTTAAAACAGAATTCCATTGGTCTGACATACTCTTAAACGCTTCGTCCGAAACATGAAATTCTTCCTTGTATTTTTTTAAAATATCTGTTTTTTTTGCCAGACGGCAGGCTGCCATACACGCAGCCAGTGACTCTCTGTTCTGGTTCAGCCGGTATGCATTCAGAAAATTCGCCGCAGCCTCGTCAAATAAAAATAACCCTGCACAGGCAGTTCCAAGATTGTGCCTGATATTGCCCTCTAAGACCGGATTTTTTTTGCACTCCTCCTCCATTCCAAGCAGTTTCCGGTATTCATGGATCGCTTTCACATACTTTTCACTCTCCATGTAACGGTCTGCCCGGATCTTCGAACATTCAAATACAGATTTATTCTGCATATCCAGCAGCACAGAACGGATATGGCGTATCGTGTCTTCTGAACAGTATCCGCAGCTTCTTAAGATCAGTTCCGTAAAATCAGAAAGACTCCCATTTCCGAGCAAAACACTGCGCAGCGACTGTGCCAGATCTTTTTCATCAAGTTCCTGCCCGATCCAGAGACAGAGTTCCTCACTCATAAAATCTGCCTCGATCAGATACAGATGGTTTTCAATATAATAGCAGAGTTCCTCCAGCGAATATACATTGAGTGAGATATTATCAATATAGTATGGCATAGCAGCAATTGGATGGCTGCATAAAATCAATTCTCCCATCTTCCCACTCCCTCTTTACAATGACATTGTATATTCCCATGTCAGATCCGAGCTCTTCACAATCTCGCCAAACCCAAGATCACGGATTTTAATCTTTACCCTGGAATCAGAAACCGGTTTTGCACTGATCCGGAGTCTTGTAGTTTTCGGCTTGCGTTCCGGCAGATCCGATAATTCCAGCTTTTCTATCCTTGCATCCCTGCTGTGTGGCAGCTGAAGCCAGAAATCAATCTCCTTATCTCCATCCAGCAGCACCTCACAGTCTCCGGAAGCTTCATACCAGTTGTCTCCCGCATTGATCAAAGACAAAAATTCCCATTTCCCACGATTTTTCACTTTCAGGCTGACATTCACTTTCATTTCATTGTCGCCCATATAGACATACGGCCATGGATTTTTCTGTTCACGGACGATCGCCGCATAGCAGGCTCCCTTGGAATAAAGGTTCTTACCTATAAATGCCCTCCGTCCCTTACACATGTAGGAAAGAGACATTTTCATCCAGTCACCGTCAAATCCATCTCCGACAAGATACACAGAGGAACAGATATGTCCATGAAAACTGTCAAGCAGGATCTTATAAAATGACTCATCTTTATGGATTCCGTCTAATGCATGTACTTCCTCTGTGATCGTTACCATCTGTGGCACTGTTCTTGTATCACGGACGGTAGCACAGCATCTCACTTCATCTCCACGGCAGTCAAACAAAAAAATATCATGCAGCCATAACTCCTGCTTCTGGTTGTATACAAAATAATAAAAACTTTCTTTTCTGTCCTGTAAAATCAATTGACTGCGTCCTAATCCGAGATCTTCTGCCACCTTTCCGAACAGCTCCGTCAGTTCTCTTGACAGGGCTTCCACTGTGATCACCAGGCAGTCCGGCAGTCCCGGATTTCCCAGACGGCTCGCTAAAAGAAGCAGTTTCTTGATATAGAGCGCAAAAAGTTCCTCTGCCTCATACACGATGTTTTCCACAGTTACCTGTTTCTTTGCAAGTGCATTGTCAAGCAGATGGCCGATCACATCTTCATTCTGGATCAATGCCATCTTTTTTGCCTCCTCACCGATAAACCACTGTCCGATCCCCCGCTTTTTGATCAACGCCACCGGGATCTGGTAAATCTCACTTCCTGCGATCGTACTCAGTGTTTCCGGCTCTCTCATGCCGGCTTTGTAATAACTGATGACGGCATTCCTGTCGTCCATATCGATTCCAATATAATAACACTGCTGCGTCATCTTATGTGCCGTCCTTTCCAATATTTTTATAGCAATTTAAAAAGCTTCTTTACGGTATCGTCCATGCTTACATACTTTCGCATGCTCTCTGAAAGCATTGTCTCATCCTGCATGGCATAAGCAAACATAATATTGTTGATCACATCATACCGGCTCTGGTCTTTATCCCCATACATATTCTGGTTTGAAATCTGCCGGCTTTCCACCACTTTCCACTCCCCATGAAGCTTCTCTGAAATATAATAGGACACGGATTCCCCAAACAACAGCACAAACGCCTTCACATAAATACCGTCATAAACCTCCGGGATCTCTTCCTTATGGTATTCCCCACCGTTTACACTATAGTTTAACAGCACATGCTGGTCTGCCTTTGTATGATATTCCACAAAAAACTTATCATACAGATGATATTTTCTGATCATTGTCTCCCCGAACTTTTTGTAGAAAGCAAAATATAAATTTTTTCCAGTATACTTCATCAAAAGTTCGTCTGCTATTTTGTTGTCAACTGCATCGAGTGCAGAAATTTCAGACAATTGCTTTAACAGTCCGAGCAGGCATGCATCATTTAATGTCTGCCCCGCAAGATAGCGCTCCCTGATCTGTGAAAATACATGTTCCGGTATCATCATATCATTCACCAGATAATAATGGGAAAAATAAGAAAGGTACGCCATGCAGACTAATTCCCTTCCACCCCCGGCAAGATAACTGTCATAAATCCGTTCGATCTCATCCACATAATCTGTTGAATAAAGCATCTGCGTAATAATACGCTCCTCCAGATCAAAGGTATCGATCTCAAATTCTCTGGCAGCTTTCCAGATAGCAGCCATCTGCTTGGTTGGTCCCTGAAAAAATTTGCACAGATAAATCAGGATCACATCATTATATTTTTCATGTAAAAAACAGTTCTGTGCCATTCCGAGCAGATAATCATTCTCCTCAAATGAATGTTCCGTGATCTCATAACTGCACAATTCCACTCCTGCCCTGCTTCCCAGTCTGTCATATCCATAGTGGTGTACCAGCTGAAATGCCCGTTCAAACTGATGTGTCTCTATGAGCATCTCCTCTATATAACACTGATTTTCCTGCGTCATATTACGGATATCCACTTCATTCAGATATGGTTCTATCACAAGCATTTCGCCTTTTTTCTGATAAAAGCGGATGATCTCCGGAATCAGATAAGCTTTATATTCATCACTGACACGCTCCGACTGTGTCAGCATACGAAAATATCTTCCGTCTTCCACCGCAAAATCGTCACATCCCCTTTTGCCATCGAAATAATACAAAAGATATGACAATTCCTCCGGTGCAAGCTCCATACATTTTTCCAGATAATTTTCCGGGTGAAGTAATGCCTCATCCTGATAATCATCGGTATAGCAGTTTCCCCCGGTATCGCAGAGAATGACTGTGTAATCTTTGGAATATGCCTTAAAATATCCGCATCCGTTCGTCAGTGTAACAACCTGTGGTGCTTTTAACTGCCAGTGCAGGATGTATGCCTTTGCAATCCCATGGTTCTCACAGCATAATTTATGTACAAATAAAACTTCTGCCGCTTTGTGCGCCAGTTCCTCATTCAGGATGCTGACAGGAAGAATCTCCTGGTATAGAATCGCCAGATTGTCATCCATATGTCCGGCTTCCATCTGTGCAAGCGCAAACTGTTCCATATTTCTGCGATATTTATGGTATACATCCGGCTGTTTTTCCTTTGCTGCGATGATATTCACATATAAGACCGCCATATAACGGTAGGAAAGACCACTGTTATACTGAAAATATAATTGGATCATCTTTGGGATCGCAGTCACCTCATTCGGATCCATAGAGATCAAAAACGCCTCGTACAGATTCGTGATACGGATTTCACTGTCAATTCCACGCTCATACCAGACATGATATTTTGGTGCAAACTGCTGTCCACGGATCAGATAAGTGCATATCGCTACGACCATCTCCTCTGAAGGATCTGCCTCATAACATTTCTCCAGAACCGGATACCATTTTTTCTGATATTCCCTCTGTTCCGGCAACAGATTGCGCACCTGCAATGCAATATCTTTCGAGATCGCATCCTGTTTTGCTGCCCACCTTAAAATCTTTAATGTAAAATCGTTTAACCCCGATAAAAGATATGGATCCTGCCAGATCAGATAATATGCTTCCAGATACAGATATGGGCTGTGAAAGCCTCGTCCGATCCACTGCTCGATCGCCTTGAATCTTCTGGAACTATTGCGGTAAAACTCGTCTTTTACAAATAAAAGAATCCAAAACAACATGGAATCCTCCGGATAATGATGAAAAATCTGCTCGATCTCCTCCGTCAGACGATCCACATAAGACTCTTCGCGTTCCATCAGTGTACATAGATACAGATAGTATCCCCAGACCGGTGTCGTCCGGTCAAGACATTCCCGTTTGTAGTCTGTTAAAATCCAGCTTGCCTCCTGCTTCTGCCGGTTGATCAAAAGTGCCTGCGCCTTCATTAGGCGATGCATTGGTTCTTCCGGCTCTAAAATTGCCAGATGATCCAACAGTTCCACAGAACTTTTTGCCCATACTCCGGTAACGATCCGTTTCAACCGGTAATCAATATAAAGCTGCATAAGTTCTGTCCGCGCCTGTCCGGCTTCCCTATGTTCAGAAACCTCCCGTTCTTCCTCTCTCTCCTTACAGGAAGCGGTAACGGTATAAAGAAAAGACTGATCCGGGAGTTCAAAACACAGTCTTCCAAAATTCTTACCGGCATGCATTGCATCTGCATCGATATAATACTCGTAAAAACAGGTACTTCCGATAAAATCATTCTCTGTGATGATCTGTTTCCCCGGAATCAAAAAGTCTGCATCAGAAGAAACGTGGATACGGACAGCGCCCCACTGTGGTTTCTGGATCTCTAACTGCTCTTTTTGCTGTTCCTGCACACCATAAAAACTTTTCTCAGTCTCTTCGAACGTGACCTCCACTTTCTTCTTATGATGGGAAGCGGTCAGAAATGTTTCCACGACCAATGCAGATTGCAGCTGCATTCTCAGTCCCTCATAGAGAATACGGTCTTTATCTTCCCTGATCAGGTTTTTGAAATTGCTGGAATAAAATAAACGGTATGCCTCATCATAATTTTCCTTCGCAAGCCTGCAAAAGTCATCCAGATTCTTGATTTTTCCAAAGGATGAATCCGCATACAACCTGGAAATGGACACAACAAAAGAAAGGTTATATTCCCCCTGGTTACATACGATAAAAAACTCGCCTTTCTGAATATCCCCTTCTATCAGCCCCTCACTGTGAAACTGATACCGAATACGCACTTCTTCCCCCTCAAACTGAGGTGTAAGACATTCCATACGCGGATTGGAAGAATAAATGATGCCACGCATTTTTACCTGATTCGTGCTCGTAATGACAAAACTGCCTGTTTCATCCTTTCCTTCCAATACCTCTAACTCTATCTTCTCCGTAGACAGAGATAGTTTCGGACCATTGTTATCGAATTTTCCATTTGCAAGCTGTTGTATCCTTTTCCGCAATCCGACACCTGCTCCTATCTATTTTTATTGCTTTTTTTTAAGCAATGTTTTATAATAAATACAGAGGTGTAATGATGAAATTGAGATTCATACATATAAATACTTATAATCGCCCCCTAACGGTAAACCCGCACGTGCATAACGTCTATGAGTTCGTCTATTATATAAACGCACAGGGATATTCCATGTATGGAAAAAGTTCCGCCTATATAGAAAGCGGTCAATTTTTGGCCTATACCGATAATGTACGTAACGGGGACGTATTTTATTTTGGTAATAATAGCTATATCCTCTATCCGCCGGGAACGGTTCATGATGAACACCATCAGATTCCGGCAAAATTAGTCGCCGTCGGATTTGATGCAGAAGATTTTCCTATGGATCCCGCCCC
>ERZ780166.1490-NODE-1490-length-12238-cov-2.281786_pt1 | contig 12238 bp, 8 predicted proteins | sample MGYA00511366_ERZ780166 | MGnify/ENA primary metagenome ERZ780166 (study PRJEB29588, sample SAMEA2162231) | human gut metagenome | biome: human gut; feature: human-associated habitat; material: faeces | place: Denmark | collected 2008/2010 ...
TCATTTGAAAATGGCAGAATATGTTTTATCTCATTACGGATTTGACAAAATCATTTTTATTCCTGCATACAAGCCACCACACAAGGATTACGACACAAATATGTGCCAACATCGCTTTAATATGGTTAAGCTTGCAATAAAAAATAATCCGCATTTTGAAATTTCTGACATTGAATACAAAAGTGAAGGTAAATCATATTCTTACCTAACCGCTTTAAAACTCTATGAACAGTACGATGTTGATGAAAAAATACATTTTATTATCGGAACTGATGCCTTTGAAAAAATTGAAAGCTGGTATGAAACCGATAAATTCAAAAAAATTGTTGATTTTATTGTATTTATAAGAGAAAATGAAACTGTAAATTTGGATTTCCTTAAAGAAAAAGGATATAATTTTGAATTTACACAAATGCCGTTTATCGACATCTCATCAACTGAATTGAGAAATAGAATAGAGCAAGGTTTACCCATTAACGACCTTGTCACAAAAGAAGTAGAGGAGTACATTTATAAAAATGGATTATACAAAAATTCTTGAATGGCTTAAAAATAATTTGAATGAAAAAAGATATATCCACACACTCGGAACAGCAGATTGTGCAAAAGAATTAGCCAAACAATTCAAACTCAATCAAGACAAAGCTTATTTAGCCGGACTTTTGCACGATTGCGCAAAATGTTTTCCAAACGAAAAATTACTGGACATTATTCACAAACATCTTGATGTTGAAGAATGCGAAATGCTTAATTACAAAACATTGCACGCACCAGTTAGTGCTTACATTGCTGAAACAGAATTTAAGATTACCGACAAAGAAATACTATCTGCAATCAGATGGCATACATTGGGTAAACTTGATATGACTGATTTTGAAAAAATTGTATTTATTGCAGACAAAATTGAGCCAAATACTCGAGATGAAGAATATTCCGCAAAAATTAGAGATTTATTAAGCGAAGAAAACGGTTTAAACAAAGCATTATTAAAATGCTACAAGGAAACAATCAAAAGTTTAGTCAAAAGAGATTTGAAAATTTGCCTTTTAACAATTAAAATCTACAATAAACTTCAAGATTTGGTTCAAAATTAGCATGTTCATGATAAAATGTATCCAAAGAGAGGAAGTATGATGCAGGTACTGGAGATTAAGAACAATTTAGTTAAAATAGCTTATGATGTAAACGATAACCTTGCTCTTTCAAGTTTTGTTATCATTGAGGACACAAACACACCTTATGTTGCACAGGTTGTCAATGTCAAAGCAGATAAATTAACCAATTTTGCAATAGTTAAGTTGCTATTTACATTCAACGAAGAAGGTATTTTGAAAAATTACAACGGAACTATTCCATCGCTTAAATCTACAGTTTCAATTCTTCCATCAAAAGAATTGCTTGATATCATTCCGATTGAAAACAATCTTATAATGGGGGAATTAGCCCAACAAGGCGTTACGCTTAATGTAGACAAAACAATTTTAGATAATAATTTGTTAGTTTGTTCTGATAATGTTGAAAACACAAACATTCTTTTGAAGAATATTACGGAATTCAAAGAATTGGATTCTGCTAAAACCACCTTTATTTCTACGATCTCCCATGAATTGAAAACTCCTATTTCCGCTATCATGATGAGTCTTCAGTTGTTGGAGGACAAACGTGTGGGAGTTTTGAATGAAGAACAGGGGCAATTATCTAAAAGCATTAAAGAAAATAGCCAGCGTCTGCTTGAAATCACCGGAGAGTTGCTGAATATGACGCAAGTGGAAGCCGGAAAATTGCAAATGATGCCTAAAATCACTAAGCCTATTGAACTGATAGAATATGCAATCAAGGCAAATCAGGTGCAAGCTGATAAATTTAATATACAGATTGAGGTGGAATATCCGGAAGAGAAAATTAGTAAACTGTTCGTAGATAGTGAGAAGATAGCTTGGGTGCTTACCAATTTGCTGAGCAATGCCATCCGTTATTCTAAAGAAAATGGCCGTGTCGTTATCGGTGCACAACAGGATGGAAATTATGTGGAACTTTATGTACAGGATTTTGGTAAAGGTATCGATCCGCGTTATCATCAAAGTATTTTCGACCGTTATTTCCGTGTGCCCGGAACAAAGGTACAAGGGAGTGGATTAGGACTGTCTATTTCTAAAGATTTTGTAGAAGCGCATGGCGGAACTCTGACTGTACAGAGTGAGCTGGGGAAAGGAAGCCGATTTGTAATCCGGTTAAAGGCATGATTCGGGACTATTCCTATGTCGTTTCGCCTTAAGTGCCGGGTATCGGACTACACTAACAGGTTTCTACAAGGCATCAAGGGGAAACCTCCTTTTCTTTGAATATAAACTTTCTTTTGTCTGGTGAAAAAATGCTGTTTGTTCTTTTATAATCTATAATCATTGTCATACATATATTGAGATAAATTGGAGATAAAGGAGGAGGTTTGTTCCGTTTTTTATATTTTTGTAGTGTTGGAATAATTAATGCAATGCACAAATGAAACAGAACGGAAGCACCATTACCCTTTTATCTCTTTTTATTGTAGCTTTCTGGTCGTGTGTCTCCAGGCCGGATGAGATTGTGACGACTCTTCAACGGGCAGAATCGTGTATGGAGATGTATCCGGACAGTGCTTGGCATTTGTTGAGTGGAATATCCGATCCTGATGATTTGTCTGACAAAAAACGGGCAGATTATGTGTTGTTGTTGACACAGGCACGTGATAAAAATTATATGGATATGTCTGTCGATTCTTCCATCACTTTTGCTGTTGATTATTTCAAGAAAAACGGTAATAAACGAAAGTACGGCAAAGCGTTGTATTATTACGGGCGGGTGCTTCAAGGAAAGCGGGAAACGTCACGGGCAATGAAAACTATTTTGGATGCCCGGCACATTTTGGAAAAAACGGAGGAATACAAAATCATGGGATTACTGCTTACAGATATATCGATTTTAAATCGTGAACAATCGCTTTATGATGAGGCTATCAATACCTGCAGGCTGGCTATTGTTTACTATTATCGGGCAAAAGATACATTGGGGGTTGCTTATACCTATCAGACGATGGGAAGTTCTTTTTTTCTAAAACAGGAGATGGATAGTGTCTATCAGTGCGCGACAAAGAGTTTGCAACTACTTTCGGATAATCCCGTCTTGTTGAGAATAGGGGCTTCTAAAATGTTGGGAATGATGTATAGCTTTCAAAAAGAATATCTTAAAGCCGAAGAAATTTTTCTAAAAATAATTGATGAAGAACCTCGCGAAGATAGACTTACAATGCACTATATGTCTTTGGGGCGTTTATATCAACTGATGGGGCAGAAAGAGTTGGCGGAAGAATATTTAAAATGCTGTCTGGATAGCCGCAGTTTGTTTACCCGTTCTGACGCTTATGCCTGTTTGGCGGGGTTAGCCAAAACCAGACATGACTATGAACAAGCTTTAACTTTGAAAGAAAAGTCCGATTCACTATTATATATTGCTGAAAATGAGAAAAAAAGGGAAGACCTGATGCGTCTTCAAACAGGATATCAGAGAGAAAGATTAGAAAAAGAAAAGCTACAGATTAAATTGGAAAACAGGATATTGCAATTGGGATCTATAGTGGTATCCATTTTATTTTTGGGTGTAACGTATTATTTTTATAATAGGTATTGGCGAGCGAAATTACAAATAAAACAGATCGAAAAATCATTGGAGAAAAACAACAGGCAGATTGCTGTGTTTTTGAATGAAATAAACAGGTATAAACAACAGGACGATGAAAAAACAAAGGAGACGGGTTCCAAAGTCAGAGACCTGACCTATCAAATAAACCGACTCGCTCAGGAAAATGTAGAACTTCGTAGTAAAGTAGATGTGAGCGAACTTATGAAGATATTGAAGAATGGAACCGTCATAGCCGAAAAGCTGACTTCTAAAGAATGGGATAAAATATTTAATTTGGCAAATTGCTTACATGCAGATCTTCTCGTTAAATTGAAAGAAGAACATAATCAATTGACAAAACATGATATTGAACTTTTGGCGTTTATATTATTAGGATTTACCTCTAAAGAGTTGATGGTCGTTTTTGATAGTAAGGATATTCGTACTATTTTCAAAGCAAAATCCCGGCTGAAAGAGCGCTTGAGGCTAAAGAAAGAGGAATCTTTAAATGAATTTCTTCAAAAAATGCAAGAAAGCTAAATTGAAATTGTCCACTAAATATGTATTTATTGGACACAATGTTTTGATTTATAGTATTATAACCTGTCTACCTCTGTGTTTGCGATAGGTACAGATTAATTACTTAGCTTTGTAGCATAATTAAAAAACACTGAAGAAATGAAAACACGTGCTATTCTATTATTATTGATTTGTCTTAACTGTACGGCTTTTGCACAAAGGAATAATCCTGTTATTACATCGTTTGGGAAAATCAATTTAGATGGTCATTGGAAAGGCGATGATTTTGGAGATGAAGGTGACCATCGTTCTATTCCTTATATACCTGTCATTGCTTCTCTTGAAAAAGACATTCTCATATTAGAATTTATGGAAGTGGGTAGTGATATTACAGTGACCATTGTCGGCAAGAATCAAATACTTCTTTCTCATTCCCTTTTGATCGATATTCCTGGGAAATATTGTATTCCTATTGATGCTTATACTCCCGGAGTTTATTTATTGGAACTTTCAAATTCATAAGGTGGATATATCTATGGATGGTTTGAATTGAAATAGTTCTTTTTAATTTTAGTGTACTACCTTTTAATAATAATATGATGATGAAGAAGCATTTGCCGATATTAATCGTTCTATTGATGGCACAGAGCATCGGTTTGTTGATAGCTCAACAAGATACGATTTTGGTTTTTAAAGGGCGTCTTGATACTGCTTCAACAGCTTTGCAAACCATAAAGCCTTGCTTGTTACGAACAGAACGTTCTAATAGTGATTTTGGAGGGATTATTGAAGTACAATGTGAAGCGGGAATGAGCGAAGAAATGCAATGCTGTATAAAAGTTGCTGCACAATTGTGGGAAGAAAAGTTGTATATCCCTAAGAAAGTTGTTCTAAAATTTGAGAAAGAGAAAATGGGGGTGGGAGCAGAGGATTTTGAGGCTCAGGTACGATATACGTCTTTGTTAGGTACTACTAAAATGTATTCTCAGAGCTATTTTATGAACTTTTTGTCAGATGATAAAAGAAATGTAGAGGATGCTATAATTAAAATAAATGACGATGTGGATTGGGATTATAGCTTTAGTGGAGAAACAATAAATAAGAAGAATCTTACAACGGCAATGTTACGTGCTATTGCGATGTCATTAGGATTTGGATCATCTGTCATTGATAATTCTACGAAAGGTATTACTTTTTTTGTAAGAAGATGCTTTTCTCCTTTTGATGATTTTGTTATAAATTCCAATAACGTGTGTTTAAATGAAATGCCTAATAATGGACGTACGAGTCAGGAACTTGTTTCATTTGTAACAGGAAACAATGTTTATTATAAAACTACTAATAATGAGAATCTTAAATTATATGCTTCACCGGAATTTCAGGGCTATAATTATCTAAGTTATTTTGATACAACAGGGGATTTGATGTCATACAATATGAGAATTGGAGACAAGAATCAGCAAGTAGATAGAAAAACACAGGAAGTTCTTGAGACAATTGGTTGGAAAGAACCGGAAAAAGGGTTGAAAATTGTAGCAGATGGTATTGATAATACGGGGATGGCTTCTGCGACGCGAGGTTATAGTTTTCGTGCGGAGATTCCTTCCGGAAATATAATAAAGTATTCGTGGAAATATGAATTGTTGAATAACGAGATGGATTATGTTCTCATAAAAAAGGGAGAATCTTCTGAGTTTGCAATAGATAAAGTGGATGAATTAGCTAAATATAGGAAAAATGTAAACGGTGATATTAAGGGTAAAATAAGCTTGAATGCTATTGTTGGTGGTAAGGAGGTGTCTAAAGTATTTCATGTGTATCTTAGTACTAAACCAACCTTTATCTCTGTGAAAGTGGATTCTATAACTCCAATTTCTGGAACAAGATATTATAATCTTGATATCACTGTGATATATGATGGGGCTGATTATCTTTATGTAGAACAGTCTGAAGAATTTGGAGATATAGTCAATACGCACTTTTATTATGAACCTTATATTGCTCATCTCAGGTTTAAACGTATTTTTATGATAGGAATGTCTTGGGTTGATATGGAATTAAGTAATAATGAGGGAAAAGTATATTATACTGTAGAAATTCCAAATCAGATGGAACTCTTAAATCATTCTACTTTAATACAAGAAGAGGTTATAAACTCAGAAATTGCACAAATAGAAGTAAGGGATATACAGGGGAGAATAGTTCTTCGAACAGATAATTATGAATCTGTTAGTTGTTTGTCAAAAGGAATATACATCGTAACACTTACATATACGAATGGCAAAACAGTAACCCGAAAAATGTGTCAGTGATGAAATGTTTGGTTTTTATATTGATTGTTACTTGTTCTTTGAGTGTCTATACGCAAAATAATTATACTCTTTCTGGAACTGTAATAAAATCGAGTGATATCTCTTTAGATGAGTACGGAGCTTTATTACTGGATGATAGTTGTGCTTTTCATGTTGTAGATAATTGGGGGAAGATCATAATTCCGAATGTTTGCGAATGGGGTTTTGGGGTCGAAGTAGAGCAGGGAAATTACGTAAAAGTGAAAGATGCAGCTTCATTGGATTATGGGATTGTGATAAATTCATTGGCAGGATATGGATATTCTGATCCCAAGTATCGAAGATACACGATAGAAAATGATAGCTCAGTTTATTTTAAAGGGAAAGTAACCTTTTCGGGAGAGTATCAAGGACGAAAAATACAACTTGATAGAGACTTTTATATAAATTTACTTCCCTCTTTACCGAAGGTTAGAGTGTTGGATGTAACCTGGAGTAACTACGATGCCCAATGGAATATATATGATGACGCATACATGACGATACAGATTACTTCTGATAGAATGGAAAATATTTATTGTTTGGAGCAAGATGTGTCTTTTACAGGCCATGCAGTGTCTTCGTTCTTTACGGCTGACGTTGATGCGGACAAAGGAATTGGTCTTTTGCCTTTTTATGATGGGGATCGTTGTTTTCGCTTTTTTTCCTATAATTTTAGTGGAACAGTTGAGTGTGAAGACACTTTATACACTGCGAAAGTGGCTACATCTATCCCTCCCTCTGTTAAAATGGAGAATGCGCCATTCTATCCGAATCCGGTAGAAAATATTTTGTTTGTGCAAGATGGTATGAGTGATATTTTTCCTTTATCTATATACGATTCCAGAGGACGGCTTGTGAAATATGTGGGAGTTCCGATGAGTGAGATTGATGTTTCGAACCTTATACAAGGTGTATATTTTGTTTTATATAGAAATAAATCTTCTCAAGGAGAAGCGATCTTTAAGATGATGAAAGAATAGAGCTGTACTAACCATTATAAAAGAAAGGATAAATCATGAGAAAATTATTACTATTATTCTTGTTTTTGGGATGTGTGGGATTCTCTTATGCTCAAGAGGACGGAACTGAGGTGATTAGTCTGGGGAGAGACTTCTTTCGTAAGGAGAGTATTCCCAAACCAATAGTACGAGAAGTTGTTGGCGGAACAATTATTCAAGTAATATATGAGGGTAATGAGTGGGAACAAAATTTAGATAGGAAGAATGCTTTTGAACATGCCTGCCGTATTTTTGAAGAGCAGTTGCCTACCGCTTTACCCATTAAGGTGAAAGTTAAGTTTGGAAAGTTGAGGGGAAGTAATGTAATTGCTAAAACAACTCTTCATACGGATTCTTGCAAAATGGATCCGCGTGACGATCTTTCCAGAGCTTGGCGATCTACGATAAAGTGGAAATTTAAAGATTTAGGGCTTGGAAATGCTAAAGTTGGGATGAGCTTTTTTGATAAACCTGATGGCGAGATAATTTTTAATAGTGATGATATATATTCGTTTTCACTAAATGATGTCCAAGAAGACAAGTATGATTTTGTAACGGTAGCATTGCGTGAACTTTGCAAAATAATGGGATTTTATTTTAGTGCTCGGGGAGATAATACAACAAAGGTAATTGAATTTGATAGAAATTCTTTATTTCCTTTTGATTTGGTTGTTTTAGGAAACCAAGTGCTTGATCCTTTTAAGGCATATAGTTATGCTACATCAAATAAAGCAACCTTGTCGGTTGGCGGTTTTGGGCCATATGATTTATATTCTCCTACTATATTTGAGTATGGACGTTCTTTATGCTTTTTTAAACCGGATGAGACGGATAATGAAACGAGGCTGATGCAACCCGATTTACCTCGTGGTACTTCTATACGCAATATCGGTGGATGGTTTAAAGGCTTCTTAAAGGCAATTGATTGGGTCCACTATACAGCTGTTGGTGGTGGCGGTGGTGGAGAGCCTACTGTAACTTCTACTTCTACAGATAAGGCTAAAAGGTATGATGAAGTGTGCACTTTCTCTAATCCTCAAAAAAGTTTGAATTATAATGTCGCTTTAAGAAATGAGGAAGTTGTTGATAAAGATGATGTGGATAAGTATATATGGCAACATAGTTCTTATGCGTTAGATGATGATGGTGACATACTGTATGGATGGGTGGTCAGTGTTTTACGTAAAGACGGTACTTGGGAAATTATACCATCTACTTCTTCGTGGAATGAAAGTGAGGTTTCATTTATGCCATCTTCTATTGATGTGAATAAGGCAGATCAATATGCACGTTCCAGTGATGGATATTTACGTTGTCGGGTTAATTATACAAGTTATCCTGTAGAAGTAAATAGATTGGCTCGCTATTTTCTTTTAGATTACCTCCCTCAAAAACCGGAGATGGCTTTTTCTAAAGTAATGCCACAGACGAGGACTGTTGCGGACGATTACTATGCGGATGTGAAAATAGGATTTAAGAATGTGGAAGGAACAGAAAAAATTTTGGTTGAACAATTAGAAGAAGGATCTCCTGTTCCTTTTACTTATTATGTTGAGGATGTGCGAGATGGCTATTTTATAGCTTCGGTGGATAAGGAGTATAGTACTACTTTTAAATTGCGTGCCATGAATAAATATGGAGAAACTGTTAGTGAACAATTAATTGTTGCTCCATTAGTGCCGGCAACATACACTCTAAATTCACAAGTAAATGGTGACCTTTTGTCCTTGAAATTAGAGAAAGGCCGTAAAAGAAGCTTGGATGACAGGGCGTTAATAGATTATAGAGTGTTAGACTTGAATCATTCAATGATAGTAAGAGAAGGCAAGGTTGACAATAATATCATTGATATAAGTTCATTGGAGAAAGGTATGTATGGTTTACAGGTCTCGGATACGGAAGGGCGATCTTATGATACAAAGTTTGTAAGATAAGTTTCATGGATTTTCTAAGGGGGAATTGAAGTGAATACCAGGAAGGTGTGTCAGAATAGAAAAATTGACATACCTTCTTTTTCTGTTTTTTCAAAATAGCCGACCTTATAAATCACGGTTAATTTCGATATTTGAATTATCTGATGCTTTCGCTATAAAAGTGTATAGTAAAACTGAGAAATATATAATGTAGATTGAGGATATAAATGAATTGGGAAGTCTTGTATCGGATATTTATATACTTCAATTGTACGATAACAAAGGTGTCTGTTATAAAACAATTAAATATATTAAGTGAATAAATTAATCAATTGATTGTAAATCATTGAGTTATACTGTTGATGACTAAGGTGATTATCTGTTGATAACCCTGTTGATAACGATGTTGATAATATCTTGTAGATAGATACAGGCTTTCTGATCATTGAAAATAGTCGTGAGGATTATTCTTTATCCGAGGTTACTCTTCTCGACTTTCCTTTCTGTATTTGATATCTTTTAATGACCGGTGGGTTATCTTGTTAATAACTTTGTGTATACTTGTTAATAACCCTGTTAATAACGGTGTGAATAATTGATATTATTTAAGTGGATAAGGAGAGTGCTTGCGATTCTGAATCATTGAAATATCTTTAATCGTTTTTTCACGTTGATCCTTTCTTACAGTACTACAGAAATCGATCAGTTTTGGGGAATAAAAAAGCGCCTAAGAGTGGAAGCCTCCCAAACGCTAATTTTCTTTTGGTAGCGGGACCCGGGATTGAACCGGGGACCTCATGATTATGAATCATGCGCTCTAACCAGCTGAGCTATCCCGCCATCGTTTCTCGATTGCGGGTGCAAAGATAGATACTTTTTTTTATTCTCCAAAACATTTGTCGTTTTTTTCTGTTTTTTATTTAAGGATCGGCTCTTTGAGTTATCATAAATAGATACATTGAGAGTGGAAAATAAAAAAAGAAAGAAAATAAAGTGCATGATTTATACTGCGTAATTAGAAAAAAGTATTTATCTTGGCACACACAATTTAAGGTGAATATAGCTATGAAAAGAGAGAAAATACGTTTGGAGTATCTTCTGAATGCGACCTCTAAAAACATTCTTTGGTCAGCAATCAGCACACCGACCGGTTTGGAGGACTGGTTTGCAGATAAAGTCGTGTCGAATGATAAAATAGTGGAATTTCATTGGGGGAAAACGGAGCAACGTGATGCCGAAATTACGGCCATACGCGCTTATTCTTTTATCCGTTTCCGTTGGCTGGACGATGAGAACGAAAGAGACTATTTTGAAATTAAAATGAATTATAATGAACTTACAGGTGATTTTGTGTTGGAAATTACTGATTTCGCAGAGCCGGATGAAGTAGACGACATGAAAGAATTGTGGGACTCTCAGGTTAATAAGTTGAGAAGAACTTGTGGTTTTTAGTTAACTTTCAACTAAAAATTTTCTATGCTACTTTTTTTGTGCTAATTTTGCATCTCAATCGCACGAAACGTATTATAAGATGCTACGCATAAAAAGATTAGATATATTTATAGTAAAGAGTTTTTTACTGCTCTTTATTGGTACATTCTTCATTTGTCTCTTCATCTTCATGATGCAGTTTTTGTGGAGATATGTGGACGAACTGGTCGGAAAGGGATTGGAGATGAGTGTGATGGCTCAGTTCTTCTTTTATTCGGCATTGAGTCTGGTGCCTTTGTCACTTCCGCTGGCCGTATTGTTGGCATCCCTTATTACTTTTGGAAATTTTGGAGAACGTTATGAATTGCTCGCCATGAAAGCGGCGGGCATTTCTTTGCTTAAAATCATGCGTCCTCTCATCATACTTGTCTGTATCATTTGTGGAATTTCCTTTTATTTTCAGAACGTGATCGGTCCCATAGCGCAAGGAAAATTGGGAACGTTGCTGATTTCTATGAAACAGAAATCTCCGGAGGTGGATATACGGGAAGGGGTGTTCTATTCGGAAATTCCCGATTATAACCTTAAAGTGCGGAAGAAAGATCGTAAGACCGGTATGCTATACGATGTGTTGATCTATAATTTTAAAGACGGGGCGGAAAATGCGCATATTATTTATGCCGATTCCGGACGTATGGAGATGACGGCGGATAAACAACACTTGTATCTGCATCTGTATAGCGGTGAGCTGTTCGAAAATTTGAAGAGCCAGAATGTGAAGGCGCAAAATGTGCCGTATCGGCGGGAATCTTTCAAGGAGAAACATACTATTATCGAGTTTAATTCGGACTTTAATATGGCCGATGCGAGTATAATGAGCAATCAGGCCACTACGAAAAGTATGCAGACGTTACAGGTTTCCATCGACTCGATGGAACATGTGGGAGACAGTATCGGACGCCAGTATTATAAAGAGGCCATTGGCGGGGTATATAGCAATCCCGGTGGATTGTCAAAAGAAGATACGATAAAGATTACACAGGCCGATATCGGATCTTACAATGTAGACAGTCTTTTCGAAGCCGCAACGCTGATGCAGAAACAAAAGATTCTCTCTTCTGCTGCAAACCGTGCCGAAAGTCTGCAAGGAGATTATGGCTTTAAGATTTACAACATGAGAGAAAATGATTATCAGATCCGCCGGCATGGAACGGAATGGCACAAGAAGATAACGATTTCTCTTTCCTGTCTGCTTTTCTTTTTTATTGGAGCGCCGCTCGGCGGCATTATCCGTAAAGGCGGATTGGGGATGCCTGTGATAGTATCTGTGCTTGTGTTTATTGTTTATTATGTGATAGATAATAGTGGATACAAGATGGCACGAGACGGG
>ERZ780166.1492-NODE-1492-length-12236-cov-2.594204_pt1 | contig 12236 bp, 11 predicted proteins | sample MGYA00511366_ERZ780166 | MGnify/ENA primary metagenome ERZ780166 (study PRJEB29588, sample SAMEA2162231) | human gut metagenome | biome: human gut; feature: human-associated habitat; material: faeces | place: Denmark | collected 2008/2010 ...
AGCAGCACCAGCCCCGCCATGGCAATGCTTGCCATAACAACACAGCAGGCAACAAGGCTTTGCAAAGGTTTAAACATAATATTGCGGCGTACTATTTTAATGATGCTCATGAGTTATGAACCTCCCGCCTTTAATGTCAAACCATTCGTCAAACTGTTCTTTAACGCTTTCGTCATGCGTTGAAAGGATAAGCGCCGTGCCGTTTTCGCTGCACAAACCGCGCAGAAGCCCCAGCACAATGCGGCTGTTTTCCGCATCAAGGCTTGCCGTGGGTTCATCTGCCAAAAGCAGTACAGGCTTGTTGATAACGGCGCGCACAACGGCTATACGCTGCTGTTCGCCGATGCTTAATTTCCCGGGCAATGTGTCTTTTTTATTTGCCAGTCCCACGCGCTCCAACAGCATGGCTGCACGTTTTTTTAGTTCCGCCATATTGCCGCCTGCAAAATAACCGGCCAGCAAAATGTTTTCTTCCGCCGTCAGCGCTTCTATAAGGTTCAGCTTTTGGAACACATAGCCGATATTGCGCGCACGCCACAAATCACGCTCTTTTTCCGGCATATTGTCAATGCGCGCGCCGTCAAAATAAATTTCTCCGCCGCTTGGCGAAAGAAGCCCTGCAATCATATGCAGAAGGGTTGTTTTGCCGCTGCCGGAAGGGCCGGTTAACAGCATTTGCCCGCCTTTATCGAGCATTAAATGCTCTGCGTGGCTGACGGTAATAATTTCACCTGAAGGTTCCGTAACCTGTTTAAATACGTTTTTAATCTCCAAAAGCATTATAAAGCCTCCAGTGACTGCGCCTGTATGCGCACAAGGCTTACAAAGCCTGTTTCGGCGTCAACTTCCGTGCCTAATTCCAGTGTACCGGTAACGCTTATCGGGCGGTCAAACGGCAATGCCACAACAGGCTCGCTGAGCTGTACTACCACAATATCCGCAGGCCAGTCGGCATCCGTGCTGCAAAACGGGCAAATACTCATCGGCTCGCGCGTCAGTACAAAAAAGTTAATGGTAGGCGTTAAGGGCGGCGCCATAAAGCCTGTCATCTGCACCGTCTGCCCTGCGCTGTTTTTCAGTTTATCGGAAAACGTAATGCCAAGCGAAGAAACACCGGCATACATTTCGTCAAAAGTCATGCTTATTGCTGCTTCTGCCCTGCTGCACAAAAAAGGCGGTTCAAAGTGAACCGCCTTTAACGGCAAGTCTGCGGCGGTAAAGGCACCGCCTGCCAGCAGCAGGAACGAAAGCAGAAAACTTTTCAAAAAGTTTCTGAGCATCTTCCTGCCTCCGTAATTTAATTATTTTTTGTAGTTTTTAGTTCCGTCAAGGCCAAGGGCTCTAACCATACCGAAGAATACCTCGGTGTTGTCCATTACGCCGTTGAAATATTCGCTGCCAGGGCCCATGGCATTCAGCAGGATATCGTCAGCGGAGTGAACTTCCTGGGATTCCTTGTAAGGAATGTTGCCTTTGTAGAATTCGCCTTCCAGCTTCGGGTTGGCAATGGCTTTGTCGCCTGCCATAATAGCCGGGGAAGTAGGAACTTCTTTAAATTTATAGTTAATGTTGGTATCAGGATGGTTAGCAAACTGAACTGCAAGGGTTACGTCCGGGTTCGGGTTGTCGGGATAGCCGTCGCCGTCGCGGTCTTCAAAAGTAGGCCAGCCTGCTGCTGCATAAGTGCGTACTGCTTCGCGGCCGGTTTTGCCATCCAGTTCATGGTAAGTACCGGTAATGCTTGCGCCGTGTGCATGGTCGGCAACTACAATAATCAGAGTGTCATTGCCGTTTTCGGCAGCAAATTTCTTGGCTACGCCAACAGCCTGGTCAAGCTCAATGTTGTCGTAAGCGGCACGCTGCCAGTCCATAACGTGCAGCTGTTTATCAACGCAGGCGCCTTCAACCATCAGGAAGAAGCCGTTTTCATTTTTGCTTAAAGTATCAATAGCGCGCTGAGTCATTTCCACAAGGCCCGGCTGGTCATTAAAGCCGCCCAGAACTTTCGGGTTTTTCAGCATGGCGCGGTCGATATATACGTTCATGTTATCCAGCTGGTACAGGCCAAGAATTTTATCTTCGTCTGCCGGAGTATTCAAAAGTTCGGTTCTGTTGCCGGAGAAAGTATAGCCCAAATCTTTAAACTGTTCTACAACGTTAACATTATCCTTGCGTTTGGAACCGGGCACATTCATCGGAATGAAGTGACGGGAACCGCCGCCCATGATAACGTCCGGACGGTGATAATCTTCGGTCATGGTTTCGGCAATAAAGTTCTGTTCAGCACGGCGGCGGGTATGGCTCAGCATTGCGGCCGGAGTGGCGTCGGTAATGTTTGCTGTGGAAACAATGCCGGTTGCCATGCCTTTGGTACGTTTAACAAGCTCGATAATGTTTTCTACTTTCGGGTCATCAAACGGGTCTTTGGTGCTGTTGGCATATACGCCCATAGCGTTGTTAACGGATTTATGGCCGGTTGCATAAGCAGATGCGCTGTTGGCGGAGTCCGTTACCAGAGAATCATAGCCGGAAGTTGTAATAACAGCCATGTGCGGCATTTTTTCCATGTTCAAAAGGTCGTTGTATTTGCCGTCGCTCAGGCCTTTGGAAAGAATACGGGCCATTTCGCGTGCCTGCAAACTCATGCCATCGCCTACAAACAAAATTACGTTTTTGGCTTTTTTCTTGGCTTTGGCATCGGTAACAGTGTAGTTTACAACATTTTTGTTGCCGCCGCTTACAGCTTCTACTTTAACAGCGCCTGCTTTGGTAAAGGCAACATCAGGAATGCAGTAAACGGTTACGCCGTCAGCAGTTTTAACTTCGCCTTTTTTGCCAAAATATTTTTCGGCGTCAACGCCGTCAACAGTTACTTTAAAATCATCAGCAAGCCCTTTAACTTCTACCTGCAAATCAAAGCGCTGGCCTTTTAAAAATTTGGCCTGGTTAATAGGCATTACGCTTACAGGGTTCTTTTCCTGAACGGTATAGCCCGCAGCTTCAACGTGGGCAGGAAGATATACATTTGCTGCTGCGGCACAGCCAAAAATGCTTAAAAATGCACAAACGGCAGCAGCAGTTTTTCTTTTTTTGCTGGATAATTTCATAAAACTTTAGTCCTCCTTTAAAATGGCAGTTTAGTATATTGTTATTTTAGGTTGGCTTTATTATAAGCAAATTATTTAAAAATTTAATGCAGCGCAAGTAAAAAATATGTAAAAAAGCACCGCCGGTATCATCCGCCAGCGGTGCCAAAAAACTTTTATGCTATTTTAAAAAGCCCTTGTTCTCCAAATACTCTGCCAAAAATTTGCCCATACGGTTAACAAGCTTTAAGCAGTTAATTAAATGCTCGCGCGTGTTAAACTCATACGGCATCAAATCTTTGCATTCCGAAGAACCAAATTCTTTTACAAACAAATCATGATATTCCTTACTGTAAAGGTAAACTTCCGGCAAAGGCTTTTCCTGCGGGCTGGTGCGCCCAACAAAATAACTGATGACCATTACCGACCCAACCAGTGCACCGCAAACAGCGCGTGCGTGCCCCATGCCGCCGCCAAACGCCGTAACCATGCGCATGGTGTTGTCGTCAATCTTCAAGCCGCCTTCAGTGCGGAACGCCTGCAAAATTGCCTCGCCGCAGTTAAACCCGCTTTTAAAAGCATTGCCTGCCGCCGTGCCGATTCTTTCACTTAATTCACTCATAACCAATCCCTCCTGTACGGAAAGTTTACTATGTATATATTTCGGCATAGTTATGGTAAATCCTTTAAAATAAAAAGAATATTAAAACAGCGGCAAGTGTAAACTAATTTGACTTTTTTTACCTTTTTGCTATAATAATTATAGAAAAACAAATGGCTGCCGATAGACGGTCAGCCGCAAACTATATCAATTACTTAAAGCAGCAACCGCTAAAGTTTCTCAGGCTATTGGCGGTTGCTACTGTTTTTTAGCGTAGTCTTTTCCGAGGGCATAGCCAAGGGAAAACACTGTTATTGTGTAACCAATAATGGTTAAAATATCAATAACTTCCATACTATCCCCTCCTGCATAGTATTTCCGTTTTACGGATTTCTATGTCAACGAAGGGTCACAGTCCCTCCGGGGAGGGCTAACCGCCTACCGTTATGGCAGCACATTTGCTTAGATAGTTTAACAGAAAAATATAATCCTGTAAAGATACTTTAAGCGCACCCGTTAACAGCGGATGCGCTTGTTGTTTTTTATTATCAAATTTACCTGCCGTGCAGCCTGCGTTCTGCCTTTTCCGCATCATACGCAGCCTTCTGTTCAAAATAAAGTTCGGGCGTCCAGCCTTTTTCTATCATCTTTACAAGCAGTTTGCCGGTGTTGGCAGCATCGTCATAAGCAGTATGCCACAAACCTGCCGTGTCAACTTCCTGTTCCTCGGTTGCGCGTTTCAGCCCTGTTGTAAGCTCGTCGCCCTTCCACAGCTTGTAGGCTTCGGCAAGGTCAAGGTAATCTTCATACTGAACCGGGTTTTCTATTTTATGGCGCTCGCAGCCGGTGTTTAAAACTTTGTAGTCCTCCGTACCCCAGGCAACAAAATAAGTCTGCCCGGTTTCGTAAATTTCTGCAAGCTTTGCCACCATTTCCGGGTATTCAATTGCTTTTTTCATGTCTTTTTCGGTAATCATGCAAAAATCCATGCTGTCCTTTGCCTGTTTGGGGTAAAAATGCGGCTTTACAAAATTCTGTATTTTGCCGTCCTCTTTTAATTCCGCACCAGTCAGCTTAACCGCGCCAATTTCAATAATTTCCGAAAAAAATCCGCGCGGCCGCCCAACCGGCTTGGTATATGTTGTAAACTCAAAATCCACCAGTAAAAAATCCTTCATTGTTACGCCTCTTTCGTCAATTTATTTTAAAACGCTTAGTGCCTGTGCAGCAGCGCGCGTTCCACGCTCCAGTAAACTGCATCCTGCCCAATCATATCGTATACGCCGCCGCGCTTGAGCATTTCCATTGCTTCATCCTGCAAACTGCAAAGGTAAATCTTTTTGCCGGCGTCCTTCATTTCCTGCACAATTTTGGCAAATTCCTGCACGCCGCTGATGTCAATATCCGGTACGCCGCGCATTGAAAAATACACATAGCCGTAACGCTTTGCCTTTTTGGGTATCTCCTCAAGGCGTTCCGTGTTGGCAAATACAATCGGCCCGTTAATGTAGCAAACAAGCCCGTCATCCGGCAAATCCTCAATTTCTTCGTGCAGGCGCTGCGGGTCAATTTCGTCATAAGTAATGCGCAGGTGTGAAAAACGCACAGCCTGCAAAACAAGCCCGATAATAACACCAATCATAATGGCGGTCGTCAGGTCAACAATAATCGTCGTCAGCATGGTAACAACAAATTTTAAAATAGCGCCTTTAAATTTGCCTTTTAAAATAAAATTAATCGTTACCCATTCGTTCATGCGCCACGAACCCACCATCAAAACGCCGGCCAGCGCCGCCAGCGGAATCTGGCTCATTACCGGCGCCAGCACAAACATGGCCAGCAAAATGCCAAGTGCGTGGAAGATGCCCGTCAGGCGCGTAACCGCACCGGATTTTACTGCCACGCTGGTACGTGCAATAGCCGCAGTTGCCGGAATGCCGCCAAAAAAAGGCACTATGATGTTGCCAATGCCCTGCGCCAGAAGTTCACGGTTGCTGTCAAGCCTTGCTCCGGTCATACGAGAAGCAGTTGCGCCGCACAACAGGCTTTCAATCATCGCCAGCACCGCAATACTCACGGCCGGCGCCAAAAGCCCGATAACAGTACGGAAATCAAGCAGCGAAGCAAGCTTCAAGCGGTCATCCAAAATAAGCGTTGCCGGTATGTTGCCTACCACCGCTACATCAAGGTTCAGCGCAATATTGGCCGCCGTCGCCACAATAATGGCAAACAGCGAAGAAGGTATATACTTGCTGTACCGCATCGGAAACAGCAGCATCATCAGCATTACAAACAGGCCAATGCTCACCGCCGTCATATTCGGCTCAAAGCCAAGCTGCCAGTAACTTAAAAACTTCTCCGTTACGCTGCTGCCTTCGGAGGTAACGCCAAAAAAATTATCAATCTGCCCCATGGCAATAATAACGGCAATGCCGGAAGTAAAGCCGCTGATAACCGGCATCGGGATGAACGAAATCAGCTTGCCCAGATGCAGCACCCCTGCTATAACAAGGATAATGCCCGCAAGCACCGTAGCCACAAACACGCCCTGCAAACCGTACTGCGCGATAATGGACATTAATATCGCCGCCATGGCGCCCGTTGGCCCGGAAATTTGAAAATACGCCCCGCCAAGCGCGCTGATAATAACACCAGCAATAATTGCCGTTACAAGGCCCGATGCCGCCGTTGCGCCGCTGCCCACGCCAAAAGCCAGTGCCAGCGGAATAGCCACCGCCGTAACGGTAAGCCCGGCCATTAAATCCTGCATCAGCATCATTCTATCGTAATTGCGGAACTCTTTAATCAAGTCACGCTTGAACCTTTCCACCATCATTTTTACAGCAACCCCTTTGTTGTTAAATTAAAAACGCAATTTCATAAACAGCTTATGGCATTATTTTACCATAGCCAGAGCCGCCAAAACAGATGCCCGAAAAGAAAATTTACACGGTTTTGTTTTTACAGGCATTATTGCCCTACACCCATATAAACACCTTTTTAGCTAAAAAAATTTACCATAGCAAAAAATTTTTTAAATATTTTTTCGCTGCAGGTAAATTTTCGGGGTTAAAAATCCGTTTATGTGGGTGAGAGTTTCTTTTCTTGTTCTCTTTTTTGTCTGTTTTTTCTCTTGTTATTTTCTTTGCCGTATTACGTTTTTACCTTGTTCAGTATAAGTTAAAAGATTATTATATATAATCTACCTTGTTCCCAATAGTACTAACGTACGTAAGCAGTAAAACCTGACAGGATTATAAAAAAGTAAGGGAGCAGGAAAAGCAGCAGTACGTTAGCAGCGTTGCCTGACAGTTTTATACAAAACAGGCACTATCTCTAAACTGAGATAGTGCCGTAAGCAGGGCTATGCCGTTAACCTTGCAGACAGCACTTAAAACACCTGCTGCCACAGGCAGAACTGCTAAAGCTGCTTACAAACAGCAAAAGGGAGCAGCCCTGAAACTGCTCCCTTTTGAGAGAAATTAAAAATTATTTACTGTATCTGCTAATTAAAACATGAAGTACAGTTCGGAGAAAATAGTCTGTGCATCTTCGTTAGTGGTCTGAGATTCCATATCCCAGTAGTTAACCATGCCTACAATGTTTTTGGCAAAGGTATAGCTTACACCTACGTTCCAGCCTTTATAGCCGTCATCAAAATATTCGGCATCGGTGGTCGGGTTAATATAAGCGCTCGGGCTCTGGTCATAGTAGCCTGCGTGGATGCCGTAGCTGCCCGGGGTATCCGCTTCAGCGCCTTTCCATGCCAGGTCTGCCCACCAGCCGTCTTTACCGGCGTTTTCGTATTCTTTATCGCCGCGCATATATTCGGCAGCAAATGTAAAATCGCCAAAGCCGTAGCTTGCGCCGACGTTCCAAATTTCTTTATCCATGTTGGAATTGGTTTTAAAATAGCCAACGTAAGCGTCAACGTCGCCCAGCGCTGCTTCCAAAGTGCCGATGTAAATTCTGTCGTCACTGTCCAGCATCGTTTCGTCGTTCACTTCTACGCTGTCGTAAGCCTTGCCCGCTGCCGCGGATACTTTAATCTTGTCGCCGTAGGATACTTTTGCCATATCCAGGTTGGCATCAAGAATGTTGCCGCTGAAAGTTACTTCGTTGTAACGGCCTGCAACTACGTCAAGTCCGCCAACGCGGCCTTCTACATAAGCACGGGCAAAGTCAATTTTATCATCGCCGGTTTTGTTGCCAAAATCCTGATTGTTTTCAAACATACCGGTGTAGCTCCAGTCTTCGTTAATCTGGCCGTTTACCCATAAACGGGAACGCAAAAGACCTTCGTGTCCGTCATGACCAGCAGCATCAGTGTCAACATCACGGTAGGACGCGCGTACTTCGCCGGTAATTTTTACGTTGTCTGCTTTCTTTTCAAGGTTAGCAACGCGCACGCCAAGGCTGTCCAGTTCATCGGCAAATTCAGCAGCCAGCTTATCAACGTTAGCGCCTTTGGCCATTGCTTTTGCTACAATCTGTGCCATTTCGTAGCGGGTCATAAGTTTGTCGCCGCCGTAAGTGCCGTCGGGGTAACCATCTACAACACCTTCTGCAGCCAGTTTGTTAACTGCGTCATAAGCCCAGTGGCCAGCCGGTACGTCGCTGAACGGGTTAGCTGCATATGCGGATGCAGTTACGCCGAGAGCCATAGCCATTGCAAGTACTAAAGATTTTTTCATTTTGTTTTCCTCCCTTTAGAAAAACACATTTTATTTTTATAAAACGCTTGGGGAAGAAATTTCTGCTTTCGGCATCTGCCCTGAGTGCGAGTCTCCTGGTTTCCTCTACCGTTGCAAACGCTTAATTACATTTTTTCTTCCTGCTGCGGTTTATAAACCCCAGTGAAGGCCTGCCCCTGAGGAAACGGCAAGCCTTATTGTATAAAGTATTGAGTAAACCTGAAAAACGTTCCTGAGGAGAAGGTTTTTTGACTACCCAGTCTTTTATACAGCCTCATTATAACACGTTTGCCCCCCCCTGTAAAGACCACTTTTAAAGATAAATCTGAATTTTTCGCTTTTTCACCGTCTGCGCAGCAATATCCCGAACCCCCGCCGCGCTAAGGTAGAAACTTATAAAAGGTTTCAATACGCATTTTTTCTAAGCATTGCTTAACCGAAATTTTACATTACGCACCTCGTTTTTAACTAATCTGACAAGGTTTTGTTCTGCCCTGCCCGCAATTTGGGCAATAAAAAAGAGCCGGATGTTATCCGGCTCTGCCATAACAATTTTAAGTTTTAAACGAAAATATATTTCAAAACAAACAAAAATGCCAGAATATACATAATACCGCTGATATTCTTTTTACCGGCCGCACCGGAAAGAACATTGATAACTACATAAGAAATTATGCCAAGCGCAATGCCTTCGGAAATTGAATACATAAACGGCATGGCAATAATGGCAATAAACCCGGGCACTGCTTCGCCCATATCGTTAAAATCAATGTTCAAAACTGTAGCCAGCATTAAAAAGCCTACAATAATAAGCGCCGGCGCCGTTGCAAACGCAGGTATTGCCAGAAATACCGGTGCAAACAGCAAAGAGGCCAAAAAGAGTATTGCCACGGTAACAGCAGTAAGGCCTGTGCGGCCGCCAGCCATAACACCAGAAGAACTTTCAACAAAAGTTGTTACCGTAGAAGTGCCGAGCACAGCACCAGCCGATGTTGCAACAGAGTCAGCCAGCAGCGCGCCTCTGATTCTGGGCAGGCGGCCCTGCTTGTCGAGCATATTGGCTTTGGAAGCAACACCGATTAAAGTACCCAGTGTGTCAAACAAATCTACAAACATAAACGACAGCATTATGGTAACAAAATTAAAGGTAAAAATATAGCTGAAATCCATCTGCATAAAGCTCGGCATCAGACTCGGTATATATAAGCCGTTAGAAAAATCCGGCATTACCGAAAATGCGCCTTTGGCCGGGTCGGGAATATAAATGCCTGTTACTTCCGCTATTATGCCAAGGCCCCAGGTAATAAGTATGCCGAGCAAAATTGCGCCGCGCACATTTTTTATCATTAAAACCGCCGTTAAAATTACGCCTATCAGCGCCAGCAGCGCGCCGATACCGGTTGTATAAAACTCTCCGCTTGCAAGCGATGCTTTAAACGGATAAATGCTTACCAGCGTTGCGCCGTCCACAACGAGGTGCGAGTTTTGCAGGCCGATAAAAGCAATGAACAACCCGATGCCGCCGGTAACACCATATTTAAGCGAAAACGGTATGCAGTTAAAAATTGCTTCACGCACTTTTGTAAGCGACAGGATGAAAAACAAAATGCCTTCAACAAATACGGCAGCCAGTGCAACCTGCCACGAATACCCCATTTGCCCTACGACAGTATAGGCAAAAAATGCATTCAGGCCCATGCCGGGCGCCAGCGCAAACGGATAATTGGCAAAAAACGCCATAAACAGCGTGCCGATGCAGGAAGCAATGGCAGTTGCCGTAAATACGGCGCCGGAATCCATACCGGATGCGGATAAAATAGCGGGATTTACGGCCAGAATATAAGCCATAGTCATAAAAGTTGTAATCCCGGCCATCATTTCCGTTTTGGCATTGGTACCGTTTTCTTTAAGTTTGAACAGATTTTCCAGCAAAATATCAACGCCTTTCAAAAATAATGAGCCGCTTGTAAAAAGCGGCTTAAACATTAAATACACATATAAATTTTATTCGATATGATTATAAATGTCAATTTTAAATTCTGAAGTCGCGTTCGCCTTCTTCAATATCCTTCAAATGGCGTTCCACAAGTTCGCGTACTTTTTCGTTGGGAATATTATGAATTTCCTTGGCAATAAGCTCGTCCCCCAGTTCTTTTACATGCGGAGAAGCGTAATCTACCAGATATTCTTTTAAGGTCATCAGCGCATTGGGATGGCAGCAGTTTTGAATCTGCCCGCTCTTGCAGAGACTCATAAAGCGGTCGCCGGTACGCCCTGCGCGGTAGCAGGCAGTACAGAAGCTCGGAATATAGCCAAGTTCCATCAGCCAGCCAACAACTTCATCCAGTGTACGGTTATCGCTTACATCAAACTGGGCCGAATCATTTTCTTTTTCCGGTTCTGCATAGCCGCCAACGCTGGTGCGGGAACCGCCGCTGATTTGCGAAATGCCGAGGTGCAGCACTCTTTCGCGGGCGCGCTGGCTTTCACGGGTAGATACAATCATGCCAGTATAAGGCACGCTGATGCGGATGCAGGCAACAAGTTTTTCAAAAATATCGTCGCTGATGCTGTTATCAAAAGCAGACGGGTCAATATCATCTGCCGGGCAAATACGCGGAACGCTGATAGTATGCGGGCCAACACCATGAACTGCTTCCAGATGTTCTGCGTGCATTAAAAGCCCTGCAAATTCATAGCGGTAAAGTTCAAGTCCGAACAATACGCCGAGGCCAACATCGTCTATGCCGCCTTCCATTGCCCTGTCCATTGCTTCGGTATGGTAGGCATAATTGCTTTTCGGCCCGTAGGGATGCAGTTTTTCATAACTTTCTTTATGATAGGTTTCCTGAAAAAGAATATAGGTGCCGATACCGGCTTCTTTTAATTTGCGGTAGTTTTCAACCGTAGTTGCGGCAATGTTAACGTTTACCCTGCGGATTGCGCCGTTTTTATGTTTAATGCTGTAAATTGTTTTAATTGATTCAAGAATATATTCAATCGGGTTATTAACCGGGTCTTCACCGGCTTCCAGTGCCAGGCGTTTATGCCCCATATCCTGCAAGGCGATTACTTCTTTGCGAATTTCTTCCTGTGTCAGTTTTTTGCGGGCGATTGTTTTGTTCTTTGCGTGATACGGGCAATACACACAGCCGTTCACGCAATAATTTGACAAGTAGAGTGGCGCGAACATGACAATGCGGTTGCCGTAAAACTTCTGTTTGATTTCTTTGGCGAGATGGAAGATTCGTTCTATCAGGTCAGGCTGGTCACATTCCAGCAGGGTGGCTGCTTCGCGATGCGTCAATCCTTTGCAAAGAGCGGCTTTTTCGATCAGCTGTTCTATGAATGTGCGGTTGTCTTTGTGATTCCGTGCATATTCAAGAGTTTCTAGAATTTCTTCATGATGAATGAATTCTTCTGCTTGGGGTGAATCTACTTTATACATTTCTTTATTGTTTGTAATCGCCTCTGTCGAAGGAGATTTGATAACCGATGTTTTCCAACTGTTGTTGTAATATTCTAAGTCCTTCCGCAGATTCCGCTCCGAGGGAGGCTTTGTTGTTATACAGATTGTATTTTTTACGTTCTTCCTGTGGCGACAGATTGGGCATGACTACATTTGCTCCTGCCAATATCCCCCGTTCCCGTCCGTCGGGAGTGAGTGTAGCCAGTGCTGTGGTGGCCGGAATCAGTGCCGACGGATGCATCAGCCGGAAGATGGATAATAAAAGGATGGTCTGTTCCACGGTTCCGCAGGGGGACTGGGCAAAAGGGGTGTCACGATGAGGCAGGAAAGGACCGATACCAATCATTTCGGGACGAAATTGTTCGATAAACAAAATGTCCTGGATC
>ERZ780166.1504-NODE-1504-length-12111-cov-2.300431_pt1 | contig 12111 bp, 11 predicted proteins | sample MGYA00511366_ERZ780166 | MGnify/ENA primary metagenome ERZ780166 (study PRJEB29588, sample SAMEA2162231) | human gut metagenome | biome: human gut; feature: human-associated habitat; material: faeces | place: Denmark | collected 2008/2010 ...
CCAGAAGAAATTTCAAAGGTTATGGACTTACCAGTAGAAAAAGTTCGTGAAATTCAAAAAATTGCTCAAGAGCCTGTATCTTTAGAAACTCCAATAGGAGAAGAAGAGGATAGTCATTTAGGAGATTTTATACCAGATGATGAAGCACCAGCACCAGCAGAAGCAGCTGCTTTCACTATGCTTAAAGAACAACTTATAAATGTTTTAGATACATTAACACCAAGAGAAGAAAAAGTATTAAGACTTAGATTTGGTCTTGATGATGGAAGAGCAAGAACTCTTGAAGAGGTTGGTAAGGAGTTTAATGTAACAAGAGAAAGAATAAGACAAATTGAAGCAAAAGCCTTAAGAAAATTAAGACACCCTTCAAGAAGTAAGAAGCTTAAAGATTATTTAGATTAATTATTTATGGCTGCTGCAAAAATATTCTTATTTAAGAATGTTATATGCAGCAGTTTTTTTAGTTTTATAAAAAATCATTAATTTAAGGAGAAATTTCATGGAATTAAGTAAAAGACTTAAGTTTATTGCAAAACATATAGATAAGTGTAAAAGTATTGCTGATATAGGAACTGACCATGGATATATTCCTATATATGCAGTAAAAAATAATTTATGTGAAAGGTCTATAGCTTCAGATATAAATAAAGACCCAGTAAAAAAGTCAAAATTAAATATATCTTTAGAAGGACTTTCAGAAAAAATAGAAACAAGACTTGGTGGAGGTTTAGAGCCTATAAAAGCTAAGGAAGTTGAAGGAATTGTAATAGCTGGCATGGGAGGAAATCTTATAAGGGATATTTTAGAAGAAGGAAAAAATAAACTTCCATTTTTAAAATTTATAATATTACAACCTGCACAAAATCCAGAGGTTTTAAGAGAATATCTATATAATAATGGATATAAAATATTAGAAGAGGATTTGTGTTTTGATGAAGGGATATATTATGAATTATTTAAGGTAGTAAAAAGTAATGAAGAACATACAAGAGTTGATAATATTTTTTATGAATTTTCACCAATACTATTAAAAGAAAAACATCCTTTAATGTTACCTTATTTAGAAAATAAAGAAGAAAAGTATAAAAAAATATTAAGCTTTATAAAAGATGATAGCAAAGCTGCTAAAAAGAGAAAAGAAGAAGTTATAGAAAAGATAAACTTTATAGAAAATTTAAAAAAGGGGTTAAAATAAAATGAGTATTTATGTTAAAGATATAATTAAAGCTATGGAAAAAATAGCACCTCCTTCTTTAAAAGAAAGTTATGATAATGTAGGTCTTATGGTTGGAGATAAAGAAAAAGAAGTACATAAAGTATTACTTGCTTTAGATTGTACTAAAAAGGTTATTGAAGAAGCAAAAAAAAATAATATAGATTTAATAATAACTCATGTACCACCATTTAGAAATAAAAGTAATAGTAGGGGTAATAACTCTTGTTACTATACAGAAGTAAAAGAATATAAATCACCAGTATGGATATATGGTCATGATCATAAAGAAGAAGATATAATAATAAATAATACAAGATTAGTATCTAATCCATGGGGTTATGATACTAAAGAATTTAAAATAAAAACATTAACATTGACTAAATAACAAACTAAGATATCAAGTCTTAGTTTTAATATACCTATATATTATCTTTATTATGTCCACTATAAGCCTTACTATGTAAGTCTTATTAGTGTTTAATTAAGCTAAGTAAACTCATCTTAATTAAAAGTATCCAAGATACCTATTATATATAAGCAGTAGATATATACTAATATTATTTTAGTATAAAGAAGTAATTATATAAATAAGAGTAGAAAAATAAGCATATAGTCATATATAACAAAAAACTATGATATAATAACTTCAGGTGGTGAGACTATGTGTTTAATATGGAACTTAATAAAAGCATTTACTGATACTCAAGATGATAATAAAAAAGATAATAATGATTTAGAAGATTGGCAAAAAGAATTAGTAAAAGAAAAGAAGTATGATTCATTTAATTTTGAAGAGGAAGAGTTAGAAGATGATGACTATTATTCTGAGGATGATGATGAATAAGAAATTTGTCAAAATATATTGATTAAATATAAAAAGTTTGATACAATATAGGCAGTTAAAGGAAGAAAGACGCTTGTACAGGTCTATTTAATAGATTTTGTACTGCGTCTTTTTTGTATTAACTAGAAGTAGGAGTGAAAAGTATGACCGTTAAAGGAAAAATAAAATGGGTTAATAATGAAAGGGAATATGGCTTTATCGACTGCGGAAGCGGTGAAGATATATTTTTTGCTAGTAGTGTATTTAAAAATAAAGAATCATGTATGCTATCAGAGGGTGACATAATTGAGTTTGAATTAGCAACAAATAAAGGAAAATATGATTTGCAAAAAGTTGTAATAAAAACAAAAAACACAATTGTTAAAATTGTCAAAAGCGACATATTCAAAGCAATAATTACTGCTATAATTACAGCAATGATAAATAAACAATTAGAAAACAATAATCAAAGCAACATAAATATTAATATTGACTTTGAAAATTGTGATATAAAAATAGTAGAAAGAGAAAGCAATTCTGCGAAGTAAGGAGGTGATTTGGTGGATATTTTAGAAAAGTTAAGAAAACTTAAATTTACAGTATCATTAGATAATGTAGTAATTGCTATATTAATTATAATAGTTGTTGCATTAGCGGTATACCTTATTATAAAGTTAATATTAAAACTTATAAAAGGTAGGGTAAGTATAAAGACAATAACAATAAATGGAATATCAGTGGATTTAGAGTGCAATAGTTATGTCAAAAAACTAGCAAATGAAGTGTGGATAGAACTATCAACAAGGAAGATAGCATTACCATTTGATGAAGAAAATGATGTAATTATTGAAGTGTATAATTCTTGGTATGAAGTGTTTAAAAGGTTTAGGGAAATTCTTAAGGAACTGCCAATAAATAATAATAAAGAAGTGGAAAAGTTATCATCACTAATTCTTAAAATATTAAATGAAGAATTAAGAGGACATTTAACTAAATGGCAAGCAAGATTCAGAAAATGGTATAAAGAAAATAAAAATACAATTGGTGAAGATCCTCAAGAAATACAGAAAAAATATCCACAATATGAAGAGTTAATAAAAGATTTAAAAAGAGTAAATAATAACATGATAATATTTACAGAAGAATTAGATAAAATAAGAAAGGAAGGATAATTATGGAAAAACACAAAGTATTTATTTCAAGATATCATGCAGATGAAGAAGAAGTAAACAAATTTATTGAATATTTTTGCGATGAAAAGGGAGTATTTATAAAGAAAATAGTTGGAGACGATTATGACACAACTATAAATAGCGAAGATCCAGACTATATCATGAGAAAAATAAGAGAGGACTATTTAACAGATTCAACAGTTACACTAGTTTTAATAGGAGATGAAACCTATAAAAGAAAATATGTAGATTGGGAAATAGCTTCTACATTAAGAAATGATCCTAATAACAAAAGAAGTGGACTACTAGGAATATATTTACCAGGAAAATCAGATTCAGAAGTTCCTTATAGACTTCAAGATAATGTTGACTGTGGATATGCAAAAGTATACAGCTATCCAACTGGAAAACCAGAAACATTAGAAAAATGGATTGATGAAGCTTATGAAAAAAGAAATGATCCAAACTATGAGTCTGATAATTCAAGAGATCTTTTTGAAAGAAATAGAAGTTAATAAAAAATAAGTTAATATTAAATAAGGGAAGCAATACTAAAAATAATGCTTCTTTTATTTAGCAAAAGCATAAAAAGATATCAAATTATGATTCATAAAATATCATGTATCATTTACTAAATAAAGTATTAGAAGATTATAAAGACTTAACATTAACCTTTAGATATCCCGTAAATATATTAATAAAAGATAAAACATTATTAACAGAAGAAGAAAGAAAATATGTTTCTCACCATAATACTCGTATAGATTTCTTAATATATAATAAAATAAGTAAAATACCATTATTAGTGATAGAAGTAGATGGATATAAATATCATAAAAAAGATAATAAACAAAAAGAAAGAGATATGTTAAAGAATAATATACTATCTAAATATAATATACCATTAATAAGATTAACTACTAATGGTAGTAGAGAAGAAAGTATTATAAGAAGTAAATTAGATGAGATAGTTAATAATAAATAATTATATATATTTTATTATGCCTATTGCATCTATTATATATAAGCTATAGATATATACTAATATTATTTTAGTATAGAGAAATTTGTCTAAATTTATTGATTAAATAAAAATAATTTGATATACTTAACTTAGTTAAAGAAAGACGCTAGTACAGGTCTATTCAATAGATTTTTTGTGCTGGTGTTTTTTTGTAGTAAAGAGGTGTAATATGACAATAACTGAAAGATTTGGAATTAATAGAAAACAAGGAGAACTAGATTTTATTGATATAGATATAAATAAGGATTTACCGTTATTTATTGATCCATATAGAATTTCTAAATTGTCTGGACCTTTTATAAATGAAGCTAATGGAATAATAAATAATTTCTTTAGTTATTTGATAGAATTATTAGTGACAAAAGAATATAATAAGGTCAACGAAATATTTGTAAATTTTGGCGAAGTTAATGAAACATGTTTAGGCTTTTCAAAAAATAAGCCTAGAGGAAATGGAATAGGTGCTAAAGGGGCACAAGATCTTCTCACAGCAATAAAAAATAGTAAAGCTGTAGATTTAGGAATACTAGAATCATTGGAAGAACTACTAAAACTGGTTTCTTCATCAATTTTCCCTCCTGTTTCTTCATACTCTTTTAAATCGTACAACAGAATTTCAGATATGACAACAAATATTATAAGAAAATTATTAATCGAATATACGCAAGAACAATGTAAAATTTTTAACATACCTTTAGTTTCTGATGTGGCTTCAGGAATGTATTGGGATCCTAATTCTAGAACCTGGAGGCAAGAATACACGGAAATGCTTGTAATAGAGGGAAAAAGATATTTATTAGTTCCAAAAATCATTGTAACTTATGGTGACAAAATAACATCTAAAGATTATTATCAACACTTTGTTTTAAATTTCTTACAAAGTGAAAATATTAGACAAAAAACAGACCTAGTTAGATATAAGAAAGGAAAAAAGAACAGAGGAGAAGTTTTTGTTACCAAAAAAGATATTTCGGAAAAACAATTAAAAATACAAAAAGGACAATCTGTCTCAAAGGATTGGTTGGCTAATTTTACTAGTGCACATGCACGTGTTTTTAGAGATTTTAAAGAAGAATCTTTTTATAAAATGAAAGACGTTGATTATGGAGAAAATAGTGAAGATATTGCTAAGTATTTAATTAATAAACTAAAATCTATAAATACAGGAAATAAAGATGCTAGTGAATATCATATCACTATGATATGTATATTAGAATTTATATTTTATCCACATATAAGTAATCCTAAAAAAGAAGTAGAAATAAATGAAGGAAGAAAGAGAATAGATATTGTATTTAATAATTCTTCATCTAATGGTTTTTTCTTTGATCTTTTTGAAAAATATGATATACCGGCTAATTTTATAATGGTAGAATGTAAAAATTATTCTACAGATGTAAATAATCCTGAATTAGATCAATTATTAGGAAGATTTAGCAAACATAGAGGAAAATTTGGAATTTCTACTTCAAGAAAAGCAGAAGATTATAAAACATTAATAAAGAGATGTAACGATATTTATAGAGATACAGACAATTTAATAATTCCTTTATTAGATGAAGATATATTAAGTATTCTTGAAGAAATAGCTAATGGCAAAAATAATGGTCTTGATTTGCTTTTATCTAAATATACAGAAATTGTTTTTCCACAATAAAATGATTTACGACAGTAAAAATATAAAATATGTTTTTAAGTTTATTTGTCTATTCACAATAGAATTTACAACCCTTTAATAGATAATAGAATTTCTAATTTATATAATTAGACATTCAACAATAAATCTTATAAAAGTACTACTATATAAAAAACTACTTATATTTTGAAATTAAATGTTTGCGTATATTTTCTTATTAATTTAATAGTTTTTATAGTAACAATTTCGTATTTTTAAATTAATGGTAAAAGTAAATAATTTATGTTATAATATTAGACAGAAAAGTCATATATTTATATTTTTATAAAAGTTTATGGATAAATAAAAAATCAAACTTATTAAAAAAATGAAATTGAAAAACAATTGTAAATTAAATTTCACAGTTTCTATTTGCATAAATTATTTATAATGATATTATTTTTTTGATATATTCGACAAAATTTGTGATATACTAAATGCATAAAAAACGGTGACTATTTAAATTCGCATATATTAATTGTAATACATTCTCATAACGTTTTTATATGTAATAATTTGACTTAAGATACTGTTTACATTAAAATATGAGTAATATGAAAAAAAGGTGAATGATAATGAAATCTTTATTTTTCCTTTGTGAATATGGAATACCTACTTCGATAGTAGAAATTTTAAGAAAAAACAATGTGACTTTTGATGATATATTGTTTAATACTAATAAATTGAATCAAATCTTTGGAGAAAGTAGTATAAAAAAGCAACAAATAATTGATAAGGCCAATAAATTATCTTTGATTGAGAAACAATTTTCTATATATGAATTGCTTGAGTATGGATTATCAAAAGGAATAGTTGATAAACTTTTTGAACTTAATATAAACATAACTGATATCAATAAAGAAATTCTTCTGGAAAATAAAATTACTGGTGCAACATATCAAAAGGTGATAAATGCGTATAGGAAATGGGCAAAAAATACGGACTATAAGATACCTTTGAATAAAAATAATTTAAAAAATTTAATAAAAACTAATATGGAACATACAACATTTGAAAAAGAAGAATTAGAAAGACTTGTTAATGAAAACGGATATGATTCTCAAAATTTTGATGAAGTATTTTGCAGTTTAAAATTGCCAAGAAAAGAGAATAAGTTTTATTACCCTTTTGATACATACGATCTTTTGCAATATGGATTGTCTAATACTAATCTTAATTTCTTGATTGATAATAATATATCTCTAGAAGATATTGATATGGAATTAAAGCAAAAATATGATATTAGACCATATAAGTTTGGACAGATTATGCAGGCGTATAATGAATTTTCGGAGGCTAATAATTATATTCCGCCTATAAATAGTAAAAGATTAAAGGATTGTTTAATTAAGAATTTTAAATTTAAAAAATATACTATTGAAGAGGTTTATAAAATTTTGCCTAATGAAGAACAAGAAAGCATAAATAGTGGCATTATAGAACTTTCACAATCTGGAAAGGTAATTAAAAATGAAGAAGACAATTATTTTAATGTATTTCCTAAATTAATAGAAAAATTAAATGAAATAGAAAATAAAAATAATCGTTATAATATAGTTATAAAGAAACTTTCAGGAATGACATTAGAACAAATAGGTCAAGAATATGGATTGACAAGAGAAAGAATTAGACAAATATTTACAAAAGAACTAAATAAAATTAAAAACATAGATGAAGATAGATTTGCTGATATTTTTCAAAAATATAATTTTGATGAAGATTTATTTTGCAACTATTTTAATGAGAATAAGCAAACATATTATTATTTAAAAGAAAAATATCAAAGTGGCGAATTAGAAGCCTACGAATTGTTAAATGAAATTGACATTACAGAGGAACAATCAGAATTAATAAGAAAAAGATATAATTTAATTATTTATAACGAAGAAAATATTGTTGCAACTAAACCTTCAATATTGGTTTCTATTCTTAAAACAAGTGATAATCAAGTTGATTATGAAACCATAATGCTAAAATATAATAAGATTATTGATGAAAATGACTTGAAACTAGATAAACTTTCTTTAAAAGATTATAGAAACATTGATTCTATCCTTAACAGAAATCAATGTGTTTTGAATACATTAGGAAGTTCTTACAGATATTATAATTGTAATGATTTAGACCAAGATGATTATAATGAATTAAAAAAATTATTTGATATAGAACCTGGAGTGTACTCTGCTGAATTATTTTTTAAAGATAATCAAATGTTGATGAAAAGAATAGATATTAGAGATGAATATGAATTGCATAATTTATTTAGAAAAGCATTAGGAAATTTTAATGAAAAGATTGTTTATGCTAGAATGCCAGATATTTATATTGACTGTGATGATAAGGTTGCATTTATAGATGAAAAAATACAAGAATTATCACCGGTTACATTGGATGAATTTGCAGAATATATTTATCAAAACTACGGGCATAAAATTAATACGATGAAGGCTTATATAGTCGCTAATTTCAGTAATTACATAAATAATAGAAATGATATTACATATTTAATTACCGATTGTCCTATATTTACAGAAGAACAATATTTGTTTATGAAAGAATGTTTAAAAGATGACATTTATTCAAATATTACAATAAAAAAAATATTAACTGAAAAGTTTGATGTCAATGATTTTAAATTATTAAATAACTTGAACTCTGATAAACTAGGATACAAAGTAAGGGGCAACTATATAATGAAAAGCAGTATAACTAGTCTAGAAACATATTTTAGAGAAAAAGTATTAAATCAAGATTATTATATTATTCCTAATGAATTAAAGAAAATAGGTTCAACATTTACAAGTTATTTGTATAGAATGATTTATGAAAAAATATTATTTAAAGTAGATGATGAAAAATATATTACAATTTCAAAGTTAAATAAAATGGGAATATATGAAAGTGACATTGATGAATTTATTAACAACATAGAGAAAGTAATTCCTGAAAATGAATATTTTAATTTGCATATTTTAAACACGGATTTTGAAAGTAAATTATTTAATTATGATTTTCCTGATTGTTTCTTTGAAAATATAATTATGATTATTAATGATGTTAAAATGTTTAGACTAAAAAATAATATATTATTTATAAAAACGACAGAAACCGCAACAAGAGAGAAATTTATAAACAGTTTTATATTAAAGGATAAAACATATATTTCTGAAATAAAAGAAAAAATAAAATGTAAATATGATATTGATTTACAAGAAAGTTATATAAAAGAATTTATAAACAAAAATAAATATTACTTGCAATCAAATACTAATTGCGTTTATTTGAATAAAGAAAAATATGAAGAAGAAATTAATCAATGGGATATATTGCGATATATCGACTAGCAATTATTGATTATTGCTAGTTTTTTTTAGAAAATAAAAAACTGGAAGAACCTTTCTTTTTAATATTGTTTATCCAGAAAAAATATGATATAATTTTAATTGTTAAAACACTTATATTTAGGATGAAGTTAGGAGGTTAAATGAAGTGATAAAATATGAATGCAGAAAATGTGATGGTTTGATTTGCGAAACAAGTATATGTCCTGTTTGCAATGAACGTACATATATAAATAAGTCTGAGATATTTTATTGCGATAATTGCAATACACCATTATTTGATAAAATTTGTCCTATATGCAATTCTGAGGCTAGATACTTCGGCACAGATGTTAGACCTGTATTTGCAGAAGAAAGGTTGTTATTAGAATGCATTTTAGATAAACCTTTTGCATTTACTGAAAAATCTGTATGGAATACTTCCGGAAATAATTATTATGTAAATGGTGAAAAAATAAAATTTGTTATTAAAGATGTTGTTAATGAAAAAAATGCTGATGAAATTAGAACAAAAATAGAACAAAATAAAGAAAAAAATAAGATATATGAAGATAATTTCTTAAAACAAAATTATATTATAAATTTTATTAAAGCTAATAGAATTAGATACAATTCTATTGTAACAGAAGCCCACGAATATATTAAAAAGGTTTCTCAAAAATACGACTATGATTCAATGTTCGTTTCGTTTTCAGGTGGAAAAGATTCAACGGTTACTAGTGATTTAGTTATAAATGCGTTAAATAATGAAATGATTATACATATTTATGGTGATACAACATTAGAATATCCTGAAACAGGAGTTTATCTTGAAGAATTTAGAAAAATACACCCAAGAACTCCGATACTAATTGCAAAAAATAAAGACCAAGATTTTAATGAACTTTGCAAAGTTATAGGACCGCCTAGTAGAATGATGAGATGGTGTTGCACTATTTTTAAAACAGGTTCTATTACAAGAAAAATTGATTCAACATTTAAAAATAAAATAAAAGTTTTGACATTTCAAGGACTAAGAAGAAATGAATCTATTGCTAGAAGCAAATATGATAGAGAGAGTAACGGGGCAAAAATAACTAAACAACAAACTGTTGCACCGATAATAGACTGGCTTGATTTTGATGTTTGGCTATACATTTTAACTAGAAATATTCCATTTAATAATGCATATAAAAAAGGATTTTCTCGCGTTGGCTGTTGGTGTTGTCCAAATAACTCATATTGGTCAGAGTACCTTTCAAATATTTATATGAATGAACAATATACAAAATTTCATAATATATTAGTTGATTTTGCAAAACAAGTTGGTAAGCCAGATCCAAAAGAATATGTTTCTTCAGGAGGATGGAAAGCAAGACAAGGCGGTAATGGGTTAAATTATAGTAATAATGCAATATTGAGTTTTAAACCATGCGTATTAGAGGAAAATGCCTATAATTTTGAACTTAATAAACCAATAACAGAAACTTTATACGAATTATTTAAACCTTTTGGCTTATTGGATTTTAATATTGGAAATAAACGATTAGGGGAAGTGTATGTTTTAGGAAAAAAAGACAAACAACCGTTACTAAAGCTGACCGGAAAAATTGGACAAAATCTATTGAAAGTATCAGTGCTGAAAGAAACAGCTGTTTTTTGCAATCCTAAAATTAATGAAATGTTAATAAAAAATCAAATAACTAAATTTCAAACTTGTATTGGGTGTATGGCTTGTGAAAGTGTTTGTAAATATAATGCAATAAGCATTAGACATAACGAAATGCAAAAAGGCGAAAAGTTTAATATTTCATATACTATTGATGAAAAAAAATGCGTTGGTTGTTTAGAATGTGTAAAACATTTTAGTGGTGGTTGTTATATGAAAAAAGTATTAAGGACTAAACAAGGTAAGGAGTAAACTTATGGAAATAAAATTAAAATTAAAAAGACACGAAAGTTTTTCTATTAGAGAAGGCTGGATTGCCAAAGGAATAAAAAATGTAAAAGAGTATGGAAATGTTTTTGCATTACAAAATGCTACTGATATTCTTGGAATTGGTACAAATATGGTTAAATCTTTAAAATATTGGATGACCGCAACAAAATTAATAGAAGAAAAGAACAGAAAAATAATGCTATCTGATTTTGGAAGTATTATTAATGAATATGATCCTTATCTGGAAGACATATTTTCTTGGTGGTTAATTCATATTAATATGATTACTAATGTTGATGACGCATACATTTATAATTTGTTTTTTAATAAATGTAATATAAAGACTTTTACAAAAAGAGAATTGTACGAAAAACTTTATGCGTTGCTTACAAATGAAAAATTAACATTTAATGAAAATATTTTACAAGATGAGGTTAATATGATTATCAAAACTTATACGATTGATGAGAAAATTGATAATCCGGAAAATAACTTTATTTGTCCTTTATCAGAATTGAACTTGCTAAAAAAAGTTGATAGAGATACATACGAAAAAAATAGACCTGAAATCAGAAATTTGCCTTTTTGGGTAGTGTATTACATTATATGCTTGTTATTAGATGACAGAGATAATATTAGCATTGATGAATTGTTAAAAGAAGAAAACAGTCCAGCAAAATTATTAAATATGGATAAGAATCTAATTAATGAATATCTTGATGAAATGAAGAAAAATGACCTTATAATTATAAATAGGACTGCCGGACTTAATATGGTTTATTTAAAAAAGAAACTCTCTCTCAATGAAATTGTAGAAGAATATTTTAAGGGGGATAGAGTATGAAATATAGTGATATAGTTGGAGTTAATGAGAACTTTCAATACTCTGTAAATTTACAATTTGATATAAATAACATTGATAAAATAAAAGAATATATAAAT
>ERZ780166.1512-NODE-1512-length-12077-cov-1.802030_pt1 | contig 12077 bp, 7 predicted proteins | sample MGYA00511366_ERZ780166 | MGnify/ENA primary metagenome ERZ780166 (study PRJEB29588, sample SAMEA2162231) | human gut metagenome | biome: human gut; feature: human-associated habitat; material: faeces | place: Denmark | collected 2008/2010 ...
TGAAAAAATATTTTGAGGTGAAAATATATGAGTAACATAGATGTTAATTCTGAAATTCGGACACAGCAACAGATTACAGACTCTGGAAATCCGAGAAAGCCAACAGGTGATGACGGCCAAAAAATGCTGGAACGCATGAATGAGAGTCATTATGCAGTCACGGGCTGGGCGTTGGAACATTGGAATATAAATGAAAGTGACATAATACTTGACATTGGCTGTGGCGGAGGTGTCACATTAAAAAGAATGAGTGACAGTGTCGTGTCAGGTCATTTAACTGGTGTTGATTATTCGTCTACATCGGTTGAAATGTCAAAGGAAACTAATTATGATTCTGTAAAAAGCGGAAAAACAGACATAATTGAAGCGTCTGTTGAGTGCCTTCCATTTTTGGATAATTCATTTGATAAAATAATTACGGTTGAAAGTTTTTATTTCTGGCCACATCCGCAGGAAAATTTAAAAGAGGTGTACAGAGTTCTGAAAACAGATGGAACTTTTTTGCTTGTGGCTGATATTTATGGCAAAGATGGATTAGATGTGCAGATTTTGGAAAATATAAAAAAATTTAATTTGTATAATCCAACACCTGACGAATATAAAAAATTATTTGAAAATGCTGGATTTATAGATGTTAAAGTGCATATAAAGGAAGATGATAACTGGATATGTATTGAAGGTCATAAATAAGAAGTGTAATGTGAAAGTCTGGGAATATTGGTGAGATGTTCTCAGGCTTTCACTCGTATAACATAATTGATATAAAAAATATCATAAAAGTATTGACAAAGTATATGACATGTAATAATATATTAATGCAACAATAAATATATAAGGAGGACTGCCTATTGACCAATGAACCATTTTTGAACCGGAACCATAAAGACGTCCTGTTTCGGTTTATCTTTAAAAATCCTAAGGATTTACTATCTTTGTATAATGCGTTGAACGGTACTGACTATACGGATGTATCTGATTTAACCGTTACTACTCTTGAAGATATTGTCTATATGTCTTATAAGAATGACATATCTTTTATTCTTGGAAGTGAGATGTCACTTTTTGAGCATCAGAGTACATTTAACCCAAATATGCCGCTCCGAGGATTGTTTTATTTCTCAAGTCTTTATAAAAAATATGTGGCTGAAAATAATATCGACATCTACTCATCAAAACGAGCACAGATTCCAATACCACGCTACATAATATTTTACAACGGCCGTCAGGAGATGCCGGAAAGGTGTACGCTGAGGCTGTCGGATGCGTTTTCTAAAGTCTGCAACACTACGGAAGATAAAACGTCCCAATTTATTTTTCAACCGGCAATGGAAATCACCGCTCATATGATTAACATAAATATTGGTAATAATGCTGAATTGATGGAAAAATGCAGGCTGCTCCACGATTATGCAGCATTTATCGGGCTAATCCGTGATTATATATCGCAGGAAAATGATATTAACACAGCCGTTACACTTGCAATTAACCAAGCCATAAGCCATAATATTCTAAAAGAAGTATTATCAGTGCATACAGCGGAGGTGCGTGACATGATTCTGACAGAATATAACGAAGAACAGCATATAAAAAATGAGAAAAATATCAGTTATGATGATGGGTTTAATGATGGAGTCGAATGTGGAATTGTACAGGGAGTTGAGCGTGGAATTGAACAAGGAATTATAAAAGGAACACAACAAACAAAAATTGAAGCTATCAAAAACATGATTAAACTTAATGTCCCAAAGGATAAGATACTGGAATGTTATTCGGAAGAAGAATATAATTCTGCCCTTAATGATACTGAGAATTAAATTTCTTGAATATATGCAAAATTTATGTCATAATAGCGTAGATTAAGAATACATATACAAAGAAAGGCGGATTTTTTATGTCAGAAATTCACAGTATAGATGCGGAGGACGATCAGTTCGCATATCGTTATGACACCCAGCTTTTAATTGACAAAAGAGACAAAGATTTGGATGAAGATGAAATTTCCGATTACATAACAGAACATTTTGAAGGCAACAGCCTTATCGCTGCCGGAGATGAAGATTTAGTAAAGATTCATTTTCATACAAATGAACCATGGAAAATCCTTGAATATTGCAACACTGTCGGTGAAATTTATGATATTGTCGTAGAGGATATGATTCGTCAGACTGCCGGATTACAAGGTTAATAAACAGGCTCCGCCAACACATAAGTGCCAGCGGAGCCTTGATTTACAATTAATTATTATTATTATTTACAGTTCTTCTTTTTTCTTCTTCCAGACATTACTGCAAATCCAGCAAACGATACCATGAAAAGCATTGACCAAAGAACCGGCTTTGCTGTATCTCCCATCTGTGTAATATCTGTACCCTGATTATTATTTGTATCTGCAACTTCATTATTGACAATTGTAAAACTTGTAGATGCTATACCATCTTTCCATATAATTTCAAATACATGACTTCCTACAGACAATGTCTTAATATAATCCGGCTTTAATGTGATTATTGTTGAGCCCTCTGCAACTGTATAATTCGTGGCATCAACGCTCACACCATCCACTTTAATTCTTATGAACTTGGCAAAATCACCATTTCCTTTTATCACAAGATTCATATCAGTATTCTGTGACCATGAACTGTCTGCACCGGCAATAATCTTATATTCCAACGGCACAAGTTTTTCAATATCAGCTTTTTCAAGAATTGTTCCGCAAACCTTACATTCTTTGTGTCTGCTTCCTGTCTCTTCAATTGTTGCCTCTTTATCTGTCAGCCATTCACTTACGGTATGATTTGCGTTTACAACAAAATTAACCTCTGTGCTGTTACCTGCTTTATCATAAGCGATTACCTTATGCATTCCATCTGCTAAAATATATCTGCCATTAATTGATGTCAGCGTTTGCACATCATCACCGATTATATCAGTCACCTTGTCAAAATTGTCATCTGATACAGTAAATTCTACCTTTTCACAGTAGATTTCACCTTCTGCAACACCATCTATAACAGGTGTAGTTGAATCAATTACCACACCATCTGATGAAATATATGTTGCATTTCCTGCGTGGTCTTCAATTCTTGCAAAAACAACATACTTGTTATCGGGATTAACATTAAATGATGCTTTGTAATTCTTAAATTCTCCCGCTGTGAATCTCTTATCAAGTTCATCTGTTGTATAAGCCTTTGCTTCGTCTCCGCTTGCAAGCAGATATGAAATCTTAACCGCATCTTCAGATAAATTAAAACCATCACTGCTATAACTGTCATCTGTTCCTGCAATTGTTACTTTCTGTGTCGCACTGAAGAAACGTCCGAAAGTTATTTTGTTAAGAAGTGTATTCCATGTATTATCACTTAACTTAATCTCACCTGTCGGCTTAATCATATCTGCCTTAAAATCTCCGTGTTCCGCTTTACAGTCATCACATATCGCCTTTTTGAAATATGTAGCTGTTCCACCGGAACATTTTTCTGTTTCCTTATACGTGCAGCCTGAATTCGTACAAATCCTGCTGTGTGTATTGTCTCTGTTTGATGTCCATTCTGACATGTTGTGTCCTGTTGCTGGTGCTGACTCAAAATTTCCTTTTATTTGTGTCTCAAAATCGTTATATAAAGAATTCTTAAATCTAGCAACATATTCTATAATTTCAGGATTTGTACAATCTCTGTTTTGTACTGCCACAATATCAGAAGCGGCTGTCTCTGAATCAGTATACTCACATATACTGCATTTTCTTACTGCAGTACATGTCTTATAATCATCCGACCATGTATAAGTATATTCACATGTATGGGATATCTCCTGGATTTTATAACCGTCACTCTTGTCACAATAAGATTTTGTACATTCTTTCCAGTGATTTATGCTATCACTGTGCCATACTGCATTATCAAATCCATGTGTATGAGTAACGATAATTTTAAATCTACATGTCTTTGTATCACCGTTTTTTGTATATGATACCGCAAGAATCTTTTCACCTACCGTATTCATATCCAATTCGTCTGCATTTGTTGTATATCCTGTAATCTGCTCACTATAACCGTCTTCATAATATGCAGTTACCGTAATATCATCAACATTCAAAATTTCTCCTGCTTCATAAGCAGTTTTTTTCTTGTGGGCATCAAGTCTTGTCGGAACAAGAGATGTATTATGTTCAATTACAAGCTTTCCGTCAGACAAAGCAATGTCATAATTTGATGTCACATCCTTTGAACCGTTTGTAATTGCTATACTGCTTACGCTGATTGTTCCGTTATCTGTAAGTGCCGTTGTACTTGCTTTAAGTGTAATCTCCGAAATACCATCGCCTTCTGTCAAACCGCTTACATTATATTTTGTGTTATCAATATCATTTCCCCATACTATCTTCTGGTCGTCAACTTTAACTTCAAGATCTTTTTTCGCAATAACTACTTTCTTTTCACCTGTAACCGTATCATAGTTTGACTTTTCAATCTTATAGCAGACGGTATATTCACCTGCATCGGTAAATACAGGATTATTTGTGCTGTAAGTTTTTCCGTCCGTACTGTAAGTTACATTTGTCGAAGACGGACTCGTAACATCAACGCTTATACTATGCGGCTTGCCGTCATATGTGCCGCTGTAATCCGTAGCGTTATACAATATCGTGCCGTTTTCCACAGTAAGCGTAATTCCAGCTTCACCAGCCGCATAATTTCCGTTTGCCGCTGTTATAACTTTTACTTTAAAAATTCCTGTATTTTTAATATTTAAAATACTTCCGTCAAGTGTACCCTCACCGGTAACCGAACCGTCAGTCTCTTTTGAAACCAGAGAATAGACCGCTGTACCTGCATTACTGTCGATTGTAAAGTATTGTGACACATCAATATCCGACTCATCATACTCAAGTCCTGTATCTGTTCCCGTAATACTGACAGGTGTAGCCGCTTTATTTTTAATTACCGCTATACCTGTTGTCTCACATCCTACAGCTATTTCATAATCTTCTAATTTGCTAACATCAAAGCTCCATCTGAAAGTATTTTCTGCCGAAGGACTATCATTATAATCTCCCTCTAAAGTCCATGTAACATCAATTTCACCCGTAACAGGTTCCATGCTTCCGTCAAATGAAAGACCTGCCGTGTTTCCAAGTTCATCATTACTATCTAAAATACTGTCATCTGTATAATATTGCGTAAATGTATTATCAGCAGGAACTACAGGTTTTTTTATGGTTGTAATCTTACGTTTATCTGATTCAAAGCCTCCTGTTACACTAATAATTCCATTTTTATCAACAACCTTTTCATCCACAAATTCTCTTCCGTTTATAAAAATCTTCGTATATGGTGCCAATACATAACCTTCGGCAGGTGAAAATGTTAAATGTGCCTTATACTTAGCCGGGTAGTAGTCCACCGTTGAACTTACAGCGTTTCCCTGTATATCCGTCCATGTGATTGCTGCATCTGCAATTCCCTCTGTATTACATTTTATATCTGTATCAAACTTTTCTTCTCCTTTTGGAGCATTGATTGTCGCATCAATCCTGTCTATAACTTTACCACTTAATGCATTTACGGCATATGCCATATCATCTTCTTTTGTTTCCAGCCAGATGTGGCATTTTGACAGGTCAATATCTTCAGATAAATTCAATGCCTCTTTAATATATGAAGATGTACATACATACTCTGCTGAATCCAACTCTGGGCTGCAATAAAACCAGTTACTTCCTCCGTCATTTCCCTGAACCATAAGAACCACACGACCTGAGCATTTTCCTTTTTTAGCAATAATCTTTCCTTCTCCGGCATCATAAGCTGCAAAACCAATATCTTTATTACCTCCGTCAAGTCGCAATGTCATAGCTGTTCCATCGTAAACAGTCCCCTTTGCCTCATCGGTCTGAGAGTAAAATGCTGTTGCTGATGATGCAAAAAGAACCGATGAAAGATTCAGATTGGAAGCCGCACGTACTGCACAAACATTCTCGGCACTTTCAAAGTACCTTGAGCCGACTTTATCACCGCAAACAGCTATAAGTGCATGATCTGTATCTGCCGTACGCAGCCAAAATTCACTGTCTTGACTGTTATTCCAAAATGTCCTCATTGGCAATATTATTTTGTCAAAAGTTCCTATCTTTATATCTAAATCACCATAACCGCCCCCAGGTACATATAATTTATCGGAAACAGTATATGAATCGGAATTCAATGTATCCCACATATTAAGAGTTGTAGCCTGCATCAGGGATTTTTCTGTCGCGGTAAATCTGCTGCTGTCAGCTATACTCAACAAATTTTGTCTGAGTTCACATGCACCGTAATGATCAGAACTTACTGTCGTAGGAACATAATCATAGTATGTATATGTTCCCATACCTTCTTGAAATGTTACATCATTATTATCAGGATTAAACTTGATTCCCGTTGCCAAAGGACTCACGGTAAAAATAACTGTATTATCACCATCTATATTGTTATCTTTTCCCAATATGTACCAAGAATATGCACCGTCTTCATTTTTACCTAATTCCAGCTTTCCGATACAATCAGGTGTTCCAGCATAATGTAAAACCGAATCCATCAATTGGTCTTTTGTTGCAAAAACCGTACTGATTTCTGCCGGTACAGCATAAGTCATTCTGTCCTCATCTGTTGTCTCAAGCCATATCTGACAATTTCTCCAATCAATATCATCAGAAATATTTAATGCTCTCTGAATATCTGAAACTTTAACTGTATCCGTTTTGTCTATTTTTTTACTGTAATACCAGTCATTCGTTCCATCGTTTCCTTGTATCACAAGTGACACCGTATCAGAAATGCTTCCCTTTGTTGCCCTAATATATCCGTTCTCAAAGTTATAGTACACAGAACCTATATCCTTATTCTTTCCATTAATCCGCAGTCTCATCGCCGTACCCTCTGCGATTGTGCCATACACCGCAGAATCAGAAGTAGCTGCCGTGGCTGAAGACGCAAAAAGAACTGTTGCCAGATTCAGATTCGCAAGCGGACGTACTGCTAATTTTTCGTTCACATCATGACCTTCTATTCGATACGAATTCTGTATTTCATAGGGATTCGCAGTAAGTTCGCTAATTGAACCACCATATCGGGGTGTACGTGTCCAAAAAGGTTCTCCGACAGCCCAATAAATGCTGCTTGCTATTTTTTTTGTATTAGTATTTACTGCTATCAGCAGTTCTTTATGACTAAGATAATTATAAGAATCACAACCCGGAGCATATAACTTATCCGATATAGTATACCTTTTATAGTCTGAATCCTCTGTTGTTACTTTCACCTCATTCATTATAGCCTTCTCTGCATCGGAAAAGTATGTATCATTGTCATCTCTTACCATATCCTGAAGAACTTTCCTTAACTCACTTGCACCATAGTGACTTGCATATACTTCTTGCGGAGCATTATTTCCATAATTTCCGTACTCCTCCTTATATGTTTTTGTTGTCGAACCTGAAGATATGTCCTCAAATATCTGTTCTTTTTTTATGGAATCGGCTGCAAAAATAATTGTATTATCCTTTACATTATTTACACCCCCATCCTTTCCAAGAATATACCATTCCTGTATATTTCCGTCTTCATCATTACCAAATGCCAGTTTACCGACAATATCCGATATTCCTTTATAATTCGGTGTAAATGTCTTATCCATCAACTGTTCCTTTGTCGCATACGCCGTTACGCTCGGCTCCTTGCTTCCTGCTGCCGCCTGCACCTTGCTCACACTATGTGGCATAAACGGAACAAGTCCCGCCATTAATGCAGTTGACAGTATAACTGCCGTTCCTTTTTTGATTTTTTTAATTAATCTCATACAAGTCCCTCCTTTGTATATAAATATTATTAATATCAAACGTACAATAAAAGTATCACGAGAAGATAATATATCTTAACAGTATTATACATTAAACAGCATAAAAAAAATGCCATTTGCACGAAATGACATTTTTTCAACACGAATGATATTAATTTTTGTTTTCAGCTCCTGCCGTCGTCCCGGATGATGATTCCTCCGATGCTTTTGTTGTGGGATTCTCACCTGTTCCGGTCTCGCCCTCTGTCGGTTTTTCTGTCGGCTTTTCAGTCTCTTCCTCTTTCTTTAATACAGTAAGAGTAACCTTCCTGCTTGTATAACCTTCTTTCGGATCAATAAAACTATACTCTATTGTATACACGCCAGGTGTCACATTAGCGTCTTCAATAGAAACTTCATCACCATTGGCATTTTTTATTACATAATCCAAATCTTCATCATAACCTATAGAGTTCGTTGCCTTAACACCGTTCCATATGTCAAAAGCACCTTCCGATTCTGTAACAGTCACATTATCTGACGGAACTTCTATCTTAGGTTTCTGAAGCCCGTTTACCTGATAATTTGCATATCCGAAAAATGCGATATTCATATCTACATAACCATCAATGCCGTCTACAGTATTAGTTACGCCGTACTGCCACATATCAAAGTGATAGTCAAAGTTCGGAAGCACATCACCATACTGCCAGCGTCTTGATGTATAGTAATAATCGCCAAGGTATGCAGCCATCCATACTTTATACTTATTAGAAATCTGTGCACCGTTAAATCCATCATACCAGCGGTATTTATTAGAATATACCATTGGTTTATAACCTGAAGCTGCTATTACATCACAGAATGTCTCACATACCTTTGTAATAGTATCATAGCTGCCATCGCCATATGCTAATTCCCAGTCAAATGCAACCGGATATGTAATCTGGTATCCTCTTATAAGATTTACACAGAAACTTGCCTCCCTGTATGCAGTCTCAACGTCTCTTGCTCCTGAATAAAAATATATGCCGACCTGAATTCCGTTAGCCAGAGCACCCTGAATATTCTGCTGGAACTTTCTGTCTTCGTAAAGTCCGTCGTCACCACCGCCGCACTTTATCATGGCAAATGTAATTCCTGAATTGGCAACCCTTGTCCAATCGATATCACCCTGCCATCTTGATACATCTATACCATGAACAAGCTGTCCGACTTCATATATCTGATCAGACTTTGGTGCTTCTGGAGCAGGCGGATCTTCTATAACTTCGTCTTCATTACGCTCTGGTTCAGTCGAATTATCATCAACTATTTCCAATTCTTCAATTGGAATAATCTCAATATCGCCTGATTCAATCATATCTGTAATCTGTTCTTCGTTCATATCCTGAGGTGCAACTTCCTCTTCTGTTTGCTCTTCTGTTACTTCCTCAGTGTGCTCAGTTGTTGTTTCTGTAACAACCGCCTTTAATGTAGCAGGTTCAGTCTCTGTAGGAACTGTCTCTGCAACAACAATCTGTCTGTTATTATTTGCGTGATTAACGTAAACCGCCGTTGCAACTGTTCCTGTAGTTCCAACAGTAACGACGCAGCCCGCTATTATACATGCCTTCGCATGTGTGACCGCCATAATTTTACAAAATCCCGTAAATTTCTTTCCTGTAAGTGCCAGCTTACTTACTGCCTGTGCCAGCCAATTTTTCAAAATAAAACCTCTTTTCCCCTCAGCAGAAACCTGCATATATAGCAATAATCTGCATTAGCATATAATTATTTTACAGTTAGTATATTTTATATACTCGCTATATCTGACATACTACACCATAAATCCGCTTAATTCAAGGGGTTTTTCACATTTAATACAATTTTGGATAATATTATACATATTTATACAATTATTAATTAAATACAACTCTTATAGTTGTACCCTTACCGACTTCACTCTCAAGTTTCAGTTCAGCATTAGGATGTTTTGCAACAATATGCTTTACAATAGCAAGGCCAAGACCTGTTCCGCCTGTTGATTTTGAACGGCTCTTATCAACTCTGTAGAAACGTTCAAATATGCGTTCCTGATGTTCTTTTGGAATTCCTATTCCGTTATCCTTAACTTCAACAAATGTTTTACCATTATCTTCATCAACCGTAACTTCAACTTTTCCGCCTGGATTATTATATCTTATAGCATTATCGCAAAGATTATATATAAGTTCGTCCATCATCTGTCTGTTTGCCTTAACTGTCCGGTTGCTTCCTTTAATTGAAAGAGTCACATTATGTTTATCCGCACTCATCTGAAGCATATCAACACAGCTTTCTGCAATTTCATACAGATTAACATTCTCAAATATATCCTCTCTTACCGTAACATCAAGTTCTGATAATCTTATTATATCATTGATAAGTGTGAGAAGCCTGTTAGAGCTTTTATGTATTTCTGCTGCAAAACGGACAACATCACCATCGCTTGCCATACCACTCTCTATAAGCTCAGAATATCCCGAAATTGAAGTCAGCGGAGTCTTTAACTCATGTGATACATTTGCAGTAAATTCCTGTCTCATATTGGCATTTCGCATAATGTCTTCATGTTGTTTTCTGATTGTAGTCACAAAAGGAACAAGCTCCTTATAAACTTTTATAGAATCCGAGGCATCAAGATTTCCCGCAAGTCTCTCTATCGGTCCTACTATGCTCTTAGTAAGGAAATTTGATAAAATCACACACAAAATAAACAAATTCACACAGAGAACAAGCATAACAGGAACCGCCTTTGCTATAACACTCGTAAGACTGCTCACTTCCTTTGAAACACGCAAAACACAGCCATTATCAAGCCTTACCGCATAATAAAAAGCACTTTTCCCCATTGTCTCTGATTTTCTTATTGCCTCACCACTGCCATCTTCAAATGCTTTCGCAATCTCTGGACGCTTCCTGTGATTTTCCATATAACCGACATCTGCATTTGTATCATATAAAGCTTTTCCTGATGCATCCACAAACGTTATACGAAGATGTGAATTATTATTTTGTAATGCCGATTCCATACTGTTGTTATCGGGGTCAGTCACTATCTTCCATGCATCAGAATCAACCATCAAATCAGTATATGTCTTTAAATCTCCGACGACTTCCTTTTTTATAAGTTCATAAAACACAACACTTGATATTGCTACAGTTGCAATTATTGCGAGCAGTGTAAGAAGCATATATTGAATATTAATTCTTTTTTTTAAACCCATAATCAGCCTCTGTCATCTACATCAAGGTAATATCCTACATTTCTTACTGTTTTAATATAACACCCTACAACGCCCAGCTTTTGTCTGAGTGTCTTAATATGGACATCCAAAGTACGCGACTCACCCTCATAATCTAAACTCCAAACTTTTTCCATAAGATTATCTCTTGAAAGAACAATTCCCTGATTTATTGCAAGATACCTAAGAAGTTCATACTCCTTAAAGGTAAGCTCTACAGGCTTATCATCCACATATGCAACATGCTTTTCATCATCTATAAAAAGCAGGCCTATTCTTATAAACTTTTCTTCTTCCATTCCACCCACACGGCGGAGAAGTGCCTTGACTCTTGATATAAGCTCCATTACACCAAATGGTTTTGTAAGATAATCGTCAGCTCCCATATCAAGCCCTTTTACTTTATCTATCTCTGTAGTTTTGGCTGTGACAAGTATTACTGGAACTCTTCTTGTTTCCGGTGTGGCACGCATTTTTGTAAGAATCTGAAGCCCATCCTCATCAGGGAGCATAATATCAAGAAGAATAAGGTCAGGTATACGCTCAATCACTTGCTTATGAAATTCCTTTCCACTTGCACACTCTACAATCTGATGTCCTGCATTTTTTAATGCAAAGCTTTCGATTTCACTGATATTTTTATCATCTTCCACAACATATATAAGTGCCATCATTTCCTCCATTCCCTGCCTCGTGTCCGGCTTAAACGGCTTTTAACTGCATTGTTGCTTTAAACCGGCACGGAGTATATTTTTTACGGCAGACGGTATTTTTCTTCAAATACTGCATACTGCTTTTTAAATTGTTCGTTATCTTCTCTTTTTATTGTACCAAGATATTCATGGGTGTCAAATCCTTCCTGCTTTACCTGTATCAGACACACCGCAATGTTGGAACAGTGGTCTGCAATACGCTCGTAATTTGTTGTAATATCAGAATGGACAAATCCCAGGTCAATCGTACATTTTCCTTCTCTTAATCTGCGGATATGGC
>ERZ780166.1514-NODE-1514-length-12063-cov-7.914973_pt1 | contig 12063 bp, 11 predicted proteins | sample MGYA00511366_ERZ780166 | MGnify/ENA primary metagenome ERZ780166 (study PRJEB29588, sample SAMEA2162231) | human gut metagenome | biome: human gut; feature: human-associated habitat; material: faeces | place: Denmark | collected 2008/2010 ...
GCCGCTCGACGGCGAGGAGTGGGACGGGGTCATGCGTTCGCTGGACGGGATCCGCATCGAGGGGGCACGGCAGCGCAACGACCCCTACTCCGCCGAGATCATACGTTCGATGATCCGGACACTGGCCTACAAGGTCTGCCGGATCATCGCCCGGCATGTCGAGACGGGGGCGTCGGACGCCTCTTCGCGCAGCCGCAACGAGGAGTATTTCAACCAGTTCATGGGGGTGCTGGCCAGGCATTACATGCAGCAGCGTTCGGTCGGTTTCTATGCCGGCCAGCTGAACCTGACGCCCAAATACCTCACGACGATCATCCGCAAGACCAGCGGGCGCACGGCCGTGCAGTGGATCGACGACTATGTGGTGCTCGAAGCCAAAAACCTGCTGAAATACTCCACGATGAGCATCCAGGAGATCTCCTACTACCTGAATTTCCCCAACCAGTCGTTTTTCGGGAAATACTTCAAGAACCATACGGGCATGACCCCCACCGCTTACCGGCTGGGGAAATAGCCCGCCCCCGCGATCCGGAATGAAAATTACCCGGGCAAGCGCTCCGGGTAATTTTTGGGTGCATCCACCTGCGGGACGGTATATCTCAGGGCCTGTTCAACAGGTGGTTGGCGGCTATATATATGCAGGCCGGGTTTGCCGCTATGGTCTTTTCCGCGAAGGCCCGGAAGTCTGACTCGGACACATATCCCGGCCGTCCCAGCATCCTGTTGAGCGACTCCCAGTTATATACTCCCGGACGCCTCGAGAACCTGCGGAACCATTTTCCGATGGGAGTGCCCTGCCTGACCCTGCTGCTGGAACTGTTTTCGGAATTGTCGCTTGTCTTTATCTGCAGCAGCGAGCCGTCCGCCTTGCAAAAGTCTACCGCGTCGATCGTACTCCCCCAGCAGCAATACCATCCCAGGGGAGATAATTTTACGGACAGGTACTCTTCGAGCAACTCGCCGATATTGTTTTCGATCGTCATCAGCAGGGAGTGCCTGGCCACTATTTTATCGGCCAGATTATCCTCGAGCCCGGATATCCTGGCTCTGAGGATCGTTTTTGCCATCGGATCCGGATGTGTCCCGGAGCAATTCCCGGTTCTGACCGAGGGCCTGTTGTTATATCCGGCCAGGTATGCTCCCACCCACTTTTTCATGTAGCCGGATAGAAGTATGGTGTCCGAACTCTTCAGGCGGAACGTCGGCAAGTTGCGTTTTTCGCTGAAGGCGACTTTCAGGACGGTCTCCATGGCGGGGGAATAATTTTCCCCGGCGTATATTTTGGCATAGGCGATTGCCTGTTCCGTACTCGATTCGTCGAATCTGTATGCATCCGTCATGGCTTTTTTGTTTTAAAATTACGGATTAATCGAATTCGATCGTCAACTGGGACGATGTTTTTTTTCGTTTTCCCGATAAAATTCCGGTTTCGAATTCATGATCCGATGTGCCCTTGTAGCGGGAATAAGGAAAGCCTTCCGGTGCCGCCGTTTCGACTCCCTGGCGGTGGGCGGCGATTGTCCTGCCGATTGCCCTGCCCAGCCCGACGGGAACCGCATTGCCGATTTGTTTGTATTTGTCCAGCAAACTGCCTTCGATCACCCAATCGTCGGGAAATTCCTGAATCCTTTTGTATTCTTGTATGGACAGGGGCCTGTTTTCCGTCGGGTGCGCCAATTCCGTTGCGGGCATGGCGGGATGGGTGACTACCGTGGGGGACGGCGAATCCCAGTCCAGCCTTCGGTAAAAGCCCGTTTTCCCACCGCCCAGATGGTAGGAGTTTCCCATGGCTTCCGGCTGGAGTTCTTTGGGCAGATTCCGCCAGTTTTCCCCCGGTTTCAGCATCTTTATGTATTTCAGCCGCTTCTCGGAAAAGTCGATGTGGTCGCATCGGGCCGGATCCAATCCGGCTACTGCATCCCTGAAAGTCCTCCACCTTTCAAGCCCGAATACCTCTTCGTTCGAATGGGTGGGACGGAGGTACGGAACCGGGTTCGGGGATTTGGTGCATGTTATGACGACCCTCTCCCTGATTTGCGGGGAGCCGAAATTGGCCGAATTGTAAAGGTTGAAAGTTACGTTGTAGCCTGCGGCTTCCAGTTTCTTTTTTATATAAAAGAGTGTCGAACCCGGTGTCTTTGCCCAATCGAGGTCGTAGCTGCGGGTAATTTCATCGTCGATGTCTATCGAAAGTGCGGACGAAAACAACCCTCTTACGTTTTCTATTACGGCGTACTGCGGTTGTATCTCCCGGATGACTTCTATGTATTTCAGAAAGACATTGCCCCGCTCGTCCTGGAAGCCGAGCCTTTTCCCGGCCGTGCTGAATGCCTGGCAGGGCGGCCCGCCGACGACGATGTCGACCTGCCCGTTTTCCCGGAGGTTGGCGTATTCCAGGATCTCCCCGACCGTGTAGTCCCTTATATCTCCGATCAGGCCGATGCCGGGTTCGTTGGCGACGATCGTCCGGCGGCATGCGTTATCCGTTTCGCAGGCCAGCAATATGTTGATGCCCTCCTGCTCCAGTCCGATGTCCAGCCCCATCGCCCCGGAGAAAAAGGAGAGGCAATTCAGCGCGTCCTGTTTTGGCGCTTTCTTGGATTTCCGATCCGGAACGTCATTTTTTTTCATCCGCAGATCCTTCCTGTCGAAAGATTCCAATGTATCGTCGTTTATAATCCAGGAGTCCCCTATTTTCTGGCCGGCGAGGCGGCCTTCCCTTAAAAGTTTCCTCACATATTGGGCGGAGCATCCCAAGGTCTCCGCCGTTTCAATCACACTCAGCAACATGGTTTGATTATTTCGTTTGCGAAACACTGCAAATATACCCTTTTTCCCGCAAACGGCCAAAAAAAGTCCCTCGGGCCCGAAGTTTTTATCCCGATACGTTCGACCCGTGCCGGACGGGGAGTCGCAGGATCCGTAAGACGGACAGGTTATTTCACTGTTACTGGTTTCCTGCGTTTGTCCCGGGGACGCAAGGGACATAACGGGGGCTTATTGACCGTGTCCTTGCCGGGGTATTTGTTCGGAAGTCATTGTTCCGCATCGTTTGACGCAGGAGGGAAAATACGTTTCCTATGGGGAGTTTTATGGAGAGACAATGGGAGCCAGGCCCCTGGAAAGGCGCTTTTGCCTCTTTCCCGCCGCAGGTAAACAAAAAATCAGCAACTTCATTTCTGTAAGTTGCTGATTCCCTGAGCGGAAAACGAGACTCGAACTCGCGACCCCAACCTTGGCAAGGTTGCGCTCTCAAGCCCCCAAAACGCTGCGCGTTTAGGGGTAACCAACTGAGCTATTTCACGTTACGCACTCTGCCGAGTGCTCCACTCGCATCCTAAAATCGGTCTGTAACACACTCTGTATCACATTTTGAGGCTTGCAAATTGTTTGTAATTTACAGATTTTTAGTTTGTTAAGAGAAAATCTTTCTGTCGTGATACATAAATCTTTTAACTTGTATTCCCCATAAGCATTTATTGAATTAAATATTAAGTAATTATATCGGTTAATTCGTTGAATTTACAAGGGAACCGACCCCAACCTCGGTGCAAAAAAAGAGAAAAATTTTCCCCTCACGCCGCTTTCCCGTTTTTATCAGTTTTCAGTAGCTTTGATTTCTATAAATAAAAAATCCCCGACCGTATGGCCGAGAATTATCTTTATATAAATTGCTCTAAATACTTTTCATTAAACCCAGCTAACGGGAATTTGAAATCTCTTTGCCCGCCCTCTGTCGTCATGTAGTTGAAAATAACCGTATCATTTTTTATATGTAATTCGAATAGGTTTACTTGGTCATTTCTTCATTCAAGGATATTAGGCATTAGGAGCAATATTTCTGCGTTGGAATCTGTCAATGCACATTTTATCTGTGCCGTTATATGTCCCCGTTTCTGAAAGGTTAGTGTCACGGGTGTATTTTTATCCGTATCGTCAGGCAGGATATACATAAAATCGCTGGGTGTAAATTCATCGGAATTGCGTGATACGGCCAAGCACATCCCGTAAAAGCTATCATAGGCAACGACTTTTCAAATCATCATGCGTTGTTCATCGCCGTCTTGTTTTCATTCTGTTTTTGGCGTTTTGTTCATTTTAGCTAAAATTTGTATTGTTAAATAAATCTTTGATTATGATATAAATATACGAAAAATCTATGACTTATGCAAGTAAAAAAGAAAGGGCAAACTTGTGCAGAGGGTCTATAAGTTAACCCTTTTGCACAAGTTTGTCCTCTAATCAATATTAAGATAAAACTATTCCAGTCTATCAGCGAATTGAATTATAAAATCTATGGTTTCCAACATCGTCAGTTCTTTGAATAGGGGATTTATCGCAATAAAATCCTCACGGCAAACGGTTGCTAAATTCAACCCATTCTTTTGAATTATTGATTTCACCCTATTCGACATCAAATGCGAGCTGTCTGAATTAAGGGATATATTGAATTTATTTGCCAAATAATTAGCCGTCGCTCTTATTGTTTTATCTCCTACTCCTCGAATCTTCAAACGATAGAGTTTATCATAAATTTCATCGTAAGTTTTTGCTTTCTGAAACCTCCAGCAATTTCGTTTTATCGTTTGTTCCCATTGTACCCATATTTCATTCGGAATCTGTCGAAATGGTTTTTGTGTCTCTGGTTTATATGTGGTAATTCGTTTATATTCTATTTGAAATGACGGTCTATATCGGGTAATATATTCTGCAATTAATGGATTTGCATTTCCTAAACACATCATAATTGTTTCACATTTATTCATCTAATCCAGAAATGCTTGCAAATTTCTTCCATCCTGTTGCGGCTTTATAGGCATTGGCACAACCTGAAGGTACTTTCAGTACAGAATATGGATTTATCCCCTCAAAAGCATTGTACCCGCAAGTCGGTGGTATCTCCGTGCCGATCTTGAATAATCGCAGTTCAGAATCCTTATAAAAAGCGTATTGATTGATTGTCTCAACCTGTGTACAAGCAGACATATCAACGGTCATTAGATTCTCCAATTGACAGAAAGCACCATGATAATAAGAAGGACCATAAGGACCAGAATAACCACCACCGATAGTTTTCAGTTGAGAACCTTTCTCAAAAGTTACTGTTGCTAATTTAGAACAACCCTTAAATGCCGCTGCTTCAATCATCTCTACACTTGCAGGAATCTCAATAGAAGTCAATGCAGTACAATCCGAGAAAGCACCATAATAAGAATTAGGATTACAATTAGAATTATAATTAGAATAATAACCACCACCGATAGTTTTCAGTTGAGAACCTTTCTCAAAGGTTACTGTTGCTAATTTAGAACAACCCTTGAATGCCGATGCTTCAATCGTTTCTACACTTGCAGGAATCTCAATGGCTGTTAATGCTGTACAACCATAAAAGGCGCCGTAAAAAGAACCATCACCACCGATAGTTTTCAGTTGAGAACCTTGCTCAAAAGTTACTGTTGCCAGTTTGGAACAGCCCTTGAATGCCGATGCTTCAATCGTTTCCACGCTTGCAGGGATTTCAATGGCTTTTAATGTTTTGCAATCCGAAAAAGCGCCATAATAACCACCAGCGATAGTTTTCAGTTGAGAACCTTTCTCAAAGGTTACGGTTGCTAATGATGAACAGTTTTCGAATGCTGATCCACCGATAGTTGTTACATTTGCAGGAATTACAACGGTTTTCAGTTTGCTTTGATAAAACATAGATTCCCCAATCGTTACTAATGTATTGGGAAGAATCAGATTTTCAACATTTGTAGATTTATAAAATGCCTGTGTCGGCAATGCCGTAATATTTACCTCTGCAATATCGAGGTCTTTCAAATTGGGCATCATACGATAGATAAACAGAAAATCGACATCGTTCAGCACTCCTGTAATTTTCAATGATTCGATATTGGCATAATCATAACCAGCCAACACATTTTCCAGTTCACCTTTCGTTTCGACATGAATCTCGGTACATGTGCCTAATTGACGAAAAATAATCGTTTGTAAAATATTGCCTTGTTCGTCTTTCAACGATACTGTAGCAAAACGCTGTATTCCCTCGTTAGCTGAAATATTGAAAGCAATAGTATCTTCCCGCATGGCTCGTGTTTCGGGGGACAGCGACAACCACGATTGGGCATCTTCGGGAATTTCTACGGTGTAATCCAGATTCGTTGTCAGTTTGATTTCTTGTGTACCTCCAGCGGGAGTAGCATCAATAGAGTTATCTGCTATATTGATTTGCCCCTGCATGCAATTCAGCGACACCATAATGGTACGATAGGAACCGTCGTTGGCAAAGACAAGAATTTCGCTTCCTACAATCGGATTAGGGGCTGTAATCGTAATCGTTCCCTTATCCGTAGAGGTTGCATTTACCTTGACTTTCCATCCATCCTGTGCAATGGCTTTGACAACCGTATTTTCGGTTGCGCCCTCAATCGTATAGGAAATAGTTTTGCTTTCGCCCCCGTTGAGAATGGCTATATCCGTTGCATCGAATGCAATTGCAAACTTTGAATTATCGCTTTTAGGAATCGTGATGACAGAATCGTCCTCTAATGTGAAATAGACATTATCATCATCTTCCGTTACACTTTTGAAGATGCCGTTTGTTCCGTCTTTACCATCGACACCATCTTCTCCGTCCGTTCCGTCTGCTCCATCTTTTCCATCGGCTCCCGTTGCTTGTCCTATATCAGTCCAAGTTTTTCCATCATCCATTGAAAGCATCCAGCGACCATTTTCTATTTTCAGTTGTGGCGTAATGCCATCTTTGCCATTGGTTCCATCCGTACCATCTTCTCCGTCTGCACCGTCATTGCCATCCTCGCCATCAACACCGTCCTTGCCGTCTGTACCCTGTGCTTTGACTTTATTTCCCTTTTCATCGGTTAGCCATTCACCATCAAGCGTCCAATAATAACAACCATCTGTATCTTTTCTCACGCCAATCACAGGAATAGTTCCGCTATCCTTGCCATTTTTAATCGTGGCAGTAGAACCATCTGAAAAGTGGATAATGTAACCATCGGATATTTGTTCTACTTTGGAAATCGACAAATTATCCTGCAATGCATCTACAATCTTCTGCAACGATGAAATATTCGTGTTCATCTGTTTGCAACGTTCTTCCAAAATTGTAAGCCGATTTTCAAGGTCATTTAAGTCATTACGCAATGCGCTATCGTCATACTTGTCGCTACAACCCAATAACAACAAGCCACACATGAATAAGGATAATGTTTTTTTCATACAATTCGATTTTTAGATACAAGAATCTGACTATAAAATTTTAGAACCCCATTATGCTACTAAATGTTTTCCAGCCGTCAGCTGTCTTATATGCCGAAAGACTTTCGGACGAAACCTTAAGAACACAATTAGCGTTCATTTCTACAAATGCTTGTTCAGTACAAGCAGGAGGGATTACCGCCCCTATTATTATTGATGTTAAGTTAGGGTTGCGGTTAAAAGTTTGTTTGCCGATTGATTCCAACTGTGTACAAGCAGAGGCATCAAATGTTGTCAATTTATCAAGTTGGGCAAAAGCACCGCTATATATTGAAAATATATCGCTTGATATATATTTTAATTTAGATCCTTTTTCGAAAGATATTGTTGTTAAATTAGAGCATCCCGAAAACATCGGATTATGAAGTCTCTCTATACTTGCAGGAATCTCTATTGTTATTAAGGATGTACACTTGGCAAATGCCCCGTAACTATGCCCCATTGCAAAGCTATTGGCTCCGCCTTCATTGAGAGAGTTAAGCATTGACGGTTTCTCAAAAGTAATTTGTTGCAAATTTGAACAGCCGTAAAATGCAGCAGCTCCTATTTTTGTTACACTTGTGGGAATCTCAATAGCAGATAGTGTAATGCAATCGGTGAATGCCCCATGTGGATATTGCATACTCGCCCCACCAATCTCTTTAAGTTTAGAGTTTGATTCAAAAGAAACCGTTTTTAATTGAGAGCAACCTAAAAATGCAGAAACATCAATGGTTTCAACAGATGCAGGAATCTCGATTGATTTTAATGCGGTACAATCTGTAAATGCGCCATAATTTATGTGTTCATAATGAGTATCATAGCCTCCTTTGATTATTTTGAGATTAGAATTTCTCCCAAAAGTAACGCTTGTCAAATTTGTGCAACCTTTAAATGCGGCCGCTTCTATTGTTTCCACATTTGCAGGAATTTCCACAGATGTTAATGCAACGCAATTAGCAAAAACCCCATAACAATTGATATTATATGAAGTGTATCCGCCTTTTATTGTTGTAAGTTTTGAACCTTGTTCAAATTTGAGTTCCACTAATCTTGAACAATCTTGAAAAGCCGATTGGTCAATTGTTTCAACATTTGCAGGAATCAGAATTGAGGTTAAAAGGCTATTATAAAACGCTTTCTCTCGAATCGTTGTAAGACCTTTTGGCAATATGCATTTTTCTATCTGTGAATTTATAAAGGCTTGAGATGGAATTTCATTAATATCGGTAGCTGAAATGTCGAGGTTCCGCAATTGGGGGAGTTGGTTTCGAATTAAATAAAAATCGAGTTCCCCTAATTCACCCGTAATTGTCAATGATTCTATTTTGGCATAATCATAGTCCGCAAGAACTGTTTCCAACATTCCTTTTTGGGAAACATGCACTGTAATATCTAAAAACTCTTCACCAGCCTGATAAATGATAGCTGTTTCAGAAAATTCTCCATAGTAAAATGTGATTTGTCCCTCTCGCTGTTCTTTATTTTCATTTTGTGCAACAGTAAATGTCGCTGTACCACCATAGGTGTCTTTGAACATAACCCATTCTTTACAACTGTCATCAATTCGATATTCAAAGTTAAAAGTTGTTTTAACTTCAATATGAGCTTCACCACCTGTTGCATCCATCTCTATTTTAGATGGAGAAATAATAAGCTCACCATGGCGTTGTGTTACTGTAAGGGGTTCATTTGCAGTCCCACAAGAAAACAAGAATGTCGTACTCCGTTCTTTTTTTTCATTATTTTCCATTACCATAAAGGTTACCTCGTCCCAGTCTTTACCATCAGATTGGGAGGGCGTACACCACGGGGCACCACCTGTCAACGTCCAATCACGGCTGCTATAAACATAAATGGATTGCTTTTCTCCGCTAATATCAAAAGATAATTTGTTTTGACTAAGTTCGATGGTATCTTCTTTTGGATTTTGTTTGTCGATTTCATTTCCACCTTCAGAGCAACCACAAACCATTAGTGCAACCAGCGTAAATAAGGATAGATTTTTCATAAGACCAATCTTTGGTTTGTTATTTTTACTGTAAACTTTTCCTCTTTATAATCCACAACATCAAAATTGATGTTTTCACAATGTTTAACCTCTTCTATTTTAACACCTTCATTTTGAAGTGATTTATAGAAAATTCTAAATAAAGCATTGCATTTTCCTCCTGTACATTTTTCTAAATTACTGCCATCTAAACCCTCGGATGGATAGAATCTACATTCAGATAGTTGAACATTAGAAATAGACATGATCTCTAATTTCATGCTTCCTTCTCCATAATAACAGTCATAATGAGATAGAGCGAATTCAATAGCTTGTTGTAAAGCTTGTTCTTTTACAGTCATAGTTCATCTAAAATGACCGTATCAACTCCTACTGCGGTGGGTTATATGCAAAAAGAAAGTGTGGAGTTGTTCGTTTATCTACCGAGAGGTTCTGGAATACCTATGTGCAAATAAACAATACCCCACACCGAATAGAATATATCAGGAGATATATGCCTATATGCGGTGATGAGCGTTGCGTTATCCCTGCACACTTGAATTTTCCAGATTCCTCGGTAAGGATTAGCGAAACACTTTCACTAAACTAATATGTTACCGCCCGTATGGGTCGATGCCACAAAATTAGAAAATGTTTCTCAATACGCAACACTCAAGCGGGGTATTGTAGATTCAAATTTCGGATTAAAGTTTCAGAAAATCAAGATTGATGTTCTAAAAAGTTCTTCATTGGTTGGGGTATTCCATTATAAAGAACAAGCCAACATATTCCCTTTAATAGTGAGTTGCAAATCATTCCAAACCTCAATTATCGACTTTATGCCAGCCCGAAAACGAAAATTAGGGGTAGTAGAATCTTGTAGAGATTACAATACCCCTAATTTCTGTAATTTATGCGTTCCAATAAATAGAAATACGGTTGTAGTTTTACTCTCCTGCAATCTTTCTAATCACGCTGTCCATACAGATAGACTGTCCGCTGGCTAACCTTCCCCACCAACAGCACCCGTATTCTTCGATAATAACCTCTCCCTCGCGTTTCAGTCGTTCTGCCAACCAACTGTCAATCAACCACCATTCCATAATATCACCCAAGAACGGATAGATATATTCTTCGGGAAGCAGGTGCTTGTTCAGCATTTCATCCACGACTGCGGTTTGATTCGTCAGTACGCAGTTCTCAACCAATCGCCGTGCTGTCATAGGATTCCTTGTTGTGTAGCTATGTTACGGAGCCATTGGTTAGCGAATGTAGTGTGTTCGGCCTGCAAGCGAGGATTCAACGCTATTCCATCTTCCGACCATTTCACGCTGTTCTGCTCTATACCGCAGTAGTCATTACGATAGTAGTACGGGATGAATTGCTGTGTTTCTTTGTGCAGGGCAAAGAGCATTTCAGGGTCACGCATGGCATCTCCGTTCTGCTCTCCATAATGAGCCAGCGAGAAAAAGTTGTAGTTGTCGATACGGCCGATCAGTTCAATGTAGACGGGCATATAAGTACCGTCCGAGTTGTCGATTTTGGTTGTTTGCAAAGCCAACAATGCGCGGAAAATCTCCGCCGCCTTTCTGTCAAGTGTTTTCATATTATAAAACGGTTTTACATTTGACAATGGGGAGGGGGCTTTGATAGGGAGTAGCTTTATATGTGGATTATATAAACAAAAACAGGCATTATAGCCTGTTTCTGACGAGCGCCTACGGCGCGTATGTAAAGAGAAAATAGACAAAAAGTTTACATATATAGAAACTTTTTATATCTTTGCAACGTATTACCGATAAAAGGAATGGAACCTAAACCGTTGTTCGATGTAAAATATTGGGAAGATGCCTATCGTTTTCTTCAAAAGATAGATGAAGCCTCACGGTTGAAGATTTTGGAGAATATAGATAAGGCCCGTTATGCGTTAGACCCCAAATTACTGAAAAAGCTGACAGGAGAGATTTGGGAGTTCCGCACGAAATATGCAGGTATCCAATATCGACTGTTGGCCTTTTGGGATAAACGGGACAGCGTGCAGACATTGGTAATTGCTACGCATGGTTTCAAGAAGAAAACCCAAAAAACGCCCAAGCAGGAAATAGACCGAGCAATACGGATTCGGGCAGCATATTATGAAGAATAAAAAATGAGGGATATGGCACAAAAACGAATTTATACCCATGATGAGGTAGTGAATACGTTGGTCGGAGAAAAAGGTTCGGCTAAACGGGATGCTTATGACCTTACCATCGAATTGTTTTTGGTAGGTCAGACGATACGGGAGATTCGGGAAAAGCGCAATTTGACCCAAGAGGATTTGGGGAATCTGATCGGTGTAAAAAAGGCCCAGATTTCACGTATCGAGAACGGACAGAATTTGACGGTTGCAACAATCCTCAAAGTTTTCAAGGCTCTTGATGTAGATGCCAAGTTGCATATTGCAGGGAACTCGCTGGCATTGAATTAGGCCGTTCCCGCCTAATATTGAAAACTCCAATCCGCTGTCATTGTGGGTTGGAGTTTGCATTTTCTCTCCTTTTGAGGATGAGCGCCTACGGCGCGTATGTAAAGAGAAAAATCGGTGACGTAATTTTCAACGGGTATATAAATATGAAATTCCCGAAATATGTCACACTCTCTTATTAGATGCAAAAAGCCCTCGTGCGTAAGCACGGGGGCAGTATATCTAAAACTCAAAACCTTTGAACTCCTCCTTAAACTGTTTTACTTGTTCGGCTCGTTCCGCAACTGCCTTATACTGTTCCTGCATATCGAGCACCTTTATAAAGTAAGGCAATGAAACCTTA
>ERZ780166.1522-NODE-1522-length-12037-cov-3.195710_pt1 | contig 12037 bp, 9 predicted proteins | sample MGYA00511366_ERZ780166 | MGnify/ENA primary metagenome ERZ780166 (study PRJEB29588, sample SAMEA2162231) | human gut metagenome | biome: human gut; feature: human-associated habitat; material: faeces | place: Denmark | collected 2008/2010 ...
TGAAAACAAACAGTTCTATTTTTTATATTTCTATACACTTTGTTGGCATGCAATAAAACATAACCTTAGGAAATCCGTAACACTACCTGTAAGCGGCAGTTCATAAGTTAAACTCTGGTTTAGTTCGCACTTACAACCCCGCTCTCGCAGTCCACTTCCACGTAGGCACTGGTCTTTAAGACATCCAATGCATTTTTAGCTGCGATAAGAACCGGGATATCAAGGCTCAACCCTGCGATTGCTGCATGACAGTTTGCACCCTCTGCTTCTACGATCAGTGCGGAAGCCTGACGCATCTGTGCCATCATTTCATTTGTGGTGTCTGCTGCGACGATGATATCACCGTCTTTGAAGCTTTTTAAATCTTCATTGCTGTGGCACACACAAAGATTTCCGGAAATTTTCTTTCCGTTTAACCCTTTTCCTGTCACAAGAATATGTCCTGCGACCTGTACTTTGATGAGGTTCGTTGTACCGGATACCCCAAGTGGAACACCACCTGTCAGGACGACTAATTCCCCTTTGGAAACAAATCCTGCCATCTCTGCCACATCAACTGCCTTCTCAAACAACTGGCTTGCATCCTGTTCCTCTGTGATAAGAATCGGTTCTACACCCCACTCAAGATTTAACTGACGGCATACCTTTTCTGTCAGGCACTCACCGATGATTGTACAGTCTGGACGGTATTTGGAAATCATTCTCGCAGTACGTCCGGACTTCGTCACTGTCACGATTGCCGCTGCACTTAAATCACCAGCCATCGTACAGGTTGCATGTGAGATTGCGTTTGTCACATCCGGGTTACACATGGTTCTGCGCTGTCTGAACCTCTGTAAATAGTTGATATCATGCTCTGTACGGGTCGCGATTCGGACCATTGTTTTTACTGCTTCAATCGGATACATTCCTGCAGCAGTCTCTCCGGATAACATGATCGCACTCGTTCCGTCATAAATTGCATTTGCAACGTCTGTGGACTCTGCTCTTGTTGGTCTTGGATGTTTCATCATGGAATCTAACATCTGAGTTGCTGTGATAACGATTTTTCCAGCCTCACATACTTTTTTGATGATCATTTTCTGCATAACCGGAACATCTTCCAATGGGATTTCAACCCCCATGTCTCCACGCGCCACCATGATACCGTCGGACACACGAATAATGTCATCGATATTGCGGACACCCTGCATGTTCTCGATCTTGGAAATGATCTTAATATCCTCGCCGCCTTTTTCTGCAAGGATTTTGCGGATTTCCATAACATCCTCTGCGGTACGGACAAAGGAAGCTGCGATAAAATCATAATCATTTTCTACCGCAAAACAGATATCTCCGTAATCTTTTTCACTGATAAATGGCATCGTGAGGTCAACGTTCGGAACGTTCACGCCTTTTTTATTGGAAATCACACCGTCATTTAACACTTTACAGACAATATCTCTTGCGTTGACCTTGGTATTCACTGGTTTTGCAACCGGTTTGATCTCTACAACTTCCAAACCTACCAGACCATCATCGATCAGGATATGATCGCCCGGCTTTACGTCATCTGCAAGATTTTTGTAAGTAATAGATACTCGCTCATCTGTTCCAAGAATATCATCGGTTGTCAGTGTAAAAGTCTGGCCTGTCTTTAACTCCGTTTTTCCTTTTTCAAATTCTACGAGACGGATTTCCGGTCCCTTTGTATCAAGTAAAGCTGCAACATATTTTCCCAATTCTTTGCGCAGTTTGCGGAGCATTTTTAATCTTCCCATCTGCTCATCATGCGGTCCATGCGAGAAATTGAAACGTGCAACGTTCATTCCCTCTTCGATCAATGCTCTCATCACCGCTTCATTGTCGGTGGATGGTCCTAACGTACAGATAATTTTTGTTCTTCTTGTCATAAATTCTTCCTTTCTTTTTATGGTTTCATTTTTCAAGTGTTCCTGCTGATTTTTATTCATTCGAAATGCGTATGCCTCTCCTGATTTCTGTTATAGTTTTAACAATCTCCCTAAATCAGCACGGAGCCGGCGAACCAATCTCTTCAAAACTTAAAACTTATACACTTTTCACAATAATACAGTCTCTTCTCTCCGTTTTTATTCGTATTCTTGTGAAAAATGTATAATAAATTTTAAGTTTCTTCTTTGGTACGGCGACTCCATCTACGGACAGATTATACGAAATAAACATAAAAAAAGCAAGCTTTCTTTTGTAAAAAAACCTGCTCTTTTTGTAAACATTATGTTAAAAACATTATTTTGTGATCATGGTTCCCATACCGCCATGGATATTAGAACCGTCTTTGTTCAATTTTGTGATCAGAACGGATCTGATCGCAGAGTCACCGATAAAGTTGATGGCTGCCTCTATCTTAGGAAGCATATCGCCCTCACCAAACTGTCCCTGCTCCATGTATTTCTTTGCTTCTGCAACAGTCATGGTTGATAATGGTTTTTCATCCGGCTGTCCATAATTTAAGCATACATTGTCAACACTTGTCAAAATAACAAGCATGTCTGCATCCAGCAGTTCTGCCAGTTTTCCTGCTGCAAGGTCTTTTTCAATAACAGCACTGGCACCCTTTAAGTTGTTGTCCTGCATTAATACCGGGATTCCGCCGCCTCCACAGGCAACTACGATCTGGTCAGCATCGGACAATGCTTTGATTGCATCGATCTCCACGATATCCATTGGCTTTGGCGCTGCAACGATTCGTCTGTACCCGCCTTCTATTTTTACAACGTGATTTCCTTTTTTCTCCTCTGCCTCTGCTTCCTCTTCCGTCAGCACACGTCCAATGACTTTGCTTGGTTTGTAAAACGCCTCGTCATATGGATCAACCACAACCTGTGTAAGGATCGTAGAAACGGGTTTATAGATTCCCTTGTTCAATAATTCCGCACGGATCGCATTCTGTAAATCGTAACCGATATATCCCTGACTCATTGCAGAACATACAGACATTGGTGTTGCAGTATATTCCGGATATAATTTACAAAATTCATTCATAGCAGTATGGATCATACCGATCTGTGGTCCGTTACTGTGTGTGATCACAACCTGATAATCTTCACGGATAAAATCTGCCACTGCCTTTGCTGTTCGTTTCGTTGCCTCTTTCTGTTCAGGAAGTGTTGTTCCCAATGCTTCATGTCCAAGAGCAATCACAATTTTCTTCTTTTTCATCTCTACCATCCTCCGATGCGCCTTTATATTCACAGAACACCCAGAAAGTATCTCCGGGTGCTTTTTGTCTTGTCTGACACTTATACTATTATTTTACCATGAACGATTTTGCAGTGCAATGTCATTTTTACATTATAGGCCGCAGGCATTCTGCGAACTGTTATTTATCTTCTTCCTCAGTTTCCTCCTGTGGCAGAACAAAGGAATCAATAACCTCCCACAGTTCATCCCTTCCCTGCTTTGTCTCGGAAGAGAATGGAATGATCACCGTACCCGGCTTTACTTTCAGCCCTTCGCGGATTGCTTTTACATTCTTCTGGATCTGGCTTCGTTTGATCTTATCAAGCTTTGTGGCAATGATAATCGGTGTAAATCCCTGATAAACCATCCAGTCATACATCATTTTATCGTTTGCAGACGGATCATGACGGATATCGATCAGCAAAAAGACTGCCTGCAGTTTTTTAGAGGTATGAAGATAATTCTCGATCATTTTTCCCCATTTTTCCTTCTCGCTGGCAGAGGTCTTTGCATATCCATAACCGGGCAGATCGACCAGATACATGGCATCGTTGACATTGTAAAAATTGATGGTCTGCGTCTTTCCCGGCTGCGCCGACGTCCTTGCGAGCGACTTGCGGTTTAACAGCGCATTGATCATGGACGATTTTCCTACATTTGACTTTCCTGCAAATGCCACTTCATTAAATGGATTGTCCGGTATTTTACTTGTGATACCACAGACAGTCTCCAAATTCACACTTCTAATTACCATTGTCTTTTCCTCTTCTTAATTCACTTCTTTACAAACGCCACATCCAGCACGTCTTTCATCTGCTCCACGAGCACGATTTCCAGACCTTTTTTGATCTCCGGTGAAATCTCATCAATATCCTTCTCATTCTTCTTCGGTACACAGATGGTCTTAATCCCTGCATTTTTGGCTGCCAGTGTTTTTTCCTTCAGTCCACCGATCGGAAGCACACGGCCGCGAAGCGTGATCTCGCCTGTCATCGCGACATCAGCACGGACCGGTGTCTTTGTGATCGCCGACAGCATGGCTGTCGCCATCGTGATCCCGGCAGATGGTCCATCCTTCGGCACTGCTCCCTCCGGGATGTGGATATGGATGTCATTCTCCTGAAAAAACTTTTTCGGAATGTGATACTCTTCACTGACCGAGCGGATATAGCTGATTCCTGCCTGTGCAGACTCCTTCATCACATCCCCCAACTGTCCCGTCAACTGGAACTCACCTTTTCCCGGCATGATGTTGACTTCAATCTCTAAAGTATCTCCACCAACGCTTGTCCATGCAAGTCCACGGACGATTCCTACTTCATCCGTATCATTTTTCTTATCAAAACTGTATTTCTCTTTGCCGAGGAACTTTTCAAGATTCTGTTCTGTAACTTTAATCTTCTCTTTTTCTCCCTCGTAAAGTGGTCTTGCTGCTTTTCTGCAGATCTCACCAAGCTTACGTTCAAGATTACGCACACCGGCTTCCCTTGTGTAACCACTGATGATCTTTGCCATCGCTTTGTCTGTGATGGCGAGCTGCTCCGGTCTGATCCCATTGCGCTCCATCTGCTTTGCGAGCAGATGCTCTTTGGCAATGTGAAGCTTCTCATTCTCTGTATAACTGGTCACTTCGATCAGTTCCATACGGTCTAACAGCGGCCTTGGGATATCCTGCACAGAGTTTGCTGTTGCAATAAACAGCACTTCTGAAAGATCAATCGGTATCTCAACATAATGATCCCGGAACTTCTTATTCTGCTCCGCATCAAGCACTTCCAATAAAGCAGACGCCGTATCCCCCTTGTAATCGCTGCTCATCTTATCGATCTCATCTAACAGCATGAGCGGATTTTTCACGCCGGCGCTGCGCAGTCCGTTCACGATACGTCCCGGCATTGCTCCGACATAAGTTCTTCTGTGGCCGCGGATTTCTGCCTCATCCCGGACACCGCCGAGACTGATCCGCACATATTTTTTATCTAACGCTTTTGCAACGGACCGGGCAATACTCGTTTTACCGGTTCCCGGTGGTCCGACCAGACAGATGATCGGGCTCTCGCCCTTGCTGGTGAGATTGCGGACAGCCAGAAATTCTAACATACGCTCTTTTACTTTTTCCAGACCGTAATGATCCGCATTTAAAATCTGCTCGGCATTCTTCAGATCCTTGTTATCTCTGGATGTCTTATTCCATGGAAGCTCCAAAAGTGTTTCAATATACCCTCTCGCCACAGCGCTCTCAGAGGAGCTGGAGCTGATATTTTTAAAACGGTCGATCTCTTTTTTGATCTTCTCTTTTACTTCTTTGTCTGCCTTGATTTTGCCCAGAGCATCCATAAAGTGATCTGCGTCTGATTCCGTATTATCTTCGCCAAGCTCCTCACGGATTACTTTCATCTGCTCTCTCAGCAGATATTCTTTCTGGTTTTTATCCACATGCGCCTTGACTTTCGCCTGAAAATCATTCTTGATGGCTATAATCTCAATCTCTTTTAATAAGAGTGCCATCAGAACCTCATAACGTTCGGTCATAGAAACCGCATCTAAGATTTTCTGTTTTTCCTCAAAATGTACCGGAAGGCTGTTGGCAAGCTGATTCATCAGTTTTTCCAGATCTGTGATCTCACTTAACTGGCGTTGCAGCTCTTTTCCCATTTTGGGATTGACGACCACATATTTACCAAATGTCTCCTGAATGCTCCGAAGCATTGCCTCCTTCGCTTCTTCTGGCAGTCCATCATCCACTTCCTCGTCAAATCGAATGATCTCCGCAAGCAGATAGTCCGGATTTTCAAGAAAAGCGGACAATTCTGCCCGCTCTTTCCCTTCTACCAAAATGCGTACAATATTATTTTGTAACTTAATTACCTGCTTTACCTCAGCAATGATCCCGATCTTAAATAAGTCCTCGATATCAGGATTTTCCTGTTCCACATCTTTCTGTGCAACAAGAAAAATCTTCTGCTCATCCATCATCGCCTCTTCCACTGCCTTGATGGATTTTGCACGGCTTACGTCAAAATGGGCTACCATTCCCGGCAGGATCACCATTCCACGAAGGGCAACTGCAGGCATTTTCATAATCATTGTATCCATTTTCTATAATTCCTTTATCTGTAACAGCTTTTCCTGCTGTTATCTTTTGTTTAAGAAGCCTGTTCTAACTTCTCAACAAGTGCTTTTTCTTCTTTCTCTTCAATTGCAAGATTCTTTTCTACATCTTCTTTGGTGATCTCACATTTTGTAATGCTCTCATCGGATGGAATATGATACATCAGATCTAATGTAACAGCCTCCATGATTGCACGAAGACCACGCGCTCCGGTCTTTCTCTCAAGCGCTTTGTCCACGATTGCTTCGAGTGCATCCTTGTCAAATTCCAGACTGACACCGTCTAATTCAAACAGCTTTTTGTACTGTTTTACAAGTGCATTCTTCGGCTCGCATAAGATACGGATCATCGCATCCTTATCTAACATATCCAGTGTTACGGTTACCGGCACACGACCAATAAATTCAGGGATGAGTCCGAATTTCACAAAATCCTGTGGAAGTACATGTTTTAATACTTCCCCTACATTGTACTCATCTTTGGCGTGTACTTCTGCATTAAATCCAATGGATTTCTGGTCGAGACGTGTCTCAATGATCTTCTCTAATCCATCAAAAGCACCACCACAGATAAATAAAATATTGGTAGTATCAATCGGGATCAGTTCCTGCTGCGGATGTTTTCTTCCACCCTGTGGCGGAACAGAAGCAACCGTTCCCTCTAAAATCTTAAGTAACGCCTGCTGTACACCCTCGCCGGAAACGTCTCTTGTGATGGAAACGTTCTCAGATTTTTTTGTAATCTTGTCAATCTCATCAATGTAAATGATACCGTGTTGTGCACGCTCAATATCATAATCAGCAGCCTGGATCAATTTCAAAAGGATATTCTCGACATCTTCACCCACATAACCTGCCTCGGTAAGTGTGGTTGCATCTGCGATTGCAAACGGAACATTCAACACTCTCGCCAAAGTCTGTGCCAAAAGTGTTTTACCGGAACCGGTTGGTCCGAGCATAAGAATATTACTCTTCTGCAATTCTACATCTGAATCTGATCCTGCCATAATTCTCTTGTAATGATTATAAACTGCAACGGACAAAACTTTCTTCGCCTTATCCTGGCCAATGACGTACTCATCTAAAAATGCCTTCATCTCCTCCGGCTTGATCAGATTGATCTGCTCCGCAGGCTCTTCCTGATTTCCGTCAAATTCATCATTCTCCAACTCTTCGTCTATAATCTCGGCGCAAACATCGACACACTCATCGCAGATATAGGCTCCGTTTGGTCCCGCAATCAATTTGCGAACCTGATCCTGAGTCTTACCGCAAAATGAGCAGCGCAGTCTCTCGTCATTTCTTCCTGCCATTTCTTATTCTCCAATGTCTATATTTATTAACGGCTTGTGATCACATTATCGATCAGTCCGTATTCCATTGCTTCCTGAGCGGACATGTAATGATCTCTCTCTGTGTCCGCTGCAATCACATCATATGGTTTTCCGGTGTTTGCAGCTAAAATTTCATTTAATTTTTTCTTTGTCTTTAAAATGTTCTCTGCTGCGATCTGAATCTCGGTTGCCTGACCTTTTGCTCCGCCGGATGGCTGATGGATCATAATCTCTGCATTCGGAAGTGCAAGTCTCTTGCCCTTTGCTCCGCCTGCAAGTAAAAATGCTCCCATGCTGGCTGCCATACCGATACAGATGGTAGATACATCGCATTTGATGTACTGCATCGTATCATAAATAGCAAGACCTGCTGTTACCATTCCACCCGGGGAATTGATATATAAATGAATATCTTTTCCAGGATCCTCGGACTCTAAGAAAAGTAACTGTGCAACCACAAGGCTTGCTGTTGTCTCATTCACTTCTTCTCCCAGGAAAATAATTCTATCTTTTAATAATCTGGAGTAAATATCGTAATTACGCTCTCCTCTGCTTGTCTGTTCAATGACGTAAGGTACTAAACTCATATCTCTTACCTGCCCTTTCCTTTTCATAAATATGGTTGGAATCGCACTATGATTGAATCCACACTTTTTTCACTATTGCAATATATCGGTCATACACTGCACTGATAAATATTATCCCACAAATGCAGAGACGTTGGAATAGGAAAAAAACATGTTTTATGAAAAATTAATATCTTGTTCGAATTTTCAAAAAATATTGAACTTTTTTCTCATCAGATGCAATCTATCATAAATCTCAAACAGACCGGCTCATAAGAGCCAGTCTGTCGTATTTGCTGTACATTGTTCAGAAATTATTCTTCTGTAGCTTCCTCAGCTTCTTTTTCTTTCTTTGTCTTAGCTTTTGCTCTTTCTTTTACATTCTCCATAATTAAGTCAACTGCTTTTGTCACAGATAAATCTCTCTTAATGGATTCTTTCTCATCTTCTCCTAAGTACTCTTTTAACTTGTCAGCTTCCATTCCGTACTGAGCTGCCATTTTCTCAATTTCTGCATTGATCTCATCTTCAGAAACTTCGATATTCTCATCTTTTGCGATCTGCTCTAATACAAGGCTGCTCTTGATACGTGTCTCAGCTTCCGGACGAACCTGCTCTTTTAATCCGTCGATCGTCATACCGGAGAACTGCATGTACTGCTCCATGGAAAGACCACTCTGTGCGATTCTCTGTGCAAACTCATTGACCATGTTCTCACACTGTGTATCGATCATAGCTTCCGGGATCTCCATTGTGGATTTGTCGATGATCTTCTTGATTGCTTCATCTTCTTTTGTACGTTTTGCTTCGTTCTCTTTCTCAACTTCAAGATGTTTTCTTAAGTCTTCTTTGTACTCAGCTAATGTATCAAACTCAGATACTTCAGAAGCAAATTCATCATTTAATTCTGGAAGTTCTTTTGTTTTGATCTCGTTGATCTTAACTTTGAATACGGCTGGTTTTCCAGCTAAATCAGCTGCCTGATATTTCTCTGGGAAAGTAACGTTAACTTCTACTTCATCCCCTGCATTGTGTCCTACTAACTGATCTTCGAATGTATCGATGAAAGAGTGGGAACCGATCTCTAATGGATGATTCTCTCCTTTACCTCCTTCAAATGCAACACCGTCAACAAATCCTTCGAAATCGATGACTGCTGTATCACCGTTTGCTACTGGTCTGTCTGTTACAGTTACAGTTCTGGAGTTTTTCTGCTGCTCTTTCTCAAGTGCTGCTTCTACTTCTTCGTCTGTTACAGTTGTGTCAATCTTAGTTACCTGAACACCTTTGTATTTTCCAAGTGTTACTTCTGGTCTTACAGCCACTTCTGCTGTGAAGATGAAAGGTTTTCCAGATTCGATCTGAACAATGTCGATTGTTGGTCTGGAAACGATGTCCTCTTTGCTCTCTTCCATAGCTGCTGCATAATTATCCTGAATTAAGATGTTTGCTGCTTCTTCATAAAATACAGCTGCACCGTACATTTTCTCGATCATAGCTCTTGGAACTTTTCCTTTACGGAAACCAGGGATGCTGATTTTGTTCTTCTCTTTCATGTAAGCAGCCTGTAAAGCTTTTTCTACTTCCTCTGCTGGTACTTCAACAGTAAGTTTTGCCATGTTTTTTTCTAATTTTTCAACCTGTACACTCATTATAATGATTTTCCTCCTTATATATATAAAATATCCATGTACATTTCACGCTTAATGCGCTAATCGAGCCACGTCCAAAGTCGCATAAACCCGCGGTTTTTCTGGCTCTGCCTAAAAATGGGCGTACTACGACTATCGCAGTCATTCTAGAATTATAGCACACACTTTTGCAAAATACCAGTGTTTTTTATGGTTTTACGAGGTTTTCTGCGATTTCTGCTCTTTTGCCATGCAATTTATCATATACGACATTACAAACCACTGTATAAAGAGAGGCAGTCACATTGATTCCAGACCGAAGCAGCAGTGCCATCGGCAGTCCGAATAATGAAGCTGCAATTGCAAGCGCTCCAAACGTGTTAAAAACCGTCTGCCATTTATATCCGGCAGAATAACCCACGCCGATCCCACCAATAATTCCGATCATACTTCTTCCTGACTCCGGCAGTATCAGATAAAGGACGAGAAACAGCGCACATCCGGCAATATTAAACACGCCCCTGTCCACCGCCCTCATTTTTCCATCCTCTGTAAATGGAAGGCAGACTGACATACATGCGATTCCTGCCCACATTGCTCTGGGAAGTCCCAGAAGATTCATAAACAGCATTGCGCTGGATACGATCAGTGTCAGTTTCAGATACCATTGATTTCTCGCAGACCGGACATCAAATTCCCGGAATAAATCCTTAAATGTCCTGCGATAAGGTCTGTTTTTCTGATTTTTATAAAAAACCGCCATGCACACAAGCATTCCCGCCGTAAGTCCGATCACCCGCATCTCAAATGCTCTGCCACTCACATCATATCCATATAAGAGCAGATACCCGAGCACAAACGTAGAATGATTATGCATAATGACATTGTGGCACCCAAAAATCATAAGAAGCAGGATACAGACACAATTTATAAAAAATGCTCCCACCGGAGATGCCATATTTGCCAGTCGCGGGCCAGCCATCATAATCGTAAATATTCCCACAATGGACAACAATCCATGACTCGTCCGTATACCAAAATCAGCCTGTCTCAGCACAAGCAGTGCCAACAGGACCGTCACTCCTGCAACGCTGTTTTCCTGCCCCGTCAATTTTGTATACAATGTGACAACTGCCACACAAAAAGCCATAACAAGATATACTTTAAAATTATAGATAAGAATATGACGCCATTTTTCTTTTTTGTCTGTCGTATTTTTGATCAACTGTTTTGAACCGGCAGAACTAAGCTGTAACTCCTGATAAAATGTCATTTTGTAGTCTCCTTCTCTTCTCTTTTGAATCTGCAAAGCGAAGAGTACTATACTTCAAAACAGAGTGTCTGGCAAGTATAAAACCTTATTTTAGAAAAATTTTGGAATGTTTACTGTTTTTTCATATAGAAATATTATCCGAACAAACTTTATTTATGTTAAAATGTGATTATCCAGAAAGGTCTGTATAAGTGAGGAGAGTAAACTATGGCAATCACAAAATCCAACGAAAGAACAAAATATGAGCTGGCAGATGCCATGAAACACTGTATGAAAACTGCACCGGTAGAAAAAATCACTGTGAAGGAAATTGTAGAGGCATGCGGTGTCACAAGACAGACTTTTTACCGCAATTTTCAGGATAAATATGACCTCATCAACTGGTATTTTGACAAAATTCTCTTAGAATCCTTTGAACATATGGGGGAAGGAAAATCTGTCTATGAAGGTCTTGTAAATAAATTTACCTATATTCAGGAAGAAAAGCTGTTTTTCAAGGCTGCATTTAAAAACGATGACCAGAATTGTCTGCGCGATCATGATTTCCAGTTGATCACCGCTTTCTATACGGATCAGATTGAAAGCCGTACCGGCAAAAAGATTTCTCCGCATCTGCAGTTTCAATTGGAAATGTACTGTCAGGGTTCTATCTTTATGACCGTTCAGTGGGTACTTGGCTACCGGAAATGCACACCGGAAGAACTGGCCAGATCACTGGCTGGCGCTATGCCGGCAGAACTGAGTGATGTATTCCGTGAGGTTGGACTGATATAAACCGGAGTTTAACTTATGAACTGCCGCTTACAGGTGGTGTTACGGATTTCCTAAGGTTATGTTGTATTGCATGCCAACAAAGTGTATAGAAATATAAAAAATAGAACTGTTTGTTTTCAGGAGCGCTTCCGCTTGTTGTCGCTGGCA
>ERZ780166.1523-NODE-1523-length-12026-cov-5.468549_pt1 | contig 12026 bp, 12 predicted proteins | sample MGYA00511366_ERZ780166 | MGnify/ENA primary metagenome ERZ780166 (study PRJEB29588, sample SAMEA2162231) | human gut metagenome | biome: human gut; feature: human-associated habitat; material: faeces | place: Denmark | collected 2008/2010 ...
AGTACGCACGCCGCCGTAGTTCAGCGGAAACCGGAACTGCCGCTCCGCCGTGCTGTAGTGCGATGATGTGCTCGCGATCACGGTATCCATATAACCGGCGTTCACCAGCGCCGCAGACAGCAGAAGCCCCTCGGCGAACGTGGAGCACGCGCCGTAAATACCCAGGTATGGCATGAAGTAGTCCTTCAGCCCGTAGGAGCTTCCCACGCACTGATTAAGCAGGTCGCCGGCGATAACCAGGTCTATACGGTCCGGAGTCAGATCTGCCTTGCGCAGGACGTGATTCACCGCTCGCCGCTGGAACAGCGCTTCCGCCTGCTCCCATGTGTCCGCGCCGCCCTTGTTGTCGTCGATCACTTCATCGAATTCCCCACCGTATGGTCCATCGTTCTCCGCCTTGCCAACTACCGAGGCAAAGGAAAGCACGGAGGGTTTCCGGAAGCACATTGTTCTTCCCTCGCAGTATTTCATAATATCCCTCACTTCATAAATAATCCCACGATATAGTAAATGATGCCGTAAATCACCGAAGCGCTGATTCCGTAGACGATTACCGGACCGGCGATGACAAACATCTTGGCTCCCAGTCCGAGGACGTAGCCCTCGCTCTTGAAGTCCAGCGCAGGGGAGGCGACGGCGTTTGCGAATCCGGTGATTGGCACCAGAGTACCTGCGCCGGCGTGCTGTGCGATACGGTCGTACCATTCCAGCCCCGTGAAGAGGATACTTAGGAACACCAGCGTCATGGATGTGAGCGCTGCGGAATCATCACGGCTTAGCCCCGCCATTGCGTAGACGTTGAGCAGCGCTTCGCCGAGGGTGCATATGAGTCCGCCCACGACAAAAGCCATGGGAATGGTTCTGGTCATTTTCGAGTTGTTGGATCGCTGTTTTGTCAGCTCGCCATATTCTTCGTTTGAAATGTTCATGGTTCTTCTCCTTTTTCTTTTGGGATTATTTTTCGCAGGCGCCGCTGTAAAATACATTTGCATTCCGTATTGCAGAAAATTGCAAAAAAAATTAACGTTCTATTGACAAATCCGGCTTTTTGTTGTAAAATTAGTATATCAGCTCAGATGAACGGGGGTAATTATATGGCTTTAGTCAATATTATGGAAGGTATCGTCAAGGATAAACTCACAGAAATGCTCAAGAATGAGAACTGCTGCAAGTGCGAACGCTGTGTGGAGGATATGACTGCGCTTGCGCTGAATAAGCTGCCTGCGCGCTACGTCAGCACCCACAACGGCGAACTGTTTTCCAAGCTGAACGCCCTGGTCAGACAGAGCACCGTTGACCTTAACATTGCAGTTGCTGAAGCCATTGCGTGCGTATCCAAGCGCCCGTCCCACCAGTAAAAAAATAACGGTGCCCACTCGGCACCGTTTTTGTTATCATAAAAGAATAAGGGGGAGATAATTTTTATCTCCCCCGAGTTATTTATATCAGATCTCGATCTTGCCATAGAGAGTTGCGTTCTTCTCTGCATCAACGGTCTCCTTGGAGAACTCGCCTGCATTGGCGTTCTCATCCGGCTCGTATGTCCTGCGCTTGTATTCGCGCTCAAAGCTGGTAGAGAATCCGGTGGACTGGCGGTAATTCCTTGTATTGCCGCTGCCTCTGCGCTCGCCGTGGTCGTTCCTGTCGCCGCTGCGTCTGGGACGGCGGTTGTCGAACTTCGGCTTGTCGGCGTAAATTACTACCTTTCTGTAAGGCTCAACGCCGGTGGAATGGCTGGAAACGCCCTCTATCTCAGCGACGCAGCTGTGGATTATGCGGCGCTCATACGGATTCATCGGCTCCAGTGCGATCTTCCTGCCCTGCTTGATTACCTTGGCGGAAGTCCTCTTGGCGAGGGATTCCAGGGTTTCGCGGCGCTTGTCGCGGTAGCCGTTGCAGTCGATGGAGATACGGCAGTAGGATTCCTCGGTGCGGTTGCTTGCCAGGATAGTCAGATACTGAAGGCTGTCCAGGGTTTCGCCGCGTCTGCCGATGACCACGCCCAGCTTGTCGCCGGTGATATCCAGAACGATGTTCCCATCGCGGCGTATTGCGTTGATCTGGAAGTTCTCAAGACCAAGCGCATGGAGAACGTCGGTCAGGTACTTCTTCGCAGCCTGTACCTTGGCGCTCTTCTCAATGTCGAAATCAGCGGGAAGCTCGGGTACAGCCGCGCTCTCGTTCTCGTCCTCAAAGGAAGCCGGAGCAGGCTCCTCAGCCGGTGCCGATTCCTCAGTCTGCGCTGCGGCAGGAGCCTCTTCAGCCGCCGGAGCTTCGTAGGAAGCCATCACTCTTGCATTGCCCTTCATTCCGAACAGACCCTTTCTGGGCTGCTCGAGAATATCGAACTCTATCTCGTCAACGGAAACGCCGAATTCTGCTGCTGCGCTTTCCTTTGCTTCGTCAAGTGTCTTTGCTGTGAATTCCTTTTTCATGTGAGATCCCTCCTGTTATCAGGTATCGTCGTCCTCGTCCTCGTGGTATTCCTCGCCGTATTTCTCTGCGTCTGCCTTTCTGGCTTCAGCGAGCTTTCTGCGGTTTATCTCTTTCTGTGTGAGCTTCTCGCCCTTGTATTCCGCAACCGCTTCGAGATCGGCTTCCTGGCGCTTTTTCTTCTCGGCCTTTGCCTCCTGCTTCATACGCTCGTTGTATTCTGCCTCTGCCTCAGCGCGGAGCTTTGCAGGGTTATACAGCTTGTTGAGCAGCAGCGTCTGGAGTATGCCGAAGAAGTAGCTTATCGTCCAGTAGAAGCCTGCGCCGGCAGGCACCGTGAATACCAGGACGATGGAGAAGAGCGGCATGATGAACATTGTGCCCTTCATGCAGCCGCTGTTTGTGCCGGGGTTGTTCATATCCATCGTCTTGGTGGAAATGATGGACTGCGCCATGGAGAATATGAACGCAAGGATCGGGATCAGTATCATCGGCCAGCCGAGGTCGCTTGCAGGGTCCTTTCCGAGGGGTATTCCCAGGAATTCGAGCCTGTCGTTAAGCTCTGAAAGGTCGCTTTTTGCGGTGGGGCTGAGGGAATCGTATGCGGAGGTATCGCCGGTCTGCTCGACCTCGCCGTAACGGTTGATGACGTAAAGCTCCCTCTGGAGGGTGGCAGCCTGGGTATACGTCAGGCTGTCGCTGCCGCCGACGCACTTTACGGTGCCGAACTGGCGCTGTACTGTGTCAATAGCGCTTGTCGTGTACTTAGAGAAGCTGTGGGCATTCGTGTATGCAGTCTTTTCGGTTTCGTCAGTGATATTGTTCAGCTCAGCCTGTTCGGTCTTGGTCAGGGAGTAGAGGTCGCTCTCTGTAAAGAGCTTGTCCTTGTTCTCATCAGCCTTGCTTGCGCTGACGGTGGCGGAGGTGATGACCTTCTTCATCATGTCCTTGCTGGTCTTGTCGAGCTTCTGCCAAACTGCTTCGGTGGCAGGCTCTTCGCCATCTGCCAGGCAGTTTGCGTTGTAGTATTCGAGTATCTGCTTGGCGTCACGGACGATATCCTCGTGCTTTGCAAGGGCGTCGCCCTCAAGCTCCTCAGTATTGCCGTACTCGTCCACGAATATCTTCGTCATGGAAACGTAGTAGGACTCCTGCATGGTGGCGGTGATATTGTCCATGTGCTTGATGTGGGTCATGGGCTTGTATACAACGTCCAGCACGCCGAACAGGAGCAGGAAGGTGATCACCATCGTGCCACAGCCGCCCATGGGCTTGTAGCCCTGCTGCTGGAGCTTTGCAAGCTCGACCTGCTGCTTTTCCTGGTTGTTCTTGTATTTCTGCTGGATCTCCCTTACCTTGGGGGCGAAAATGGCGGATTTTGCTGTGTTTTTCTGCTGCTTTATCGAAAGCGGAAGCATTGCCAGCTTTACGATAAATGTGAACACCAGTATCGCAACGCCTATGCTTGCGCCGGTATTCTTGCAGATCACCTCATAGATACCCCAGAGGATATAGCCGAGAGGTGTGCCGATGATGCTGTACAGGAACTCTATTGTGTCCACGTCCTTTCGTTTCGGAGCCGCTGCCAGTTGCAGGGTCCGTACTGCGCAGCGCGTGGTGTGAGAGGTGTGTGCGCTGCTGTTTCCTCCGACCGGGCGTTGTTCCCGGCGGCAAATGAATGGTATATATGAAACACGGCGTAGCCGCAGTTGATCGCGAGATCAGTTGTCCTTGTAGGAGTCCTTTATGTCCCCGAGGTAGTCGGTGCTTTCATCGTCCGGCATTCCGAACTCCGGAGGAATGGGTAGCTTCTCCGGGTGGAAGCAGAACTTCTGCGGAACCGGGTCGATACCCCCGGCGCCGTAGGGATTGCACCGCATAATTCTCCATAACGTCAAATAACCGCCCCTTACCGCACCAAAGCGCCGGATAGCGGTAAGACCGTATTCGGAACAGCTTGGATAGTAGCGGCAGCACGGCGGTAAGATCTTTGACAGCGTAAGTCTGTACAGCTTGATTATACCAAGAAAAATATATTTCATGACAGCTTTGACAGAATGTTCTTCATCATCAGGGAGTAGATCTTCGTGGATTTGAGATCCGGAGTCTTGCTTCTTGCGACGAAGATGAAATCGTAACGCTTTTTTGTCTTTTCTTTAAGAACCGGCTCGAAAAGGCGGAATGCTTCTCTGATGATCCGCCTCGAGCGGTTTCTTTTGACCGCGTTTCCGACCTTCTTCCCGGTGACGATGCCCAGGCGGTTGCAGCGTCCGCGTCTTTCCCTGACGTAGCAGACAAAGGCGAATGTGACGATGCTGTCCCCTTTTTTAAAGAGGTAGGTGAAATCGCGGTTGTTTTTGATCACAATGTACTTTTTGGAAAACTCAGACATTGCAGTCAGATCAGTAGGTCAGCTTTTTTCTGCCCTTTGCGCGGCGGCGTGCGAGAACCTTGCGGCCGTTCTTGGTAGCCATTCTCTTCATGAAGCCGTGCTCATGCTTTCTCTGCAGCTTCTTGGGCTGATAAGTTCTTTTCATTTAGTAGACCCCCTTTTTGAATTCTGGTAAGATCGCTGTGCGTTTTATCCGGAGATATAGCTTCTCCGCACACAGCTGTCAACAATAATTAATTATACCCTATTACAAAGCCGTTGTCAAGGGTTTTTTGAAATTTTCCGGATTTTTTCACTTTGCCGATAACGCATTGTATAAATCCTGTCAGATATACTGAAATCTGGGGCTAATAAGCCTTCCCGGAGGGTGCACGGAAATGTTTTTTCGGCAATTTTTCAAAATATGTATTGCTTTTGTGTGAAATATTTGTTATACTGTTATTATTGCAGTATTAAGGAGCGGAGGTGTGCTGGTGAGGCTGCTTAAATCTTCCAGTATTCGCGGCGGCGAGCCGGAGATACTGACCCGGCTTTTCCGGCAGGAAAAACATGCGCCGGATTCCATAACCATGCCGCCCGACCGGACGGTGCTTTCCGGCGGCAGACATCTTCGGCACGAGCTGAAATACATCATCAACGAGGGGACCTATCAGTATCTGCGCAGCCGGCTGCTGCCGCTGATGTCGCCGGACGGGCACGGTCGGGACGGCGGATATCGCGTCACCAGTCTGTATTTCGACGATGTGTATAATTCCGGATACTGGCAGAAGCTGAACGGCGCAGAGGTGCGCAGAAAGTTCCGTATCCGCGCCTATGACCTGGATCCGTCCTTCGTCAGCCTGGAGAGCAAGCACAAGGATATCAGTTACGTTTCCAAGCTGTCCAGGAAGCTCACGGACGAGCAGTACCGCGCGCTGCTCCTGGGGGATTGCTCATTCATGGCGGAGCAGGACGGTGAGGAGGACGTGTTCGGGGAATTCTACCGCACCGACCGCACGCTGAAGCTCCGTCCGCGCATCATCGTGGATTACCAGCGCGAGGCGCTGGTGTATCCGTTCGGGCATGTGCGTATAACCTTCGACCGGAAGCTGTCCGCCTGCTTCAACACGCTGGACATGTTCGCCCCGGAGGCGCAGTACACCCGGATATATGACAAGGAGATAATACTCGAAGTCAAGTTCGATAACTATATTCCTGATGGTATACAGGCTGCGCTGCAATGTCTGAATGCGCCCATGCAGCCGGTATCAAAATACATAATCTGTACAGACAGAATGCTGGAGGTAAAATCCTATGGTTGACCAGTTCCTCGCGAGCGGATCCAAGCTCGCTGACGCGCTCACAGTCCTTGGCGGAAGCGCAGATCTCACAAATGTGATCTCGATACAGACGATACTTGTCACGCTGCTGACGTCGGCGGTGTGCGGCGCGGTTATCTACCTTGTGTACCGTTTCTTCAACCGCAGCGTTATCTATAACGAGAACTTCAATATCCTGGTTATACTGACGACAGTGGTCACCTCGTTCATCATCATGACGATAAGCTCCAACGTGGTGCTGTCGCTGGGTATGGTGGGCGCGCTGTCCATCGTCAGATTCCGTGCGGCGGTGAAGGATCCGCTGGATATAGGCTTTCTCTTCTGGGGAATCGCGGCGGGTATTACCGCAGGCGCGCAGCTTTACTGGGTGGCGCTTCTCGGCACGGCGATAATCGCGGTGCTGTACATACTCATCACCATCTGCCGCAAGGAGAAGAAAAGCTACCTGCTTATCCTGCGCTACAAGGCGGCAAGTGAGATGAACGTCACCGGAATCCTCAACGGTATAAAGTACCGTCTGAAGAACAAGACCCAGACCGGCGACCAGGTGGAGCTTACAATCGAGGTCAAGATAAAGAAGAACGACACCGCCTACCTCAGCAGATTCAATGCGGTTGAGGGCGTGGAGAGCGTGACCCTGCTGGAATACAGCGGCGAGTACCTGAGCTGACAGATAATTCAGAACGCGGAATTACTGTGTCCCACTTCGTGGGACTTTATAATAACAAACAGGACGAAAGATTTTCTTTCGTCCTGTTGTGTTTTATTATAATGTCCTCGTCCCTCGTCAGCATGTCCGCGTCAGCGGACACCAGGATTCCGAATTACGCATTCCGCATTCCGCATTCCGAATTAAACCTTGAACACGGCGCTTGTGAAGCCCGGGAGTGTGAGTCCGCCAAGCTCCATGGTTTCGCCGGTTAGGAGGTCCTCCTTAGCGCCGCCCATGTTCAGATTGAAAGTAAACGGATTTGCGTCCGCATTGATGACTGTCAGCAGGGTCTCGCCGTCCGTGCTGCGCGAGAATGCGTACTGGCGGTTGGTGAGCTGGACCTGCTTGTAGTCGCCCTGGGAAGCAGCCGGGTGGTTCTTCTGGATATCGGCGAGCGCCTTTATGTGGGCAGTGAGGTCGCATATTCCCTCGGACTTCATCTTTTCGAGGTCAAATTCCGGACGGAGCTGGTCGTCGCCGCCCTGGTTCTTGTCACCGGTCACGCCGAATTCGCTGCCATAGTACACCGCAGGGATTCCCGGCATCATGAACATCAGCGTGTAGATATCCTTGAGGTGCTCCTTGGTCCTGAGCATGGAGGCTATGCGGTTCACATCGTGGTTGTCAACGAAGGTGTAGAGGTGCTTTCCTCTGTACAGGCACCAGTTCTCGCTGCCGAACTGACGGTTGATGGAGTGCGCGATCTCAAACATATTCATGTCGTTGAAGCTTGAGAACAGCCCCTTGTAGCACTCGTAGTTGGTCACGCTGTCCAGCATTTCGGGATTCATCCACTTGTTGTAGTCGCCGTGGAGCGTTTCGCCAAGCAGGAAGAAATCCTCTGACAGCCACTTGCAGTGACCGTGCAGCTCTTTAAGGAAGTTCAGATCCAGGCAGTATGCAACGTCCAGGCGGAGTCCGTCGATGCCGAATTCGTTCTTCCAGCCGGTTATGCAGTCCTTGAGGTACTGCTTGACCTCGGGATTGTAGAGGTTCAGCTTCACCAGCTCGTAGTGACCCTCCCAGCCCTCGTACCAGAATCCGTCATTGTATCCGTCGTTGCCTTCGCGCACATGGAACCAGTCCTTCCTGGCGCTGCCGAGCTTGTTCTCGCGGACGTCCCTGAAAGCCCAGAAGTCGCGGCCGACATGGTTGAATACGCCGTCCAGGACTACTCTAATGCCGTTCTCGTGGAGCGCGTCGCATACCTTCTTGAAATCCTCGTTGGTGCCGAGCCGGCGGTCGATCCTGGTGTAGTCTGCGGTGTCGTAGCCGTGGGCGGAGCTTTCGAATACCGGTCCGAAGTAAACGGCGCTGCAGCCCAGTTCCTTTATGTGAGGAATATCGTCGATCACACGGAGTATCTTGTGAGTTGGCTCCGATGTGAAATCGTTCTGCCGGGGGCAGCCGAAGTATCCGATGGGGTAGATGTGGTAGAATACTGCGTTTTCAAACCAGTTCATGTAAAAGCTCTCCTTTAAAATAAGCGTTGCTGTTCCGGGAAATCGGAAGAATGTCGTATAATGGCGATTCCTGTCTGATCCCTGCGCAATTCACAGAATGTCCTGGCGGCTCTGAACATAATCTGATGTCAGATTCCCCGTTAAAATGACCAAATTCTATGGAAGATTGCAAATATAGTATATCACATTTGTAACGCCGTGTCAAGTTTCTTGTGCAAATCCAACAAAATAATACATAGATTATTGCTCTCCAATGAAAAATTGTTACAATACTCTTGAATTGTGGAAGATAATTTGATATAATGTATGTAAATGGTGCAGAATTGATTGGTAAATATTGAGATGGGCGTGGAGGCTGGTTCAGCCAGTTATCTAATGAACCCGGAGGTGCTTCATGAATAAAAGGTGTTCACAGGAATGGTCGGACAGATCATGCACTGCATGGCTGGCACGGCGGATCCGTAACAGACTCCTGCCGCTGCTGGCAGCGCTGATGGTCGCGCTGGCAGCATTCCCCGTGCCTGCCATGGCGGAGGGAACGACGGTCAGGGTCGGTGCAAATGCGGATTTCGGTATTTCGGTCAACGGAACGAACGCCACGGGCTTTGCGGCGGATTACTTCCGCGAGATCGGAAAGCGCACCGGCGATACATACCAGTATGTGAGCGCGACGGAGCCGGAGCTTGCGAAGAAGCTCGCCGCCGGCGAAGTGGATATAATCCCCTGCGTGACGGAGCAGGAGCTTTCGTCATGGAAGAGCCTGATGGCGGAGCAGGGCTACGATGGCGAACTCTACCTCAGCAGCTTTTCGCTGATGACAAAGTTCTCCGCGGTGTATGTGCACAAGGACAGCAGCGTGACCTATTCTGACCTGGAGAGCCTGCGCACAAAGCGCATAGGCTACCTCGCAGAGGACCAGGGCATGTTCTTCCCGAACGGGGAGTTCCTGACTCCGGGGCTGCGCCAGGCAGAATTCGTTGCATACAATACCGAGGAGCAGATGCACTCGGATTTCAACTCCGGTAAGATTGATGCGGTTGCCAAGTGTTGTTTCCGCAGCTGGTCGGACGACGTTATCGTATGTCAGATGTCCACGGCGGAATGCTACTTCATGGGGACCGAGAATTCTAAGGATATCCTGGACGAACTGGACGAGGCTGTGGGCGGTATCATGATGTCCGACAGCAGCTTCAGCTCCAACATGTACGAAAAATACGTTTCCAGATTCGGCGGACAGCGCTATGCCTACACTGAATCCGAGAAATATTATGTGACAAATAACAAGAAGATCACCATCGGCGTGAATATTCAGTCCAGCATGCTGGATCATGCGGAGGGGAAAACTGTGACCGGCGCCCTGGCTGAAACGATGAATCAGCTCGGGGAAATAGCCGGAATGGAGATCAGGCTGGTGCCCTACGACAGCATAAAGGATTGCGTTTCCGCGATGAAGGCGGGCGATGTCCAGGCGATATGCGGCGGAGTGAACTCCGCTTCTGTGGCGCAGTTCTCCGGGATCAGGGTGTCTGCGCCATATTCCAAAACGCCGGTTGCCGCGGCAGGGAAGGTCGGGGCTTCCATCAGCGAACGCTCAAGGATTGCAATTCCGATCTCCGACGAGGATATCAGTGTATACCTTTCCACCGTGTACCCGAATGCGCCGCAGGTTCGATACAGTGATGAAAGACTCTGCCTTGACGCAGTAAAAAACGGAGATGCAGATCTGGCATATGCCAGCGCCTATGATCTGATCTATGCGCTGAGCGGCGATTACAGCGACCTTGATATAGTGGACGTTCGGAGCACCCTTCACGTCGAGTGCATCGCCATGCCGGATTCTGAAAAGGATCTTGCCGGCATAATAGGAAAATCACTGGTGGTCATGAGCACGAATTCCGCATTGGTCAACACGTATTCCGCTATGCTCGGGAACGGCGGCGGAGTGGATTCCGGGGATTTCTTCAGTGATTATCTCGTCTGGATAGTTTCCGGTGTGATCGCCGTACTGGCTGCGGTTTTTGTTGTGGTATGTACCATGGCATTCCGTTCGCGCAGGGTGGCTGACATTGATTCGCTCACCGGCGGCAGAAGCAAGCGCAAATATTTCGAGGACACACGGAAGATACTGAAAAAGACCAACGCGGAGAACTGGGCGATCGCGCTGTTTGATATCGACAAGTTCAAGTACGTCAACGACCGCCTGGGATATGAAGAGGGCAACAGAATGCTGGAGCGCCTTCACAAGACGATCTCCGACCATCTTGAGGGCGAAGAGGTGTTCGCCCGTATGTCAGACGATAATTTCGTCCTGACGATAAAGAACGGCACCGATATTGAGATCACGTCGCGGCTGAACAGCATATTCACCGAGTTCGACCGGCGCAACAGCCTGTTCGTGAAATACCCGGTAGTGTTCAGCGCCGGAGTTTGCAGACTGAATCAGTGCATTCATGAGAGCCATCACGGCGAGGTGGATATAAACTCCGCCATTGACCGCTGCAAGATAGCTAAGAGCACTCTAAAGGGCACGCACTATTCTTCGATAGCGTTCTATGACGGGTCTATCCGCGACCGTGCGCTGCGCGAGAAGGACTACGAAAACATCATGCCGGCTGCACTGGAGCGGCACGAATTCCAGTGCTACCTCCAGCCGAAGTACGGGCTGCGTTCGCGCAACATCGAGGGCGCCGAGGCGCTTATCCGCTGGAACAGCAAGGATTTCGGCTTCATCTCCCCTGGGGATTTCATTCCGATAGCCGAAAAGAACGGATTCGTTGTCGAGCTGGATTTCTTCATTTTGGAGGAAGTCTGCCGCACGATGCGCCGCTGGATAGATGATGGAAAGAAGCCGGTGGTGGTTTCCGTCAACCAGTCGCGGCTGCACCTGAATTACGACGATTATATCTGGCGCCTGCGCGAGATCGTGGACAAGTACGATATCCCGTATGAATACATCGAACTGGAGCTTACCGAGAGCGTGTTCACCGAGAATTCGGAGAAGCTGCTCAAGATAATGCACAAGCTGCATGAGATAGGCTTCAAGCTTTCCCTGGACGACTTCGGCTCCGGCTATTCCTCGCTGAACATGCTCAAGGATATGCCGGTGGACGTCGTGAAGATCGACAAGGAATTCTTCAGCGACACCATGAATACGCGCAAGGGACGCGCGGTAATTTCCACCGTTGTGGACCTTGCCAACAACCTTGACATGGACGTGATCTCCGAGGGCGTTGAAACGAAGGAGCAGGTGGAATTCCTGACGGAGATCCACTGTGCGATGGTGCAGGGATACTATTTTGCCAAGCCCATGCCGATAGTCGATTTTGAGAAACTGTGGTTTGCGGACCTCGACGACATCAGGCGCAAGAGGGACGCCGCGATAGAGAAACAGCAGCAGCGCGTAGATGAGATGGAGCATGCGAAGGAATCCCACGACGGGCAGGAAAAGGCACCGGAGCAGGGCGCAGAGGATAACTCCGCCGGGGTCGCTCCGCTGGAAAAGTGATATACCGGGAGGGCGCGTCCCTCCCGTTTTTTGGAGGTAAGTATGCATAACGAGGTTATTCACATCGGAGATATTCCGGTGAAGGTATACACGGACGGAGGATTCAGCCGCACGGTGCTTGCCGTCCATGGGCTCGGCGGCAGCAAGGACAGCCTGGCGATAGAGGGACTTGCGGAGCGGCTGTGCCCGGTGGGATTCCGGG
>ERZ780166.1534-NODE-1534-length-11963-cov-6.527964_pt1 | contig 11963 bp, 9 predicted proteins | sample MGYA00511366_ERZ780166 | MGnify/ENA primary metagenome ERZ780166 (study PRJEB29588, sample SAMEA2162231) | human gut metagenome | biome: human gut; feature: human-associated habitat; material: faeces | place: Denmark | collected 2008/2010 ...
TTACCTTCTACCCGTTTTGAACTGAGCGACTGGAAGACAGCCACCGTCCAGTTCACTTATCACATATCTGTGGATGGAATGCTATACTCAGTTCCTTATGAATACATCAAAAAGAAAGTTGATGTAAAGGTAACAGATACCACTATTGAAATTTTCTACAACATACCTCCCACAATGTGCCGTCTGACAATCTCAACATAATTTGAGATATTCCTTTATAAGTTGCTTTTTTTCATTTTCGCTTCTCTTACTTAATTTTCTCATATTGTCATCATTTTGTTGCATTATATCTTTCAGCTTTTCTATCACCTCACGCACTTTTTTCATCTTGTTTTTGAAGGTCTCTGTATAATCACTATAGATCTTTTTAAGTACATTTACCTGTTCTGGCATATTAGCGAGCAACCATTCATATATTACAGTATACATATTCGCCATACGATATGTTAATTCCCACAATTGATAATCATAGTACTTTCGTGGTGTTTCATCCTTTTCTAAGGTCATTGAATGAATATACATTAAAATATATATGTATAAGAGTGTTCTAAATAGTAAAAAAAATATATCCTCTATTTTTATATTTTCATTAGAAATATAATTATCTAAAATAAATTTTATAGACTCTGCATCACAATAACACTCTTCGAAAAGCCTCTTATCGCCATCATCATTCTTTTCTCTTGCTAATTTCTCACTTATTTTCCTAACACGTGGCACTAGCCTATAAATTTCACGTATATCTTTGGTTTCTTTTTCTTTATCTATAAATCTATATTCATAATGCGCTGCTTCATGTACGAGAGTAAACTCTTCTTGTATCCCGGTCCTTTCTCCATAATAATATATTGTTTTATCTTCAAAATAATCTCCTGATTTATAATTTTCCAAGCCATCACATGTTAAGCATAGCCAATATGCTTCATCCAATTTATCATTTAAATAACACGATTCTATATACTGCTTTAAACATAATTCCACCAAAATATCCTGGTGTTCTTCATAATTCCAATCATACAAGTATTTATACAGTTGATAGTCTCCAATAAAAAAACTATTATTGCGAATTCTAAATGTGTCTGGGAGCTTATACAGAGTGTTACAAAAAATAAATAATGGTGCTTCCAAGATTTGCTTAGAAATAAGATATTGCCTTATCCATCTTTCATATTTTCCGGCATATATCTTATGCAATTCATCCATTATATTTGTTCTTCGCATAATACGTTGTTCCATTAAATACTCAATATATACTCCATCTTGCATTTGTTATCTCTTCCTTTTTTGCTCTAATTTATTCAGAATATCCAATACCATGTCCGGTGTAATATTCTTATCTTTTATCTCTATTTCCATATCCCCCTTTTTTATTCTTATTTCCGTCTTACACTGAAGTTGAGCAATCAAATAAGCCGACAATGCGGCTAAAAATTCAGGTGAAATATCAATCATAAATTCGGTTATTTCCGTCAATCCGATAAATGCTTTATGTTCAACGCAATATATATTATCATTTTTCTTTGCAAATTCTTTAAATATTTCTGCTGATTCCTCATTTACTGCTATAATCATTTCTTTTTCCATATGTATATTCTCCCTCTAACTAAGTAAACATTTACTAAGTACTTATATTCATTGTTTCCTTCTACGTTCATATTCTATTATGATATACACTCTATTCATATTCATGGGATAATTGCTCAAAATATTCTCATTTCTTTGCATCTTGAAATTTCAAAAGTTAATTCCACCGTCCCATTGCGGTGGAATTAACTCTCACATAAATATAGTTTAATCTTTCATACGTAAACGCTGCATGATTGTCAAAGTACCAGTTATCGTGCTTACACTCTTTGTTAATGCGGATAGTAGCCTTACTCATCTCCCCTTCCCTGCATCCATGATGTCATACTCTAATGGATGATCTGCCTACCTTGAAATGCCATAAATTCCGTTAAACTTTCCATCCCAAGATACAGTATTACTCTCCTACTATCTAATCTGATTCAATTGCTAATATCTTCGTGGTTCTCTCCGCCATTCAATGACTACAGGGCTTCATTGATAACTAATCATTATACTTCGACTTGGTTACCCTTCTGCTCTCATTAATCGAATTCACTTACCAACTTTAATCGTTGCAGTGCTCTTTTCACCGCCAAACTTTTCAACCACAGTTGCCTCTCCTGTTCCATTGTTAGGAATATTAATATGGATTGTATCATGTGAATCCCTTGGATCATTACTGTACACATCAATGTGTGTCTTGCCATTCTTGTCGTCATGAACTCTGATAATTGCCTTCTCTTCCATTTTCATCTTCCTTCCTATTCTGTCAAGCCTATATCTATTGATTTTACTGGCTTTGACGATTTTAATTTACCTCAAAACAAGAGCCGAGAGTGATGGATATCGTAGTATCATGTACCGAATATCAAGAGACGGGCAGAAAATCAAGAAAAATCGCTGATTTTCTGCCCGTTTTGAGCATTTATTTTCGATTGAGTATCAACTTCTACTGGAAGTTAAGAGTTACCACACGGGAATATTCAGATACCAGCCGCGATTTCCTTGCCGACCTTCTCCCATGGTCCAAAGCAGCCCAGAAAAAATGCAACAGCCTGAAAAAGGTTTCCAAAAAAATTTAATTTAACTGTCAAAGAGCAAATCTATAGGAATCGCCAGTAAAATGGCGGTTTCTTTTATTTATTTTATGGTACCATGTTTGAGTACTTACGATTTTTCTAGGATTTTCAAGGTTTTTATCTGTTCGGTTGCGTACAATTTTTCTTTAGTTGCACGTTTTACCGGAAGTTAACAAAATACAGTAACTATGTGGCTTTCAGTCACTTTCGCAGCTGTGCCGTGAATAATATAGGGGAATGTATGGGAATTGTCCAGATGCATATTGTGTTGCATCTGGAAATGTTAATTGGGAAAGCTCGTAACATCCTTTATCAATTCAAAATTATTTTTCCAATTTTCAAGCAACCTATAATTCATTTTGATATGCGAATGAATTTAATTACCATTAAACTAATTCTCCGCATCCTCTCTACATTTTTCCAATTTTTTCAAAACTATTTTGGGCGTCAATTTCTGAATCGTTGCATCTTTCGCTTCAAAGAAATTAACTACATATACAATATTATCATAGTTTATAGGTAATTTGGTTTCCCACAATATTTTTATAAGTTTTTCCCGTTTAAATCTAAAAATTCTTTTTGCAATTTCTTTATTTTGATTTAAATATTCTTCTAAACCAGCCTGTAACCCTCTTTCCTGAAAGCGAAGTCGATATTTATTCCGAATCATTGCCTCCCAATTACCGCATTTGTAATTCTCATAGGCAAATTTATCACATATTGAAATTATGTCATGTTCACAAATTTCCAGTACAGCAAATAAGCCATTTAGTTCTCTGGACAATCCCATTTGATTTTCCCAGTCTTCTCTAAATTTATATCTTATATCATGTTCTACTTCATGCCATCCCTCGGAAAATATCGTTCTAATTTGTACCTCAAATGTATTGTCAATATAACAATCATTTGAAATCTGTTGAGGTAATCTCATTGAACTTTCCTCAGGAATATCAAACACATAGTTCGTTCTACACGGTTTAAATGTCGCAGTATCCAGTTGATCTCTTTCAAAATTATTTACTTTAAATATAGATCGTAGTAACTCAATACATACATCTACATCATCTGCATAATATAACACTATTCGAAATCCTATTATATCCTGCATTTTCGATTCTTCAGGAATATACTTTATTTCTGCCTTATTCTCAACTTTTTTCTTAATTGACGTTATCTTTTTTCTTCTGGAAAAAATTCTGTAAAAAACTCCTGCACTATCCAGCAAATTAGAAATGTCATTTTCCAAATCTGTAATACAAGGAAAAATGATATCATAATTTTTGTCAATGCTGTCCAGTATTTCATCTTTTGTAGCCATATTATCTCCCCAATATTTTCTTCACTTGTTCTATATGTTTCATGTTAAGTTCATAGCAAAAATTGAGTTTATTCAATATTTTCTTAGCCCTCAAAGATTGTATCGCTTTCAGCACACTTTCTCTCTCAGGCGCCGGGATTCCTTTAAATAGAGTATGTTCCGATCTTCTTATATCTGACATTGCTGAACCAGGCATCCAGAATTGTTCCAATACTAACTTTTCATAATAGTCCAAATTTTTCTGTTGAACTGCATGTTGTATATCATCTTTTGGAATATTATTTGCTATTACATTTTCTAATGTTTCATGTCCCAAACAAGAAACAAACAATGATTTTTCTTCTACTTTTTGTTCTTCAATTTCAACATTATAGAATGTGCAGTTGAAAAAATAGCATCCTTCAAACAAATTGGAGGTAATTCTCACATTATTGAAAGTACACGACTGAAAACAACAATTGTAAAAATAATGTTCTGTCTTCATATTGCAATTTCTCGTAAATTGCGTATTTGCAATATATTCATCGACATAGTCGTAACTCATATAATTGTTTAAATTCAAGTCCACCTCTAATTTTAATTCTGTAGATAACTCCTTCAAATTATTTTTTATAAGGTTATATAATCCCTCTCTTCTTTCCTTATTTTCTGCACTAAATGCGGTCAGGGCAATGCTTAAATATTTTTCTGAAACATCTTTTATACTTATATCACCTTCTACAACTGATTCACCAATCAAACTACCGAATATAAATTCATTTATAAAACCAATATTATTGGTTTTGAGAGACACTCTGTCCAACAAAGCATTATGTACCAGTTTCATAATCAATTCCTCCTCCGAATTGATTACAAGTGAAGGATCATAAATGCTTTGCTCATCATACATAGCCATATATTCCTGAATCTTGTCTTTTACAATATCTTCTATTATTGCCTTGATTCCTTCGGGTTCGTCGCTACTAATATCCAGATTCACAAACCAACCAGCCAATTTTCTCATTATGCTCCGCTGCTCATTTTCATCTATCAGTAACAACTGGCGCTCTTTCTCTCTACGTAGAATTAGAGACATGTATGTCTCCAAGATATCGCTTGTCGTCTTAAAATTAGTTATAAATTCTTCCATTGGCATACTATTAATCAGAGACAATAACACAGGGTTTGCTATTGATCCCAGTTGAATAGCTGCTTCTTCTAAAATTCTTAGCTTTTCAGGTTCTACCCATTCAGCTATAGACGGTTCAAGTATCTGAAATCTTGTAACTGTACAATTTGACAGTCTTTCATTAACCCATTTGTCAAATACCTCTCCCGTAAATATAGAACTCTTACGTGAAGTTAGTAATATCTTGGACTTTCCTCCTTCCACAAATAAAGAAGAGATTGTATCTAACATAGTCCTTACATCTTCTGTCTCTATACTGTTATCCATAGATGATTTTGAAATAAGTTCGTCAAATCCATCTACTATCAAAGGAATATTCCCCTGCTCAATCTGGTGTGTCACTAAGTCAGAAGATAATTTTGAAAATTTCCGATCAATTTCTGTTAATAACACATAATCAAATATTTTTGCACTTCTATTCTTAGATAGTTCTGCTAAAATAGGCACACGATTGTCTTCTGCTTTAGCCAAACTATTTGATATCTCATACGAAGTACAAGTTTTTCCAAAACCAGCCGGTGCTTCCAAAATAATTAATTGTGCAGTCTCTTTTTGAAATATATCATATATATCATCCAGTATTCTTTTTTCTTTTTGTTCTCCATTCATCAAATATTGGGGCAATATATAATTATACTTAATTCCGCCTAATTTCTTTTCCTGCGCTTTGCAAAATTCCAAATAATCGTTTTTCACCCTGTTTTTGGATTCGTTAATTCTAAAAAAGCCTTTAAAGAGAAAATTCTTCAATGTGTCATATGACCCTTCTTCCCTAATTGAAACAGAGTATCCGGCATTCATATAATCTTCTTTAATCTGTTGGATTTCATTCTTAGATAAATTTGAAAAAGCAACTATTTCAATGTTCGAAAAATACCCCTGTTCATATAAATACACAGAGTATTCTTGTTCTTCAGATTCTAATGTGAATCCATATAGTTTATATAATTCGTTTATCTTCTTTCTGTCCACAATCTATCTCCCTACATATGCCCAGTCAAAAAAGCATTGAAAACCAGTTCACTTTTGAGCTATTTCAGCGTTTGCGGCATTGCTTACTACTTAGCTACAGTTTTTAACTTATATGTGAACCGTTCAACGATTGCACTTATTCTTTCAGTTTTCTAAATATCTCCTACTTTCCATTCCACGGTTTGTCCCTCCCCTACCATTTATAGTCTTTCTCCATCTGCTCCCTCTATATACTACATGACATTAACTGACAATATCTTACAAACTTTTTCAAAAAAATTTTCACGTTATACTCCTTCGTATACTCCTTCGTTTTAACCGCTGTGTTCCTTCGGTATTTCGAAATGTAATTTTCTTGAAATTGTATGATTTTATAATATACTTATTTATATATAGTGCGGATGGATTATAAGGGATAATTAGAAGTTATCTGTTGATTGCGTTTTTTGGATAATAGATACTACATGATTATGTTTAATACAATGTGATAAGGTACAGAAGATGTTAAATTGGAATTTTAAAGACACAATCTCATATCAAGGAGAAACAACAACACAGGATTCAAGAAAATTTGAGTTTTTAGTTGAAGTATATTTGAAAAAAAGATTTCCCTTGGAAAATTGGAGACTGACTAAAGCCACACGGGATGGTAATAGAGATCTTGAAAATTTTTGTGAATTTAGTGGAACATCCATGTGGGCGGAGGTTAAATATACTATACATACGGATGAAAACATATCTTCTAGGAAATATGACTCTACATTAGTGTCTTCTATGTTTGAAAAAAATCTGATTAAAATTTTTTTCATATCCAGTACATCTATGGGAAATAATTTAATAGAGCGAATAAAAAAATTTTACTATTTATCAACAGTTAAAAAAATTGCATTTGTTGATGGATATGCCTTAGCGTACTGGTTAAAGAAAAACCCTGATGTAGAAACATTCTTTTTCAATACTCCTGTAAACTATACGCCTCCAACAGCACCTAACGTTCAGCTTCAATGTATTCGCATACTTTACGAAAGCGACTCATATACAATAGATAGTGTTTTAGAAGATGAAGTAGTATATCCGTTATATTTATCAAATAACTATATTTTGGAGGGAGAATTCACTGCATATGGTTTTGATACTACTCCGCTTTTTCTCTATTGTAACAATGAATTATTGTATAAGGAAACCGTTCCTCCGGAAATAACAACATTTTCTTTAAACTTAGGTGAGCTAGAAGAAGAATTTGATATTAACAAAGAATTTTCTCTTGACATATATTACAAATTGCACAATAAACGCATTGATTGTGGAAATTATAAATTGCGTTTTGCATCGCTGGGAAGAATATTTTCGAATCAGTCACAGGTTTATATTTCCGTTCAGAACGGAATCAAATCAGCGAATAATAAAATGTATAATATATATGGTCCACATGGTTCAGGAAAAAGTTGGTTACTTAATAATCTGAAAAATGATACGTTAAAAAGAATTACACCAGACAAAAAAATTATATATATTAATTTTACTGGTCAAATGACTGATGGTGCAGATATTTGCCGATTAATTTTTACATTGGTCTTCAATTTTTATAGTCTGAGTATTAGTGCCACTGCGTTTACGCATTATTGCCGCGAAAACAGCATTGCAAATTCTTTTTTTAATAGTAAAAACATTGAATTACTAATTCAGGCATTACAAGATGAGGATTACTTAACAATTCAAAAAACATTGTGTGGTTCTATTTTTTCAAAAACCAAAAAAATCTTCGAAGCTTGCAATGACTTTGCTTATGAACGAATTTATTTTATAGATAATGTTAATTTGCTTAATGAAACCAATTATTCCATTTTTAAAGAAATATTAAATGCTTTCAACCCTCGGAAGAACATTTCTTTTGTTATAGCCGGAAGAGAGCCACTTGATTTTTCAAATATGGAAAACATACCTTTAGAGTATATTGAAGATGCCGAAATTCTTGGCATAATAAATGAATGTATTCCCTTTACCGTTAATAATTTGAACGAGATTGTCCCCAATAAACATTATCTAAAATACCCGGGATTGTTACATTCTTTTGCGCAGGAAATTGGTAGTTTTCATAGTTCTAGAGAAATAAAGCAATTTTATATCGACTCTTTTTATAACAATGCAGTTCGATACATTAAAGGCACCTTTGTTTTTGATGATGTACTGTTGTTGCTAATCTGTATCATGAAAGACGGAGTACCCTATGCTGTTTTGCAGGAACTGGCCTTTAATAAAATAAAGTATCTGCTTGGCAAGAAATATATCATACATAACGGGGACTATGTTTATCCCAATTTTGAAATTTGGAACAAATATATCCCCCCAAAAGTTATTGAGGATTATAAGGAAAAAATTGTTCCCTGTTTACAAAACTTTATGGTACGAGATAAAGATCGCAAAGAATTGTACCAGTGTGCCTTAATAGAGTATTATCCTCAATATTATAATTTATATTTTGATTCAATTTATGAATACATTGATGTATGTTTTAAAAATAATAAATATAGCAAGGTTCTTTCTTTGTGCGAATCTCTTAAAAAGGGATCCGTATATTATGGAGGGCCTGCAGAAAAAATAGAGAATGTAAAATATTTTTTAGCTTTCAGCTATATGCATTGCGATATAAGCCAAAAAGCTCTTGGTATTTTTTATGAAATCACATCAAACTATAAATTAAAAGCGAAAGATAATTTATATTTTAAGGCAGAAGCGCAGATTATCGATGCAAAATATTGGAGCTTTCAAGAGTTTAAAACACTCCCGGCCTATATAAATGAGTTTAGAAAAAGTTGGAGTATTATTGAACCAAAGAATCCACAATTAGAAGCACGATCATTTTTAACTGCAACAAATCGCATGATGGTGACTTATCTTGCATTAGATAAAATAAGACTTGCAAATAAGTGGCTGCAGAAAAATGTAAGATTAGCTATTAAATATGAGTCTGATGAACATTTAGGATATACTTATATGGATTATGCAAAGGGTATTTATCATCTTAATCTTTCATTAGCTTTAAAATATTTAGAACTTGCAGATTTACATTTTCAAATGCCATCTGAGCACAGAAGGCATTTAGACTGTCAATGCGAAATACAATATGTCAAATTTCTACTCGGAACCGGCAGTATTGAACAATTGCAGTTATCTCAAGAAGCGTTATTTGAAAACCAATATTGGATTCAATACTATAAATGTCATTTGAAGCTTTCAGTTTGTTATATTTTAATGGGCAAAAGGGAAGAAGCATTACAGCATTTGTTAGAGGCAGAGGCCCCCACTATTATGAAAAATGATGAACGGATCAAATATCTTTGTTGCATGATAGGTACTTTTCTGTATAGTGATCCGATACCATATGAAAATTTAGCCTTAGCAGGAACCTCTTATCATAAAATAATTAGAAATACGCATCTTAATTTTAAACAATCCAACGCTGTAATTTATAACGCAAAAGAGACCTCTCCATCATATAACTTAGATCCCAGAGTATGGTAATTTTCACTTTTTCAAATAAATCTGAGGGTATATAACATTACCATGAAGGTCTAAAATTATATCATGCACCATAAAAGATTTTCTGTAACTAAAAATCCGATGGTTATTTATAATATCTTTAAAGCTGTCTACCACAAAAAGAAGATTTGACTTACTTTGTAAAAAGGATGCCGGAACAGAATCTTCTAAGGATATCGAATTTTTAACCATAGATTTTTCAATATTATAATGTCCAATAAAGTTGAATGGAAGCTCCTTAAGAAGAATTGACCATATATTATCTCTTATTGAGCTTCCGTTTATCAATAAATAATGGTATTTGTAGTCTTCTTCTTGTAACTGCTCGTGATATATATCCGGGATATCTATTTTAATTTTGTCTCCCCAGCAATGCCAAAAATAACCGGTCTGATATGATTCATCTCGAAATCTGCGATTTCGCCCAGAGCCTTTTACATGGTAAGCCTTTGCTTCTGGATAATACATACATTTATATCCTTTGCAATGTATTTTCAAAGAATATTCTAATCCTTCCCATGCATTGTAAAATAATTCGTTAAAACCATTTTCTTCAACAAAAAGGGAACGCCTAGTGATATAAAATCCTGAACCTAACGCTTGCCGTTCAGCCATTCTATGTACTATAGGGGCTTGTTGATCCAATCCATCAAATGCATGTGAAGTTTTATAAAAACCAAATATATGACCAGCACTTTGCACAAGATTAGTTTGAGGATATAAAATTAGTCCTTGCGCAACTCCAATTTCTGGTGATTTATCCATGAAGTTTATCATTTTGTACAGTGAATCATCAATAGGAAATGTATCTGAGTTTAAAAAAATCAAATATGGGGATGAGGATAAAAATGCGCCAATATTGTTAGCTTTGGAATATCCAATATTTTCATTATTATAAATAACAGATATGTTTGGGTACATATTTTTAAGTTTATCTAAAAATTGAATTGTTTTTCTATCAGTTTCTCCATCAACCACAGCAAACACGTCTATATCTCCATTTATAATACCAAGCAGGTTACCAAAAAAATTTTCTGTTAATGCATATTCATTACTTAATGAGACAATTATACTAGCTTTATACATAACCACTCGCATCTCCTATCGTATGCACTGGCAAATAACTATATATTTTTTGCCATTTTTCCGGATCACATTCAACAGATAACTTCTAATTATCGTTCACTTATCTTTCAATTCACCCCTTTGTTTTCTTGCAAACATCCGATATAATAATTCACATTGCCTATCAAAAAATAACAAAGGAGTTTCTGTAATGAACAATTTAGACGCACAAATTATCGATTACCTGACACACTGTGAGTTTCAAAAAAGACTAAATTCTAAGACTTTGAAAGCCTATAAGATTGATCTTAGACAATTTTCAGAGTTTATTCACATTTCTGATGTAGCTGACGTCTCATCTTCCGTTTTGGAAACTTACATCAGTAAGCTTCATCAACTCTATAAGCCTAAAACCGTAAAGCGGAAAATTGCATCAGTTAAAGCGTTCTTTCATTATTTGGAATATAAAGAAATTATTACTATAAATCCTTTCAACAAAATTCAAATTAAATTCCGTGAACCAACCATTTTACCCAAAACAATCCCCCTCCCAATTGTGGAATCAATGCTATCAACTATCTACGCATATCGCATTCAGGCTTCCACTACCTATCAACGCCAAAATGCTTTACGTGATGCGGCTATCATTGAATTACTTTTTGCCACCGGGATACGAATTTCCGAACTATGTTCCTTAAAAACAAGCGATGTCAATCTGGTGGACCGATCTATTTTAATTTATGGGAAAGGAAGCAAGGAGCGGCGCATGCAAATAGGTAATGATGATGTCTTACATATTCTGACTGAATATCGCAACAGTTTTCACGATAAGAATAATCCCTGTAGTTTTTTCTTCATTAACCAAAATCAAACTCCCGTCTCAGATCAGGCAATTCGGCGGATGATTAATAAATATGTATCTTTAGCAGCAATTGACCTTCATATTACTCCACATATGTTTCGCCACACCTTTGCCACAAGCCTTTTGGAGGCCGATGTCGATATTCGTTATATTCAAGAAATGCTAGGACATAGTTCTATTAATATTACTGAAATCTATACTCATGTCGCATTATCCAAACAAAGGGATATTCTTACCTCTAAACATCCCAGAAAAAATTTTCAAGTATAACGAAATCGCAAAAAACAATCGCCGGCACATTCTCCTCAATGCCGGCGATTCCTCTATTCTGTTGTAACGTAAACGTCAAATCCTACGCCTACCCTTAAATTTAACGCCGCTTTTATGAGCGGC
>ERZ780166.1542-NODE-1542-length-11934-cov-2.760502_pt1 | contig 11934 bp, 9 predicted proteins | sample MGYA00511366_ERZ780166 | MGnify/ENA primary metagenome ERZ780166 (study PRJEB29588, sample SAMEA2162231) | human gut metagenome | biome: human gut; feature: human-associated habitat; material: faeces | place: Denmark | collected 2008/2010 ...
AACCATTAAAAGCGCACCCTTGCGTTTCTGCAAAACTTCTTCCAGCCAGGCAACGGTTTCGTTGTCCATGTGGTTGGTAGGTTCGTCCAAAATCAAAAGGTCACTGGGGCGCACCAAAACACCGGCCAAAGCCACGCGCTTGCGCTGCCCGCCGCTTAATTCTTTCATCGGCTGCTGCAAATCGGTAATGCCAAGTTTATCCAAAACGGCTTTGGCTTCGCTTTCCATCTGCCAGGCAAATTTGCTGTCCATCTCCTGCTGCAGGGCAAGCAGCTTCTGGCGCGCGGCTTTGTTTTCCGGCTCTGCCGCTGCCTGCTGCACTGCTTCTTCATAACGGCGCACAACGTCAAGCTGCGGCGATTCTCCCCTGAACACCTGCTCCAGCACCGTTGCGTCAGGGTCAAAAGCAGGGTCCTGCGGCAAATATTCAATTACACAGGTGCCGTTTTTGGTAATTTTGCCTTCGCCTGGTTCGCCGGTGGCTATATCGCGAAGCAGCGTGCTTTTGCCCGTGCCGTTAACGCCGATAACGCCTATTTTGTCGCCTTCTTCTATATTAAAACTGATATTTTTAAACAAAGTTCTTACGCCATAGCTATGACCCAAATTTTCTGCACTTAAAATCATAATCTTACCTCGCTCACAAGTATGTTTATATCTTAACACAAATCAGCGCCAAAAACAAAATCGCCCGGCTTATGCGCAGATTTGCTTGACAAAAAAGCCGTGGCTGATATAATTAATTTATTCAATTGCATAGGCGACGCGGAACTGACGGATATAAGTGGAACTAACCACGTGGACCGCGCTGCTGTAAGATTAGCCGGCCGTCTGGGCAGAGAGAAATGCCCGGACGGCTTTTTGTTTGGTTGTTTCTCTCCTTCGTTGCACAGTAAAGGAGATTTTATCATGAAAAACAGATGGCTTATCGCACTGGCAGCAGTAGGCATCCACATTTCCATCGGCAGCGTTTATGCATGGAGCGTACTTACCCGCCCCATTATGGCGGAACTTGGCTTTACCTTGCAGGAAACAACGTGGGCTTTTTCCATTGCAATTTTGTTTTTAGGGCTTTCCGCCGGTTTTTTAGGCGGCTTTGTAGAAAAACACGGCCCGCGCAGAAGCGGGTTTACCAGCGCGCTGTTTTTTGGCACCGGTATGCTTGGCACTGCCCTTGCCGTACATTTAAAAAGCCTTGCGCTGCTGTATTTGTTTTACGGTTTTATCGGCGGCATTGGGCTGGGCGTTGGCTATATAACGCCGGTATCAACTTTGGTTAAATGGTTTCCCAATAACCGCGGCTTTGCTACCGGGCTTGCCATTATGGGCTTTGGCTTTGCAAGTTTAATTGCCGGGCCGTTAATGCAGCACCTTGTTGCGGCCTACGGGCTTATGCAAAACTTTATTATTCTGGGCGCAGCCTATATGGTAATTATGGTGCTTTCAGCCTCGTACTTAGAGCCGCCCAAAACACAGCCGCAGGAGCAGCAAACCAAAAGCGGCTACACCACACTTTTGCAGCCCAAAAGCTATACTGCTGCGCAGGCGCTTAAAACCTGGCAGTTTTACGCACTGTGGTGGATATTCTTTACCAACATCACCTGCGGCATCGGGCTTTTGGCAGTTGCTTCGCCCATGGCGCAGGATGTTGCAGGCATGACGCCGGAAGCAGCAGCTTCCATGGTGGGAATTATCGGGCTGATTAACGGCGGCGGGCGCATTGCCTGGTCCACTGTTTCCGATTATATCGGCAGGCGCAGCGTATATGTTTTGTTTTTCATTATTGAAATAGCGGCGTTTTACCTGCTGGCGCAAACAACTAATGCCCTGCTGTTCCAGATTTTGGTATTTGTAATTATTTCCTGCTACGGCGGCGGCTTTTCGTGCATGCCGGCGTATTTAAGCGATTTGTTCGGAACGAAAGAATTAAGCGCCATCCACGGCAAAATTTTAACGGCGTGGGGGCTGGCAGGCATTGCCGGGCCGCTGCTGTTATCCTACATGCGCGAAACCACCAGTGGCTACACGGCGACGCTGTACGTTTTTGCAGCAGCATTTGTGTTAAGCCTTATCGTTGCGCTTGTGCTGAAATGGAAAACATCCGTGGATGCGGAGATAAAAAGGCAGTAATTTTATATTTGTTATATTAAAACGCCATGACCTAAAAGTCATGGCGTTTTTGGTTAATGCCTTTGTATTTATAATAATATATTTTGATTTACTTTATCGCTCATGTTCATTCTTTGTAACCAAAGAACGAACCAAGAAAGTTTCGCTAGCCGCATGACTTTTCTTGCTTCGTTCTTTTGGTCACTCAAAAGAATGAAGATGTGTAAAAACGTAAATTAAAAAATATTAGCGTAAATACAAAGAGAAAACGCAAATTAAAACTAAATGACATAAACAATAACATATCCACAATTTAACTTGCCAAGCCTGCATATTTAAGAGATAATATATTTATCACCTGTTAATTATGTTTTGGGAAAGAAGTGTTGATATGCAGCAAAAACAAGTAAGTTATCTGCACATGTTCAATGTGTTTTTTAAAATAGGGTTGTTCACTATCGGCGGCGGCCTTGCCATGATTCCCTTAATCCGCGATGAATTTGTTGAACGCCAGGGCTGGATTGACGATAAGGACATTACCGACGTGCTAGCGATTGCGCAATCGCTGCCGGGCGTTATTGCCGTTAATTCCGCCACGTTTTTAGGCTACCGCCTGGCGGGAATTATGGGCGCGCTTGTCTGCACCATCGGCGTAGTGCTGCCTTCGTTTTTAATTATTTTTGCCATTGCCATGCTGTTTGCCTCCAGCGGACTGGACAGCAACACTTACATTTTAAAATTCTTCGCCGGAGTTAACGCCGCTATTACCGTGCTTTTGGTAGTTGCCACAAAAAAAATGTTTGCTTCTTCCGTCAGCAACAAACTTGGGTGGGCTATACTTTTAATTTCCGTTGCAGAAATTTACGTTTTGGGCTTTGGCATTGCCTCCACCGTTATCGCGGCAGCGCTGTACGCCATTGCCGCTTACCGCCTTTTGGGAAGGAGTGCTGAATGATGGGCATTTACTGGGATTTGTTTTTTGTGTTCTTTAAAATCGGCCTGTTCTCCTTCGGCGGCGGCCTTGCCATGGTCAGCGTCATTCAGCAGGAGGTTTTGGCTCACGGGTGGATTCCGGCAGCGGAATATGCGCGTATTATTACCATTTCGCAGATGACGCCGGGGCCGATTGCCGTCAACACTGCAACCTATGTTGGAGCGCGCGTTTGCGGTCCAGATTTTGTACCGGCGTTTATGGGGTCGTTTATCGCCACGCTCGGCGTATCACTGCCTTCGTTCATTATAGTTTATTTTGTTGCCCGCTCGCTGGAAAAGTTCAGCCAGTCGCGCCTTGTTAAAGAAGCGCTGTGCGGCATCCGCCCGGCGGTTATTGCCTTTATGATTACGGCAGTAATTTTCTTTTTAGATATTACCGTTTTCCCGATAGACAACGCCACCAGCGAAAGCAGCACCTTTAACCCTATCGGCATACCGGTGCTTGCCGTGCTGTTTTACCTGCACTATTACCGCAAAGTGGGAGCAATTACTTTAATGCTCATCAGCGGCATTATCGGCGTTTTAGTGTATTGAGTTTTGAATTTCATATAACTTTAAACGGAGAAAAGTGTGGAAAAATATACTTATGTTACTTTAAGGCAAAAAGCCGCAGTTCACTTTTGAACTGCGGCTTTTAATTCTTACTAAGTTGCTTTTACCAATGGTACTACTTATGTATCATTTTATCTGTACATTTTTAACGTAACTTATAATGCTATAAGTTACGTTAAATTACCCACTTTATCAGAAGCTCCAGGTCAGGTTAGCCATCCATTTATTGGCTTTAACGGTATCACCTTTCTGATATTCGTAGCTTAAACCATAAGTTACATCAGCTTTTTCAGCTTCAATACCAAGTCTGCCGATAAAGCTGCCGCTGTCAGCAGTTTCAAAACCAAAGGTATCGCTTGCGCCATTCAGGCTTACAGTCTGGTCAGTGTCACGGTCGCCCATAGTCCATACATAGCCTACTTCTGCAATCGGTTTTACAGTCCAGTCACCGCTCTGTACTTCTGCGCTGTAAGTTACGCCAACCGGCAAAAGCCACAGGTTCTGGTCATCGGCATTGTATTCCATACCAAGGCTGTTGCTGTAATCGCCTGCGCCAAGGTGCATGTAACGGATACCAGCATACGGTACAAATTTGCCTGCGCCTGCTTCATAAGCCTGCTCTGCGCGGATACCGATGCTGAATGCGTCTGCGTCAGCGGAAGCGGTAATTTCCTGACCGCTGTTATTTTGGGTAATATCGTTATCGCTGTGCATGTAGCTGATATCGCCAAGGATTGCGCTGTTGCCGTTGTCAATGCGGCCATACAGGCTTGCGCCATAGTATTCAGCGTCGTTTTTGGTAGTAGCTGCAACGTTGCTGCCGTCAATGTTGCCATCAGCATAGCTTAAAGCAACGCCTGCGGTAACTTTGCCGTTTTTGTAAAGGTCGCTGCCCACTACAATGCCGTTGTACTGTGCTTCATAGCTGCCGCTGATACCGCCAAAATCCATACCGTCAATATCTTCTTTGTTATGGATGTAATGTGCCCAGATGTCTTTATCCTGTTCGCCATGGGTTGCAAGGCTTAAATGATGTGCAACAGCGTCGGTCATAGCATTGCTCATGCTGTAAGTGCCGTGGTTAACGCCTGCAAGTTCACCCATGTTTGCTGCGCTGTTGAAAGCTGCAATTTGAGCGTCTTTAGTTGCATTGTTATTGCTGTTGGCTGCGGCATTAAAGAAATCGAATGCTGCGTCGCCTTCGTCTTTAGCAGCCAGGGTTGCATCTACAACATTGGCAATTTCGACTGCATCTGCACCGTAAACATTAGCAACTTTATCGTATTCTCCACTTACATTAAACTGATTGCCAGCATTTTCACCAGTAAATACAAGCAATGCATTGTTGCTGATGATGTTTTCATCAGCCCAACTCTTATCAGTAACACCGTCAATTACATGATAGGTTTCACCTTTTTTAGCACCGTCAATGTAAAGTTTGCTGGTATCATCAATAGTAACATTTGCTTCAGTTACACCGGTAATTGCAGCATTTTCTTTAATGCTCTGTCCATCAACCATTACAACAGAATTTGCATCTGCGGTAAAAGTACCATTAGCAGGAGCAGCAGCAGGAGCTTTTTCCAAGCTGCCGTCAACCACAACAGAACCACCAGCTACATTTAAAGTTCCATTGATATACAAACCGGCAGTAACAGCATCTTCGCCCCAAGTCAAACCGGTTTTAGCAAAGGTTTCCTGTGCTTTTTCGTTGTTATCAACGCCAAAGCTCATTACGGAATTCTGGCCTACAACATAGTTGCCGTCAACGTCTGTTTTTGCAACAGCCATTTTGCTGGCATCGGTAATTTCAGCTCCGTCTACCCATGTCGGGTCGAGGAATACGGTTGCGCCTTTTAATTCTGCATTAGTAACAGTTACATTGCCTGCTTTTTTAGAATTGCCGATGTTGATAACGCTAGAATCAGTAGATGTACCATCAGTTCCTTCAACAACAGTTAAATTGGTAATATCTGCATTACCGGTAATATTTACTTTGCCGGTAGCAGTAACATCACTCACTAAAGTACCATTGCCAACGTTGACAGAACCGCTGTTCAGTTCTACACCGCCTTTTACATAAGTTTGTCCATTTACATTAAGCGCACTGCCTTCATTAACAGTTACACTGCCGGATAATGTATATTCAGTATCGCTTGTTGCTAAGGAATTACCAATAGTGAAAGAACCGGTCTTATCTGTTACGCCAGCAACATCATCTTGAGTTATACCAACAACAACTTTTACATTGCCGACTTGTCTATCAACAGTAATAAGTTCACCACCCTCACTACCACCAAGAGTTACATTTTTAGCATTAGTAATAATCATACCGTTAGAATCTTTTGCTAAATTCAATTTTCCGGCACTAAAACCATTACCAACCTTATCTTCTGCTTTCACACCGCCAGCAGCTACATCTGCTGTTTCAGAACCGACAAGCAAATTTTTCCCTGCCTTAACAGTTACTTGGTCAAGTGCAATTTCATCACCAACAGAAGCTGCCTCACCAACAGTAATTTCGTTAATTTCACCATTTGTAACCAAATCACCAGTCATAACAATTTTGGTTTCGCTGCCGCTTTGATAGTTTATAAGAGCATCCTTAGCAGAATTTACATAATTTAAACTATATTTTTCATCAGTGAGTTTCAATGTACCCCCAACATAACTGATGGCATCGTTAGTTACAGCACCGGAAGTAGAAGCAAGTACAGCTTTGTCACTGATTACATCTACGCCGCGTTCAAAAATCTGGTCGCCTTTGGTTTCGATAACGCCGTTATTTTGCAATACAATGCCGCCTTCAACAACTTTATCACCTTTGTTTATAGCTTCAGCAATTAACTGATTATTTTCGCCGACCAAATATCTTAAGTTTTTAGCTTTTAAGGTGCCGCCGTTTATCTCAATTAAGCCAGCGTCACTTTCTCCATCTTTACTATCGTCTAAAGCCACAAAGACCTGCTCACCATTAAGGGAGTAAACAGTATCTGCATCACCGTTTAAATAAATTTTACCGCCCTCGTATGCAAAAATACTGCCTTTAGTTGTAATGCTACTGTTATTAACTGTTACTACGCTGCCCTCTCCAAAAGCAGATACACCGGTATTAAGCACGGCATTATTAACTGTTACTTTGCCGCCCGTTTCAGCATGAATTTCGGTATAGCCATCTTTAACTAAACTACCATCCTCATCATTATAATAATCAACTTCAGTAAAAGTACCGCCTTCAATTACAAGTTTAGAACCATTATCTTCTGCCATAACATCGCCGGTAACAGTAACATTATTAAGAGTAAGACTACCTTCACTCTTAACACGGATATCTTCCTGAACAAATTTTCCAGCGTTTTCAGTTTCCAAAAGTCCGCCAGGAATAATCTCACCGTTATTGAATGTTGCCGTTGCGCCATTAATGTTCACAATACCATATACAGTAGCATTATTAGCTGTCAAAACCGCATTTGTTACAGGGTTTTCCATTCCCATATCAATGCCTTCATGAACAATGCCTGCACCATTAACAGTTATGGTTGTATTACCTTCAATTTGCACATTTTGTACTTTATAGGTGCCATCAACAGTAACAGTGGCATTTTCAAAATAAACATTATTTCCATTATCAGTATAATGTTGACCTTCTTCTAAATGAAATTCCCCATTACAAAAATCATCAGCTTCACTAGCAAATGCATTACCATAAACACCAAAAACACTGGCTGCTAAAACAGTGCATAAAACTTTTTTTGTTAAATCCCGTTTTTTCATCAATTCATCCTCTTTTCTTAAAATTTTAAATTAGTTTTATTTGTAAATAATATACATACTTTTGTATATTATTTATCAACAATTTTTTTAGAAAATTAACCTGTATAAAATATAAACTAAAAATCGATTTTTAAACAAGCTTTGAATTAGTTAACTATATATGAATAAAATAGAGAGATTTATATTCCTTCCAGTAAATCGTTCGCATTTACATCCAATGCCTCTGCAATTTTGAACAAAGTTTCCATTGAATAGCTTTGGCCTTTATTGCCACGCTCGATTAAACTGAGGTAATTGCTGCTTATTCCAACCATTTCAGCAAGTTGTGTTTGAGTATAGCCTTTTTTCTTTCTGTAATAAGCAATTTTTAAACCGACTTCTTTGTATTTTAAAGCAAACAATTCTCTTTCACCTCTTATTAAAATTATCCCATAAATTAAGATTTAAACAGCAAAGCCATACTTTGAATTTTCATACTTATACATTTATATAAAGAGATTGTTATCAATAAGATGCACATATTAATTTACTCAAAATACACTAATATTACTATTATCAATTGACAGTACAATAAACTTTTATAACAGCTGTTTTAAGCTCTATTTTTTTATGCATAATTATAAAAGACGGTATAGCCAACGCTTGGCAATGTCGTCTTTTATTCAGCAAATATTAAATTTTCTATTATTGATTCTGCCTTTTATTTTTCAATCTGTAAACTCTACATTATTCCCCTGGCTTTTAAGCCACATTTCCATTCCCTCACCATAAGCTTCGGCAGTAATCAAATAGCCTTTTTCAGAATGCTCTAATACTTTTGCCGTTGGAATACGGTCAAGTATAGCTTCTAAAGATGGGCCTCTAAACCAGAATTTTACCTTATGCAGTTTACCACTGTACATAAACTGAACTCTTTGTCTAAAAATACCTTCCTCAAATCTGTTCTCATACGGTACTTTAAAACGCGTACCGGTTAAATTACAGTTTTTTATCCTGTCAATCCTGTACACAGTAGGTAATTGTTCACAGCCTTCTTTATAAATTATCTTTTTTGTACTGCTATCATCAATAACAGCAATCAGATAAAAATAAAACTCAGAAAACATTATACTTAACGGTTTAACAAGCCTGTTAACTTTAGAGCCGTTCTTCCTGCAATAAATTATTTGCATCTCCTGCTGCTTCTTTATTGCCTGAGAAATCTGCCACAATTTCCCTAAAAGCAGCGTTTGATGGTGCAGCTCCGCATAGTGAAATTTTTCATTAGCTATCATCTCATTAATGTGCCGTTGATTTTCATAAGGAACACAGCAGGAAACCATTTTCTCCAATATAGGAAACATTTCTGTTTTCATCAAAGCCCTGCTTTCCAGTAATATTTTGGCAGCGGCAAAAGCTTCCTCGTTACTTAACAAACTGCGCACAGGCGGAATTAACTTATAGCCGTTTACTTTTCTATCATACAAAAGCTGCTGAACAACGCCGTTTTGCTCGCTTTGGTTTGCTATAAACGCCCGCAAATCATCAAAATCTCTTTGTATCGACCTTAAAGAACAATTAAACCTTACGGCTTCTTCCTGTTTATAAAGCGTATGCCCATCAGCAAGCCTGGCATATATACTAAGCAATCTGTTTTTTACAAACTGTAAATTTTCTTTGTGTTTTACCACATGCAGCAACTCCGTTCCTGTATATAAATATGTTGTTTTGAGTTAAGCCATTATATAAATTATACAACAGAACATAGCTGTAATGTTGACTATATAAGCTGCTTTACAAAAAAATTGCCATTACTTCCGTTAAAAGAAGCAATGGCAATTTAATTTTCATTAAGTTACTTTTACCAATGGTATTTTTCCCCGCGGCTTATTTTAAAAGCTCGGTAAATTTGTTCTACCAATAAAAGGCGTATCATCTGATGCGTAAAAGTCAGTTTTGAAAAACTCCAGCACATATCTGCGCGCCTGCGCAGAGCGTCCGTGTAGCCAAACGCGCCGCCGATAACAAAGGCGATATGGCTTTTGCCCGTCAGCGCCCAGCCGTCAAACAGTTCCGCCAGCTGAGGCGAGGTTATTTCCCTGCCCTGCAAATCCAAAAGCACCACATAAGCACTTGCCGGTATGGCATTTATCAAACGCTCTGTTTCTTTAGCCAGCACCAGCTCTTTTTCGGCAGGCGAAGGGTTATCCGGCATTTTTTCTTCGCCAATGGCAATGGTTTCCAGCTTGCAGTACGGCGTCAGGCGTTTGGTAAACTCGGCAATGCCTTCGGTAAGGTATTTTTCCTTAATTTTACCTACGCAGACGAGGCTGATTTTCATATCAGTTTTCCTCCGGCATTTCCTGCAAAGTTACTTGCAAGGTGCGTTCAATGCCTGCACGCAGCACAACAATGGCAACAGTGTCGCCAACTTTCTTTTCTGCAAGTTTGGTGCGCAGTTCAGGTACGGTTTCCACTTTAGCGCCGTCAAAGGTTAAAATAATGTCGCCGGGGCGCATGCCTGCGTTATAAACCGGGCCGCCGGTAACAATTTTCATTACAAAAATGCCGCCGTGCAAATCAAGGTCAAAACCATAACGTGCGGAAATATCTTTATCAATCAGGCTGGCGCCGATATATGGGCGCGCAATGCGTCCGTGCTGGGCAAGCTCGTCCAAAATAGGTTTAGCAGAGTTTACCGGGATGGCAAAACCAATGCCTTCAACGCCGCTTACCGCTACTTTGGCGGAGTTAATGCCTACAACCTCGCCATCGGCATTAACAAGCGCGCCGCCGGAGTTGCCTGGATTAATGGCGGCATCAGTCTGAATAAGGTTAAACTTGCGGTCGCCCAGTTCAATAGAGCGGTTTAACGCGCTGATAACGCCAACCGTTACGCTGCCGCGGAATTCCAGCCCAAGCGGGTTGCCGATGGCAATAGCGGGTTCACCAACCTGCAAGGTGGAAGAATCGCCGAATTTGGCTACCGGCAAATCTTCATCAACATCAATTTTAACAACGGCAAGGTCCGTTGCTGCATCTGCGCCAAGCACCTTGCCTTTAACGCTGCGCCCGTCCGTCAGGCTCACGATAATTTCCTGCGCACCTTCCACAACGTGGTTGTTGGTGGCAATCAGGCCGCTTTTGTCGTAAATAACGCCGCTGCCCGTGCCGCGCTCGGTAAGCTGCACGCGGTTAAAAAAGTCGCGCACATAGGCTTTGTTGGTTATGCCTACAACAGCAGGGCCAACTTTTTGCGCCGCTACCACTACCGGCGTATTGCGTGCGCCGGAAAGCTTTACTTCCTGCTGAACTGCGGCGGTAGGCTGTTCTTCTTTCTGCGTATTGGCAGTATTGCCGATGCCGCAGCCGCCTAAAAGCACGGCCGTGCTTAATATGCCGCACAAAAATAAATTCATTGATTTTTTAAGCAATGTTTTCTGCATTTTTTTACACCCCTCAATAATTTTTTACTATTTCATCCTGCGAGGCTACATATATTTGCGTATCCCCGCCGGTTTCTCCTGCGTCCAAAATTCCGCGCACCGTTTTAAGCGCAAGCTCCGGCGTGTTGTTTTCCTGGCTGAGATGCGCCAGTATTACTTCACCCGGCAGCCGCTCCATCTGCGAAAGCAGCCAGCCCGCGGCTTTGTTGGATAAATGCCCGCGCGTACCCAGAATGCGCTGCTTTAAGGCATATGGGTAAATGCCTTTTTTAAGCATTTCTTCGTCGTGGTTTGCTTCAAGCACCAGCGTGTCCGCACCGGCTACGTTATTTTTAATTTCTTCCGTAATAAAGCCAACATCCGTAAGGTACACGCAGCGCGCACCGGCATAGCTGAACACGTAGCCTACGGCACCGGCCGCGTCATGCGGAACGGCAAAGTTTTCAATTTTCAATCCTTCTGTTTCCAGGCACTTTGGTAGCAGACGGCAGCAGCTGCGTTCCATTTCGCTGCGCTGCGGCAAACTGCGCCAGGTTGGTTCGTTGGCAAACACCGGCAAATGGTATTTACGGCTGAATACCGGCAGGCCGCTGATATGGTCGCGGTGTTCGTGCGTCAAAAGCACGCCGTCCAAATCCTCCGGCTGCATGCCGGTTTCTTTTATGCGCTGCGTAAGCTGACGGCAGCTGATACCGGCATCTATCAAAAAGTTTTTGCCGCCCGCTGTAATAATGGTGGCATTGCCTTTGCTGCCGCTGGCCAGCACGGAAATTTTAAACTCGCCCGTCATGCTTCACCTGCGGCAATGGCTGCACCTGCGCTGGTTCCTATACGGTCGGCACCTGCTTCAACCATGGCTTTGGCAGTTTCCGCATTGCGGATTCCGCCTGCGGCTTTAACCTTTAAACCATACTTGCCTGCTTCTTCGTGCAAAAGTTTTACATCCTCCACAGTTGCGCCGCCTTTGCCGAAACCGGTTGAGGTTTTTACAAATTTTGCGCCACCATCGGCAATAATACGGCAGGCAGTGCGTTTTTCACGCGGAGTAAGGTACGCCGCTTCGATAATAACTTTTACCGGG
>ERZ780166.1553-NODE-1553-length-11863-cov-5.974424_pt1 | contig 11863 bp, 9 predicted proteins | sample MGYA00511366_ERZ780166 | MGnify/ENA primary metagenome ERZ780166 (study PRJEB29588, sample SAMEA2162231) | human gut metagenome | biome: human gut; feature: human-associated habitat; material: faeces | place: Denmark | collected 2008/2010 ...
GGCGCAATGGAGCGTGGAATGTTTGACACAACAAACCTGATGATGTATGATTACCATTACTTCCGACGTGACTGGTGGAATGTCCCGGAATCGTGCGAAAGTGAACCGCAGGACGTGAAACAGCTGAAAGATTTCGCAAGCTCAATAGGCGTGTCCCGTGAGGACATTGACCTGCTCCTGAGCTACGGTTATTTCGTAGAGGAAATCGAAGAAATGCTCTACCAGCCCGGCGTGATTGAAGAAGCATTATGCGAAATTCTGAACGAGTGCGCATACGACTACTGTGGTGAGTTCTGAGCGTTCGGAAACAATACCTACATTGTGGACATTAGATATATTGCTCAGGTTGAGCAGGCGCGTTGCCCGAAATGAACACCTTTGCTGAAGTTGTACATTGACACATAGGGAATCTTGTGTTACAATAATGCCAGGGAGGATAGTTCAATGCTTGAGGAGCGCCCCAAGCGACATGCGGGGGTGCAAGGCACTGTAAAAACCGCTTGATTCACGACTTGTTGCATTCTGTACATGACATTTCTCTACTGGCTTTTTGCTATACGTTTTTTCGGTTTATTTTTACTTTTCACAATATAAGTAAGCCCGAACATCCATCAAATGGTTGTTCGGGCTTGGTTGTGGAGTTGTTTTACAGCTCCGTTTTAAGTTTATGCAGGAGTTAAGGCAGCACCGCACAAAGACTTTTTATTGGATTTTGCTCGTGTCTTGCCTGCATATTTTAGTTTGGCGCAAAATCAAAATCGTTTGGTTAACGATGAAGTTTGTGTTGCACCAAACTAACGACAGATCAGCCTTGCGTCGATATTTGTTGACTTGAAAATGCTATCGCTTCCGTCAACAAATCTTCATTGTACAATCTGACTTGCGCAATACGCGCACAATCTTTGTGCGGTATTGCCTTAGGTCACCTGTCAGACCGCCTGAAGTTTTCACACAGAACCCTGCTATTTTTGCAAAAATATATTGAAATATAGTATATTATGTGTTAAAATATAAGCATATCATTTATGTCAGGAGTTGAAAACATGAGCATAGACTGGAATTTCCCCAGCAACAATTTCGGCACAGTGAGCGGAATCGGGGAAGCCGGAATAGAAACGTTCAAAGGCTCGCCCTATCGCTCCCTCGCAAGGGAGATATGCCAGAACTCGCTTGACGCAAGACTGGATCCAGGAAAGCCGGTAAAGGTTGATTTTTCGCTGTCATACATATCCTCCGGCGATATAAAGCAGTTCGATTCTCTCAGGGACGCCTTTAAATCCTGCCGCAGCTTCTGGAGGGAACAGGGTAACAAAAAGACCGTGGATTTCTTCACCAGGGCGCTGAAACGTTCTGAATCTGATAAGATACCCATGCTGCGCATAAGCGACTTCAACACCACCGGGCTTACCGGCTCGGACAAGGAATATAATTCTCCGTGGCAGAATCTTGTAAAGGCTTCCGGAGTTTCATCAAAGGGCGGATCGTCCGGAGGCAGCTTCGGCATCGGGAAATCCGCTCCGTTCGCCTGCTCGGACTTCCGCACCGTTTTCTACTCAACGCTGGACAGCAAGGGACTGAAAGCGTTCCAGGGAGTTGCACGCCTGGTTTCGTTCCGGCAAAAGAATATTTTCGGTCTGGACTCGGACAGCATGACCACCGGCATGGGCTTCTACGGCGATACAAGAAAAAATGCAGCTATTCCGGAGTGCATATCCCTCGACCGTAAATTCCGCCGCCGGACAAGCGGCACAGATGTGTTCATCGCTGCGTTTTCCGAGGGGAAAAACTGGCGTGACGATATTATCAGAGCGGTTCTCTCTGAATTCCTGATATCTATTTTCCAGGACGACCTTGTGGTCAGCGTGGGCGATTGCGAGATATCCTCAAAGACGCTGCCGGCACTCGTGGAACAATACCGCGAGGTTATACCGGAAGTATTCAACTATTATCAGGCGATGACTTCGGACGATGCTGTGGTAATAAACGAGCGTTTTCAGGATCTGGGCATGATAGAGCTGCATCTTCTCATTCAGAAGGATCTGCACCGCAAGATACTCATGAGCCGCAGCAGCGGAATGAAGATATTCGACCAGAATCGTATTTCTGGCACTATATTCTTCGCAGGGGTATGCATTCTTAAAGACGAAAAGATAAATGCGTATTTCAGGGAGATGGAAAATCCCCAGCATGACGCCTGGGAACCCGAGCGTCACAGCAATCCTTCCGCCGCGAAGAAAAACAAGCAGGCTCTGTACAAGCGGCTGAAAGATATAGTGCAGCAGTATGGAATGCAGACCACGCTTGAGGAAGTGGACGCCGAGGGGATGGGCGAATTTCTGCCGGACGACGAGGGCATATCCGATGGAGGCGAGAAAACCGAGACGATAAGCAGCGCTACAAAGGATTTTGACGTCGCCATGTCCGATATTCAGACAGGGCAGAAAGGCTCGGAAAACTATGCGGATTCCGATGGCGCCCCCGCTGACTGCGGAATGGGTATCGCCGAAGGTGAAAGCAGCGGCGGCACCGGAAGCAATGATATGTACGATGATGAAAACAGCTCCAGGTCTGGCGGCGGATTCGGCGGCGGCGACGGGGACAGTGAAGGTGCGGACGGTGAAGGAACCGGTATTTTTCAGGTCGGAGTCGAGGACCCCGGGAGCGATTCTGCCGTCAGAAAGAAAACAGAAATGCGCGTCATGCGTGTAAGGCTTTTCATGACCGATCCCAAACAACATCGGTATCGGCTGATATTCACGCCGTCAAAGAGCGCTCAGTGGGGATATCTGCAATTCCAGCTGTCGGGGGAGCAGAGCGCCGTTGACGTTAAGGTGCGCGATTCTTTCCTTGCAGGCAGTGGGAAAAAGCTGTCCTGCCATAACAATGAAATAATTCTCGGGAGTTTTTCCGCAGGTCAGCGGTTGTCGGTGGATTTCACCATTGATTATGCGGAACAAAGCTCAATGGAGGTGAAGCTGTATGGATATCAGATCTAAGCTGTACCCTTATCCTGTGCTGTCATCGGCGAACGATGACTACACCGGCAGCAGCTTTACATTCACGCCGAATATTAGCAAAGGCCCTCGGGAGGTCGTGTTTGATTTTACGCTGAATTTGCAGGACAGCACGCTGCAGCAGCTTATCAGCGGCGGACAGGCTGAGTTCGTGATTCATATTGAGTGCCCGTACACCGCATTCCGGGAGATAATCAGATGCTCCGCTGATAACTGTTCACGGCACATTGTGGAAAGCAGGCTCAACGGAAAGGTGTCCGTGTGTGCGTTCATTGTCGCAAAGCAGGATATACACGGCTATACAAACCCGGCTTTCAACGCGGACTACAGCGACATCGGCTTTGACATTGAGCGCGGTGGGATACTTGCGGTCGGCGGTCAGTGCAGCGTAGAGATAATCAAGGAGACCGACGAGCTGGCAAAGGTGCCGTCCATTTTCTCGATATGCCGGAGCGCGATGGATTCAGACGAAAGCATGAAAATAGACCTTGACGGAGAAAAAATCGCTATCACGCTGTGCACAGAAAGCTTCAGCAATTACCGCGTCATGTCCGCTTCCCCGGCGTATCTGCCGGTGTTCCATTCGATTCTAATTCTGCCGGCGCTTATATATGTATTTGAAACGCTTAAGCGCAGCGGAACGGAAGAATTTGAACAGCGGCGCTGGTACAGGGCAATATGCAGGACTCTCTCTGCGCAGGGACTGAAGCTGGACCAGACCACGCTCGACACCTATGAATCATTCGAGCTGGCGCAGAAGCTGCTGGAGCTTCCGGTAAACAAGGCGATAAATGCGCTCGCACAGCTTGGCGACAGCGTGGAGGACGAACAATGAAGCTGCATTTTTTGAAATATGACGCACTGACTTCCTTGCGTGCAAACGTTGAAGGAGACCTGGAGAAATATCTCCTGCCGACCAACGACTGGATATATGAGTTTTTCGGAGAGGAAGACCCTTTCGGGGAATTTATGACCACCGTCGGGGATATCAGCTTTGTATACGCCGAAAAGGAACAGGGAAAGGCTGACGTGCAGAACGTTATAACGCTATATTCAGCCATGATGAACATAACGGATACCCAGGCTTCCGACGAACGGCTGTGGGCTGGAATGTGCCACGGCGATATGTGGGAGTTCGTGAACAAGCGCTGGGAAGCTTCCACATCAAAGAAAATAACTAAAGAGGACGTGCTGTCAAGGTATTTTTACGGCCAGGGCAGACGGCGTTCGCTGATAACCAACACGCTGGCGAAGCTGTGGTGGGTCGGCAGGCTGACCTACGACCCGGACCGCAAGGATCCGTTCGAGCTTACGCACTATTTCGAAGATGATTTTTCAAGAAAGACCCTTATCTTATTTTCGAGCAATTACATGAGCAGCAGACCCGTTGCGCTGGGACTTCTGAGTGCGCTGACCGACCTGGAGCGCAATACCGCCTGCACCGGAAAGGAGCGCAAGTTCATCTACCAGGAGGCTTCAAAGTACCTGAATATCCTCGGCGGTACTATGATACTTGACTATTTCACCAGGGAAGAGATAGAAGCCCGCGTAAAGAACCATATTCTCAGCTTGAAAAAATCTGAGATGACCGTGTGAATCGGCGCTCTATAACTGTACAGTTTTAACCAGAGCACAACAGACCCGGACGAAACCCCCACCGTGGGTATCAATATCTTTAAAGTACTCGCTTTTCTGAAAAAACCGCTCCCGCAAGCCTCAAATCGGCTCCGGGAGCGGTTTTCCATCTATATCGAGCGGTTCAACGTCCCACTGGATAACGTTCATGCCCATGCCCTGCACCGTGGTGATGAGGGAATTGTCGTACTCTCCGTAGGGCGCGCGGTAAAGGGTGGGAGTCTTTCCGGTGATGTCCTCAATCTTGAGGGAGGCTGCCCTGGAATCTGTGATGAGGTCGTTCACGTTGATCCCGCTGACGTGGGGGTGCTGATCGGAGTGGTTCGCAATCTCATGCCCGGCGTCTGAGAATGCTTTGACGTCCTCCGGGTAGCGGTCGCACCAGTCGCCGGTCACAAAGAACGTCGCCCGGGCGTCGTATTCGTCCAGAATGTCGATGAGCTCCTGGGTGTTGGAATTCTCCCAGGCGACGTCGAAGGTCAGCGATATCTTCTTGTCGCCGCGCTCCACGCAGTAGATGGGCAGCAGCCGCTCAGTTGCCTGGGTGCCTACGGAGGTGACTACCGCGCAGATTCCTACGGCGTCAGCGCGCCTATCACCGTGAGCCGCTTGACTTTTTTTCGGGTAAATGTGATCATTCGCATGATGAAGTCCTCCTGTTGTTTTGTTAGGGCGATACCGCACAGAGATTGTGCATGTATTGTTCTAGAGTTATATGCCGCATTCTGGACAAATATGACAGGCAGGGGAGTGTGCTGTCAGCGTACCAAAAATCCTCCGGCGTGGTGTATACTGATCTTATGGAGGATATTTCCCCAACTGGTTTTGAACATATACTGAGAACCGCCGTCTGAAATCTACGGCGGTTTTCGGCTTTTTATCCGCGCTGTCGGGACTGGACGAAATTTCCTGGACAAAATCCCAAAAAACATTTGACAAATCGGAAAAAATGTGTCACAATATAATAGGACATTATTTTCCTGCGGCGGAGGATATCCGCGGCTTATTCGTATTGAGTTTCGGCAATGGAGTGAGAATATGACATTTTTTAAGAGAGCGGCAGCGGCGGCATTATGCGTTGTTATGCTGGCAGGAAGCACCCTCCCGGCTTTCGCGGAGGAGGGCGGCGCGAGTATCATTGTGGAGCCAGGCAGCGAAACGTCGGTGATCGACCCGGGCAGCGCGGATTCCGGTGAAACCAGCATAATAGACACCGGCAGCGGCGAAACTACGATCGTGGACCCGGACGGGGGAGAGAATCCTAAGGACGCCGGCAGGAGCAATCTGGACGTATCGGACGAGCAGTATTCCCAGATAGATCTGAGCGGATACACTCAGTGGGACGGAAAGACCAAGATGGAATCCGGCACGAATTACTACATAGAGGGCAGGGTGGCTCCCCGGCAGAATTTCACGATACCCAAGGAAAGCAGGCTTGTCATCAAGTCCGGCGCGCAGCTGGTATTGTACAAGAACAGGGCAATGAACGTCCGCGGAATAATCACCGTGGAGCCGGAAGCGGAGCTTATTGCCTCCGGAATGCTCACGATATACGAGAGGGCAGGTATCGAGAACTATGGTGCGCTCAAGGGAAGCGTAAGTTCCACCTATCGCGTATGCGGCGATCTGATCAACCGCAGCACCGGTAAGCTGTCGCTCTCCGGCGTTGTCAGCATTTACAAGACCGGTATCCTGCTGAACTACGGCGAGACCGCATTCACCACCAACTCAAAGGTGAAGGTCACCGGCGACTTCCAGACGACGGAAACCGGACGGCTCATATGCAGCGGATACTTCGCGGTGACCATCAACGGACGCACCACCCAGGCAGGTTACTTCTCGCTGACCGGCGAGGTGGTCAACAGCGGCGTGTTCGTATTTGAGCGCACGGTGAGGTACTACAAATCCAGGGCGGCGAGGTTCTCGGTATCCAAGAGCAGCCGTCTGATAGACTACCGCCACAGGGACGCGTCTGATCCTGTCCCCGACGGCGAGGACAGCGAGGACGCCACCGACGTCGGGATCAAGGGCATTGACGTATCCTACGCCCAGGGCGCGGTGGACTGGGCTAAGGTCAAGGCTTCCGGAGTTGAGTTCGCTATGCTGCGTTCCTCCAGGGGTCCGGTGAGCGACACGCGTCCCTCCGCTGAGGATACCACGTTCCAGTACAACGTGACCGAGGCGACCAAGGCAGGACTGAAAGTGGGCGTTTACCACTACATTTACGCGCATACGGTTTCCGACGCGAAGAAGGAAGCCAAGTTCTTCATCAAGACTATCAGCCCTTACCAGATAACCTACCCCGTGGTGCTGGATATCGAGGAGCAGAGCCAGGCAAAGCTCGGGAAATCCCAGGTCACGAAGATAGTCAAGGCGTTCCTAGACGAGGTGAACGCGGCAGGTTACTACGCTATGCTGTACTCCAACAAGACATGGCTCACGCAGTATCTGGATATGTCGCAGCTCTCCGGGTACGAGGTATGGCTGGCGCAGTGGAATACCGTGCCGACTTACAAGGGGGATTTCGGCATGTGGCAGTACAGCTGCAAGGGTATCGTTTCCGGAATCGACGGGTACGTTGACCTCAACCTTTCCTATAAGAACTATGCGAAGATCATCAAGAAGGGCGGCTACAACCACCTGACCTGATGGGCGATAAACAAACAGGGGCGGATTTCCAGAATCCGTCCCTGTTTCAGCTTGTCGAAAAAATCGATAATTGCCCGCGAAGCGGGCTTTTGAAATCTGTTTTTTGCCACGGGTCTCCCGGGGCAAAAAACACTTCTATCCGCACAAGTGTATTGGAAACGGCTTCGCCTTATTCCTTACGCGTGCAGGGTGCATTTTATCGAAGATAAAATGCGTAAAGCTTGGCTTTGCCAAGCTAGTGGATTTGTTCGGCGGAAAAGTCACTTTAGTGACTTTTTCGACGGTCTCAATCCCCGGAATATCTCCGGGGATTGAGTTTTATGTGCTCTTGTCGCCGGTGGATTCTCTTAGTATCAGCCGGTGTGGGAGTTTATATGTATTGTTATCCTTGACATCGGATTTTATGTTGCCGATAAGCTTTTCGATGACCGCTTTTCCCTGGAGGTAGCATGGCTGTTCGACCGTTGTCAGATGCGGAATGAACATATGCGAGTAGGCGATGTTGTCGAATCCGAAGAAAAGCACGTCCTTGCCGACAGTGATTCCGTTATTGAGGGCGTATGTCATTGCGCCGATGGAAATTGTGTCCGATATCGAGAAGATAGCATCCGGGCGGTCCTTCAGCTTCATCAGGACTTCGCAGCCACGGGTGCCGCTGTCGGCGTCGTATCCGCCGTAGTAAATCAGATCCGGGTCAACTCCCAGTCCGGATTCGGTCAGCGCACGCTTGTATCCGTTCTCACGATCCACGGAGGACTGGCTGCGCGCTTCCGTAGTGAGAAGCCCGATACGCTTCCTGCCCTTGCCGATGAGGTATTTCGTGGCGTCGTAGCCTGCCTGCTCGTTGTCGATGGTCACGCACAGTATGTCGCAGTCGTCCAGCCTTTCAAGGCACATCGCGAGGGAGTACTTCTTCGCCAGTTCGGAGATGGTGCGGCTGTCCAGCTTAGGAGCCAGCAGCACGGCGCCGTCCACCGCCTTTGAGAACAGCATTCCCAGCAGGTGCATTTCATGCTCGGGGTCGTCGCGGGTGGTGGCGATCAGCACATCGTATCCCTGGGAATACGCGGCGTCCTGCATTCCGCGGAGAACCTCGGAGTAGAAGCTCTGCTCAGTCGAAGCGATTATCGCAAGAATACGCTTGGTTTCGCTCTTGCGCAGGTCGCGTCCGAGAAAATTCGGACTGTATCCTAATTCCTCCACCGCCTTGTTGACAGCCTGCACGGCTTCGTCAGATACGTTCGTCTTTTTGTTCAGCACACGTGAAACCGTGGCAACGGAAACGTTGGCAGCCTTTGCCACATCTTTTATAGTAATATTCAATTCGGGTTCACCTCTTCGGTCCGTTTGTCTATATTAATATAATACACGAAAAGTTAATCGTTTTCAATTGGCAAAATAGACAAAAATCTATTCCACATTGCATTTTTGCATTTTAACAGAGGTTACTTTTTGGAAAACGTGCAGAAATTGGCGCTGTCTTCCGGCGTATCAGTACGGGGTGTTGTCAAAAAAACCGAAGATTTTCAGAATAACCGGGTGTTTTTATTAAGAATGGCGAAAATTTGTGTCACGGAAAAATTAACAGTGATTCATCTTGCAAAAGCCGGAAAAAGAGTATATAATATAAAATGTATACGAATAATTCGGCAGGGCGGCCGTATGGCTCCCTGATTTAATATACGGGTATTTTGAATGAAAACTGTTCTCAAGTGGCTGGGAGGGTACTTCCGGCATATTGACTGGGTACTGATGCTGATCTGCCTGTGCATTTCGGCGTTTGATATCTACGTTATGGTGGCGCTGAACCAGATCGGGTATATCAAGCAGGACTATATAGACACTCAGCTTGTCGCCTGCGGTATTGGCGTAGGCGCCGCCCTTATAATCGGAATGATTGACTACAAGAAGCTGGCGAAATGCTGGTTCGTTTATGCCCCGGTCGCGGTGATACTACAGCTGCTGCTGTTCACTTCGCTGGGTATTACCAGAGCCGGCGACCTGGCGTGGCTCAATCTCGGGTTCACGACGATCCAGCCGTCGGAGATACTCAAGCTGGCATTTATCCTGTCGTTGGCGTGGCATATAGCCAAGCTGGGCGATAAGATGAATACTCTGCCGCATTTCCTGCTGCTGTGCGCGCATTTCATGGTTCCGTTCGGGATTATCATGGTACAGGGCGACGCAGGTTCTGCGCTGGTTTTCCTCTTTATATTCATCTGTATGATGTTCGCCGGAGGAATGTCCTGGAAATACATCATCGCAGGATTGATGGCGGTTCCGGCGGTGGGATACGTTGCCTGGAACTTCGTTATGGAGGATCACCACAGAAGAAGATTCGAGCTTATCTGGGATACAGAACTCCAGGAGGCGGAACGTCTGGGAAGCTATCTTCAGCAGTACAATGCCAAAATTGCCATGGGCTCGGGTCAGCTGACGGGTCTGGGGACGCACTCCGACGCTTTCTACACCTATGTTCCGGAGGGCTACAACGATTTTATCTTCGCGTACATCGGCATGGTGTTCGGATTCATCGGCTGCATGGCGGTCGTTATTGCATTGGCGGTCATGTGCCTGAAGATTCTATCCGACGCTTCACTGGCGATAGACCCCCTTGGTAAACTCATCTGCGTGGGCGTTTTCGCAATGTTCCTGTTCCACTGCATCATCAATATTGCGATGGTGCTTTCCGTTGGCCCGGTGGTGGGGATCCCGCTGCCGTTTGTCAGCGCCGGAGGTACGTCGCTGGTCATGTGTTACGCTTCTCTGGGTCCGGTGCTTTCGGTGGTATCACACCGGGAAAAGAAAAAGCACATGTTCTATCAGGAAAAGGAATGACCCCACGGAATTTCCCGGACAGGCAGTCGCCTGAAATCGAAATCGGCATTATGCAGCACAGCTGTTAATATAACCAACGAAAGGTAAGACCAAATGAAACCTGTAATCTCAACCATCAAGGATATTTACCCTGCAAGCCAGGCGGAATCCCAGAAGCAGCGCTACAAGGCGGCTGTTGCGGCGTTCGCAGAGCATTTTGGTTCAGTGGGGGAGCACCGTTTCTTTTCCGCGCCGGGCAGAACCGAGATCTGCGGAAATCACACCGACCATAACCACGGCAAGGTGTTCGCCGCAAGCGTGAACCTGGACGTGATCGCAGTCGTAGAACCGACCGACGACGGAATGATCGTCATCAAGTCCGAGGGATTCCCGGAGGACAGCATTGACATTTCCGCGCTGGACGTTGTGGAGAGCGAGAAGAACACCTCTGCGTCCCTTATCCGCGGCGTTGCTGCCGGATTCGTCAAGGACGGCTATAAGATCGGCGGATTCCGCGCGTACACCACGTCTGACGTAATGAAGGGCAGCGGACTATCCTCCTCTGCGGCGTTCGAGGTGCTGGTCGGGACTATCCTTTCCCACCTTTACAACGGCGGTCAGATCAGCCCGGTAAAGGTAGCGCAGATCTCCCAGTACGCCGAGAACGTGTATTTCGGCAAACCCTCCGGTCTGATGGATCAGATGGCTTCCTCCGTTGGCGGATTCATCGCCATCGACTTCAAGGACACCGAAAGTCCCATCATCGAGAGCGTTCCGGCGGATTTTGAAAAGTTCGGTCATGCGCTGTGCATAGTTGACGCCAAGGGCGATCATGCGGATCTGACGGACGAATACGCCGCTATTCCGCGCGAGATGAAGGCGGTTGCCGGTTATTTCACCTGCGACACGCTGCGTCAGCTTTCCAAGGACGACATCATGTTGAATATACGCGTTCTGCGCGAACAGTTCGGCGACCGTGCGGTGCTGCGCTCCATTCACTTCTTCGATGAGAACGAGCGTGTTGACAAGGTGGTGCATGCTCTGAAATCCGGCAGCTTCGAGGATTTCCTCTCCAGCGTGAAGGAGTCCGGCGACAGCTCCTTCAAGTACCTCCAGAATATTTACGCGGCTTCCGACGTGAAGCACCAGTGCCTTTCTATCGCGCTGAACGTGGCTGAATATTCACTGCACCGCAAGGGCGCTTGCAGAGTACACGGCGGTGGATTCGCAGGCACAATCCAGGCTTTCGTTCCGCTGGATATGCTCCAGCAGTTCAAGATGAACATCGAGAGGACTTTCGGTAGCGGTTCCTGCCATGTGCTGAGTGTTCGCCCGGTCGGCGGCACGGAGGTTACTGTCGAGGAATAAAGCCTTGCTCAGGCGGATAAATTCCGAATTGAAAAAGTGGGGCTTTCGCCCCACCTGATCATTCAGTTTTGTACTGTTCCATATGGGTTATGAGCATCTGGTCAACCAGCGCATCCACGAGTACGCCGTTTTCGGTGTATTCCTCGCTGAACACCTTTCCGTTCTCGCGCAGCTTCGCCGTATAGCCCGCCTTGTCGTAGGGAAGCAGCAGCTTCATGCGCTTTGCGGTTTCCGGGAGGTTCGCGGCGATCACCTGCAGCAGGCGGTCAATGCCCTGGCTGTTTTTCGCGCTGATCTTGACGGTGGTGCTGTTCTCCGGGATATGCTCGGCGAGCAGGTCGCACTTGTTCAGCACGGTGACCACCGGAATTTCAGCGGCG
>ERZ780166.1573-NODE-1573-length-11763-cov-2.314657_pt1 | contig 11763 bp, 15 predicted proteins | sample MGYA00511366_ERZ780166 | MGnify/ENA primary metagenome ERZ780166 (study PRJEB29588, sample SAMEA2162231) | human gut metagenome | biome: human gut; feature: human-associated habitat; material: faeces | place: Denmark | collected 2008/2010 ...
CTGGCCGTTCTCGTCGGTGTAGTAGGTATCCGCAAGCTGATCGCCCTTAAAAATACCGTAGGCGGCACCGGCAAGGGAGGCGTCGCCCTGCGCCGTTCCGTTTTCACGGTCGTTCTTGGTTACTGTTACATTGAACTTCTTGAGGATGTTGGAAACACTCTTATTGGTTACGCTATTCCATTCCACTGCGGCGCTCTGACTGTCGGGAACCACATAGCGAATGGCGGTGTCCATCTCCTCCAGCGTGTAGCCGGTGCCGATGAGCACATCCTTAAAAGTCGCAACACCGTTTTCATCGGTAATTGCGTATTCATCTACAGACAGACCGCTAAGAGAGGTTCCAAAAAGGTGGAACTTCACCCCCTGATTTAGGCCATCCTCGGAGGTCTTGGTCACGGTCAGATCACCGCGGCGGAGTACATTGTTGAAGGAAACCGTCGCCGTCTGTCCGGCAAGCACGGTAACACGGTGGCTTTCTTGGGGCACATACTTGTCATAGCTCTGCTCGGTGACGGTATAGGTGCCGGGCATCAGATTGTCGATGCGAATTTCACCGTTCCGGTCGGTGGTAACGGTCTGATTGATGCCCTCGCCGGTGATGGTGAAGGTAATGCCGTCTACTTTGCCGTCCTCGCTGGTCTTGATGATTTTCGTGCCGCCATAGCTGACCTTCAGCTTGACAAACGCCCTTACAGGGTCGCTGACGGAGGCCGTATAGGTGATGGTATCCTGAACGCCGCCGTTGGGGCCGTACTTATAGTCCGTCCAAACAAGAACGCCGCAGCGGGAAGCGCTTCGACTTGCGGAGATCGTCACATTGCCAGTGGGAGCTGTATCGGTGGTGATGGTAAGCGTATTGCCCGACACGCTGAAATGGAAGCCCGTCTCACTGGCGGAGAAGGTAAACTGCGACAGTACACGGTTGGTATCCGTGAGCTCGGCAATGTACTGACTGCCGTCCCACGCAAGCTCGATGGTCTTTGCGCTGCCGCTGCTTCTGCTCATAAAGCTGGGGCAAACGGCATGGCTCTGTACGCTGTACTCGATGCTGTCGTAATAGTCCATGATTCGGCTATACAGCGGATGATTGGGGGAAACCAGCGACAGGATCGCGTCATAGCCGCCGGTGCTCACATGGTCAAAGTCCGCATCGCGCTCGCCCACAACCGTTTCCCAAACGAGCAGCTGGGTGGCGAAGGCGTGGGCCAGCTTGTCCGCATCGGAATCGTTCTGCGATCTCCACGAGGTGGAAAGGTTGCCCTGATAGCCATACTGCATGATACGCCCCAGAAGCAGCTTAATGTCGTCCGGCTGGATGGTGTTGTTGTACTGGCTGGGATAGTTGTCCCAGAAATCCTCACCGAAGCCGTAATAGGTATCTCCGACATTTCGGGAGAGGCCGGGCTCGATGCAGTAGCACACCTTTCCGTCAAAGGAATCCATGCAATGCAGGGTGGTGTAGTTGCTGGAGCCCGTTGTCCAGCCATTCATGTAGGTTTTTGCGGAGTGTCCCCATGCGTCCGCAGAGTAAATCTGAGCAGCGTCCCCGTCACGGGGGAATGAAATCATATAGGACTCCGCTGTTTCGCTTGCGGCGAAGGCTGTGGTCGTGCCAAAGCCTGCAAGCATGGTGAATGCCATAAGGACTGCAAGCAGCCCCGACATTCCTCTTTTGAGAATCTTCTTCATTCGTTCTGTCCTCCTTCAAGGCATGAAAAAAGCGCCGTATCTCTACGACGCTCATTTCGGTGTATTGACTTGTTGATGCTTATGCGTACCCGATATAGATTAGGTAGCTGCTTGTGTCGATGCATTCGTACCAGATCCAGACAGCGGTTATCTCCTCGTCCTTCGCGTATCTGTTCAGGCGGGAGCTGATGTCTCTCTCCAGGTAGATGCAGGTCGGCTTTGCGGTGATCGGATTGTCCCAGCAATCGGTTGCCGAGCTATCCAAGGTCAGCCCCAAGCTCACCGCCGTGCTTTTTGCGTAAGAAATCCAGTGCTCGATATCAAATGTGGGCTCGGGCTCCGAAGTCGGTTCCGGCTCGGTTATCGCAGGAACGGATGGTTCCTCTTTTGGACTTTCTATTTTCTCCGGCTTCTCCGGAATCAAGGGGGCCTGTTCGTTTTCTTCCGATGAAGGCGCATTCGATTCTGTGGGTGCGCTTACCGGCTCAGAAGAAATAGCAGGGCCGCTTTCGTGTTTGTCCTCATTTGATGTGCAAGCTGCTGGATCGGCGGCTTCTGTCGGGGCTTCTGTGGGAGCGTTTGGTTCTGTGGATACCGGCTCAAAGGAAGCAGGCGTTCCTTCCTGTGGCGTTGGACCTTTCGGTGTGTTTCCTGCCGTTTGCCCTTGCAATGGCTCTGCGGCGCATCCGGAAAGCAATACGGAAAGCAGGAGCGCGCACAACATGAGATTCTTTTTCATGGGATGACCTCCAATGACTGTTTTTTCTCATATTGTACGAATGCACTTGGTTTTCTTCAATTGTGCCGCCTGTATATTTTCCTTTTGAGCTGGTATTGCCGGTAAATGAGGGGGAGAGTGTGAGAGGGGGAACGGCGCTGACGCAGCGTCAAAAGGGTAGACTGCCCCCTTGGCGAAGAACCTATCTTGCGTCATTCCGACTTTTCTGCCTTTCCTGATACCGGTGATAATATTCTAGCGCTTTCAGAATATACTCACCGGTTTTTTCGTAGGGAATGCTGGCGGGGATAAATCTTCTGGCCTCAGCGTACTTGATGTTGATCTTCTCCCTCTGGTTCGGCTTTTCCTCGCTCATGATCGACTCGATGACTTCGTTGGTCAGCTTCCCGTCCTGGGAGAACCGCTTCAGCTTGATGGCCTGGGCAAGGGACGGAGTGGCATCCACATAGGCGATTTGTTCCAGCAGGACACTCTGCTCATCCTTTTGCAGGTACGAAAGCTCCACCGGTCTGAACGCAATGCGCCCCTCGTCAACCAAATCCAAAAGCTCCGGAATGAGCTCCGTGAGGCGGATATAGCGTCGCACCTGATCTTGACTTTCACCTACTTCTTTCCCTAACAACTCTCTTGATGTGGACTTCTGTGCCACTGGCACAGAAGTTAAATCTGTACGCTGTCCCTGTCGGTTCATAGCTTCCAGCCTCATCTTGTACGAAAAAGCTTTTTCACTCGGCAGTATCACAGAGCGCTGCAGGTTCGATTCCACCATTAGAATGATGGCCTCATCACGGGTCAGCTCCCGCACCTCGGCCTTCACGGTATCAAACCCGGCAAGCTCACAGGCCTTCTTTCTGCGATGCCCCGATACGATTTCGTACCGCCCGTCCTCCTTCGGTCGGAGTGTGACAGGAGTGATGATCCCGCGTTCCTTGATGCTCTGGACAAGCTGATCCATGTCCTCGTCCAGCTTCACCTTGAAGGGATGGTCTGGGAAATCGTCGATCTCCGAGAGAGGGATATCATAAATGCGCGGGAGCTTGATTTCCTTTCGCTCCGTGTCATTCATGAAAAGCTCATCGTACCCGGTCAGGCCCAGATCGATTTTTTGCACGCTCTTCAATCTCTGTCACCTCCTTCGTCAGAGCCTCATACGCTGCTGCGACCTTGCCGTTCCTGTCGTGGGAGAAAATGCTTTCTCCGGAAAGACTGCACTCCGCAGCTCTTACCGAAAAAGGAATCTCGGAGCGAAACACGCGGATGTTCTCTCCCACGGTGGAACGAAGCGAGGAAATAATCGCCTTGGCGTTGTTGGTGCGGTTATCCACCATCGTCAGCAAAATGCCGTCAATCTTCAGTCTCGGATTGATCTGCCGCTTGATCTTTGAAATGGAGCGCAGAAGCAGGTTAAGACCTTTGGTTGACAGGAAGTTCGGCTGAGACGGGATAATCACACTGTCTGCCGCAACCAGCGCATTGACTGTCATCATGCCCAGAGAGGGCATACAGTCAATCAGAATGTAGTCGTAGCTCTTTCTCATGCCGTCGATGGCGTTCTTCAGAACATACTCACGGCTCATGACATTGAACAGGCCCGTTTCCATACCGGAGAGCTCAATGTTCGAGGGAAGCAAATCCACACCCTCCTGGTGCCGGATAATTGCACCCTCCGCAAGCGGCTCATCATCAATGACCGACTGCATAAGGGACGACAGCGACACATCCAGCTCATCGGGGTTCTTTACGCCGAGGCTCACCGTTAGGCTGCCCTGCGGGTCAGCATCCACCAGCAGAACCCGTTTGCCGGAGCTTGCAAGTCCCACGCCGAGATTGACTGTGGTCGTTGTCTTGCCGACGCCGCCCTTCTGATTCGTGATGGCGATCACCTTACAGTTTTCCATGGGGTTTTCCTCCTTTCTCTTTATTTGAATCATTTCTGATCCACGAAAGCCTCAAAATACCTTTTGGGGCTTTCGTCGCTGCATTTCATTTTTCCTCGAACCCAAAATGCAGAAAAGGAAGTCATCAGACGCCCGATAGCGAATCGGGTCCATGGGAATCTCACCCCCGCCGGGTACTCCGCCGGTTCCGTAGAAAAGTATCATTATACCCTAAGCCTGTCGTGGCCGTATCCGTAGCTGCCAGATATTTCAGAATGGTTTCGGGGTCGCTCTCCACCTTTTGTCCCGCTGATACCGTTAGCGGCAGGTGGGTCTTGGCGTACCTTCATTTGGCTGTTGACTCAAGGAATGTATCTGATGAATGTATATGAAATTTTCAAGGTTCCCGGAAGGCTTTTCGCCTTCTCACTTTCTCTTTGCCGAATTTTTTTGCGAGATTCCCACAGTTTTTTGCTCGTTTCCAAAATATTTTTCGGAAGCAGAAGAATTTGGAGGAAGGCGGCATATTCTTTGGAATGAATTCTCATGCGCTATTGACAAAACTATCATCAGAATGATATAATGTGGTTGTATCATTACAATGATAATGGAGGCTTCATATTATGAGCGTCATTCAACTGCTTCATGGAACCGACCACATCATCGAGGTTCCGGATATTCATATCGGTAATCCGCACAACGACTATGGCATGGGTTTCTACTGTACCCGCGTCGATGAAATGGCTCGTGAGTGGGCCTGCAAAAAGAACACAGACGGTTTTGTCAACAGCTACGACTTTGACACGGAAGGACTGAAGGTGCTGAATCTGTTGGACGGAACGCATACGGTCCTGAACTGGATGGCTCTTCTGCTTCAGTTCCGCACCTTCAAGCTGGACTCCGAAGTTGCCGTTGATGCAAGGGACTATCTTATTGGTCACTATTCAATTGATTTAACCGGCTTCGATGTTGTGATCGGCTATCGGGCAGACGATTCCTATTTCCAGTATGCAGAGTCCTTTGTGTCCAACACCTTACCGCTCAGAAGTCTGAACAAGGCTCTAAAACTGGGCAAGCTCGGCGAGCAGACGGTTGTCATTTCTCAAAAAGGCTTTGATCGGCTGCACTTCGTGAATGCTTATCCGGTCAGCAAGAGCGTCTATTACCCCAAGTTCTTGGATAGAGATACCAAAGCGAGGGATACTTACCGTAAAGAGATCAAGAAAAGCAAGTCTTACCGGGACGACATCTTCGTGCTGGATATCTTGAGGGAGGAGATGAGCAACGATGACCCACGCATACAGCGAATCTTATTTGAATAACGCCAAGGATCGTCTTTCCTCTTTCTTCGACTATGCGATCAACGACTGCAAGCTAAAACCGGATTGGATCACAGCACTCTTCATCAATACCGGCTACGCCGAACAGTTTGAACGAGGCAACCCCGCCTATGTTGCAGGGATGTCCGGTGTTGAGCTGGCCCGTGCGGTCATCACAAAGGCATACGGTCCAAAGGAGCTGCCAGCACCAACCAACGCAGAGGACTGCTCCCCTGAATATTGGGCCGGTTGGGCAGTTGCAGAGTACCAATGGTTTACTGGCCGTCGTTTCAAGGATATCTTTGAGCGCATTCCACTTTCCAAGATCATTGGGATGTATTCCGTTTACCACGAGATGGACATTACAAGTTTCATCGATACCATGGAGGAACTCTATAAAGCAGCGGAAGGCGATTCCAACCTGAAGCGCATCCGTGAAAACCGGGGCTTATCTCAGGCAGAGCTTGCAGAGCAGTCCGGCGTGAATCTGCGCAACATTCAGATGTACGAACAGCGGGTCAATGGCATTGACAAGGCGCAGGCAAACATCCTCTACAAGTTGTCCCGTGTTCTCGGCTGCAATGTGGAAGACCTGCTGGAAAATCCCATGATGTAATTTCATTCCTGCACCTGCTTCGGCAGGTGCATTTTCTATGTCAAACCACTCGTGTCATCCCAATTTGACCTACGCATTTCCTAAAATTTTCTTCAGCTTCTTCAGTGCATCATCCCTTTTTCTATAGATGCTCGTCTTGGGCATTGCGTATTTTTCCACAAGCTCCTTAACCGGTATTGGGGATTCTGTGAAGAAAAAAACCTGAATGATGGCCCGCTCTTCCGGGGCCAACATTTTCAGTGCAGTTCTGACCCGCTCAATATCCATACGCTGCATGACCGACTCCTCTACATTGCACTCTGTATCTTCGAGAACATCTTCTCCGTAAATTTCAGACTCTTGAAAGGTCATGGTGCTGTAAGACATGACTTGGAACGGTGTTTCGGCGTCTCGGCTTCGGATGTACTGCTTGCGATGGCAATCCTTTTTCAACTCTTTGCTGACTTTTTCATTGCACTCCATGAAAATGATAGAGTCGTCTTCACTACAAGCCTCAAACTTTCCAAAGACGATTTCCCGATTCTTGCCTTCATCCGTTTCTCTCCATGCCGCATACTGGCGATAATCCATGATCAGCCAATTGTCCTGTGCTTCAATCGTGGGGTCCTTCTTTACCAAAAATGTTCTTTTCATTACTGTGATCTCCTTTGAATTTTTGAATTTGGGTGAAAGTCAAAAATTCGGAGATCACGGGTATTCAGCGATATAGCAGAGCCACTGGTCGCACATAAAAAGTCCTTTCCGCCTGCTGCGGTCCAAAGGACACAACTACGCTGGCGAAAAGGACTCCCGATGCTGCCTGCCTGAAAAAGGGCGCAGAAATCTAAGGGTACCCATACTGCTTTTTCAAAAGAGTTTGAAATCAGCGTATTTGTATCCTTGGCCCTTGTACTTCAGGCTGCGAATATGTATTTGTGATGTCGGTAAAAAACAAAAAAGGCCACCGACAAGGCAGACCTATAGATAGAACTATAGTGTCTTACCTTGCCGGTGGCCTCTCACGTATGTCTGGAATAACTACCGGTTCATGTTCGGGCTGCTGCCCACGATCAAGTGACCTGGAAGCGGATTTAGCGCGGCCCTGTTTCAGCCCGACCGTTCCGTCGTGATGTCGTTGATTCAGTTGTTATAGAAACTCGCTTCGATGGTCTTCAAGCAGATCAAGTGAGGATTATCACCCCGCCAGATTAGGGCTCATGCCGTGCTCGTGCAGCCATGCCTTTGCCTTGCTTACAATGGCTTCCGGTGTGTCCTTGACACCGCAAATGGCCTTGTACACAGATGCCCAGAAAACAACATCGGGTGTCTGCGCAATTTCCGTTTCTCCATATTTGATCATGTAGGCCTCGATCTTCTTTCGGTCAAGGCTGAACAGCGCCTCGTTGCGCTCTTTTACGAAAGCCTCTAACATCGTCATATCAATGCTCCCCCAATTCCAAGTCACTATGCTCCATTCCAATCGGTGCATATATATCAATCACATCGTGCCTTCTGCCCACTACCGTGCGGACCATTTCGGCACTGCATTTCGTGCAAATAACTCTGATTTGATTTTTCTTGTTTTTTAGCCCCGCTACCTGCGTCTTACAGTTTGGGCAATACCAAGAGTAAATCGTCCAATCCTCCAGCATCGCCATTCTCCTTCTATCTTTTCTTGCTCAACGGAACGAGGAGATTGCAATCCGCCATCTGATATACCGGAACACGCCTGCTTTTAGCGTACTCCAATATCTGAACAGCGTTATGGCAACTCTCGCATTCCATCCATCCGTCGGTCTCATCTAAATCGAGACTTCTGTTGACTGTGCCGCAAATTGGGCATTTCACATCTTTTGCATTCAAAACAACACATCTCCCATCGCCATTAGATTATTGTTTAGAGTGATTTGATTACGTGCCGAGCAACACCTTGTACCTGAAAGCTCCGCACCTTTATTGTTTTGCCCGGGTATCGAGCCTCGTTTTCATATTCGAGGATGTAATACCCGCTGTCCTTGTCGTAGCCGGCGTATCGCTTCAGCGTATTCTGGTTGTCCTCGTCCAGCGCAACGACTATATCCCCTTCGAGAGCAGGGCAATTGCGTTCGATAACAAGCAGATCGTCCTCGTCGATTCCGGCATCCACCATGGAATCGCCTTTGGCGCGGAGAATGTAGAAATCTCCCTTGCCAAACATAGAGACCGGGAGGCTGACATACTCCTCAATCGACTCTTCCTCATCCTCCGGATTGCCGCAGCGAATAGAACCTACTAACGGGGCGGATACATAGGCCGTTTTCATTTTGGCGCTCTGGGGAGCAGACAAGATACCTCTGCCGTAATCGATCAGGTTGCGGTCACTCAGCTCCTGAAGGTAGCGATGTGTAGTGGATCTGGCAACACCGACACCTTCAGCAACATCGTTGATCGTAGGAGAGCTGTGATGCTCCTGATAATACTTGTTGACGAACTTCAATATCCTGTCCAGAGTTTCTTGATTCTTTGTTCTCATATCAGCACCTCTGTTTCTATATGGGATTTGAAATCCCATAATGTTATTATACTCAGGCAAAAAAGAAATGCAATAGGTTTGTAGAAAAGCAAAACGAGGTGGCGATTTTGTTCGTCACCTCATATAATTGTTTTTTTGTTATCAATTCATGCCTGTCCAGATTCTGGGTGTTCTTCGTTTGGCCTGCCCTGAGATTATTCATATGAAAGAAAAGGCGATACCGGTAGGTACCGCCTTCGCTTTATGCTGAAATTTTTGCGTACCGCTCTGACTCTATGATATCCATCATGACAGAGTAAGGGGAAAGGTCTCCGCTTGCCACCATGGAAAACAGACGCGGCGTACATCCGGAAACCAAGGCAACGCCTTGCTCGTTCTTTGTCACGGGCTGATTGCTGTTCCGGCTCGCAACATTCCAGAAGACAATCTGAGGTAATCTGTACCCATGCTCCGCAAATCTGCGCTTTGCACTGGCAAAATTAGACACAGATGCATTTCGAACGCAGGCGTTGAACTCCATATCCGAAATCAGATACAAAGTCTCGGGCAGCTCTTCTTGCGGGACATTGTTGCGCACTGCCGCATCCAAAATCAGATCAAAGACCGCTTCCACATTTGTATCGGCAACCTCGTTAAAGGTGCACAGATACTCCAGCCTCTCGGCAAAGGTCTTGCCCTTGATCTCAATAAGCTGCGGCCGAGAAGAAAACTCGATAAAATGGTTATGGAAGATACCGGTATTACGCTCTCCGAAATACAGTCCCAAGGACAGCGCAACAGCCGCCGGCAGCGCGTTGTCATAGCAGTACATGGATCCGGAGGTATCCACTACTGCCAGCGCATTTCTGTTGTCACAGAAGTCGGGAAGTGACGCCCAGGACGCATTGAGTGCTGCCTTCTCTCCGTCAGTTAAACGGGCATTAAACCCCCACCGGTTTGCATCCAGCGCAGATCTGACGATCTCATAAGGAGCAAGGTTATCTGCATGCAGCTGCTTTTCACCGCTGCTTACAGCCTCCAGGAACGCGTTATAGCGCTCACCATCATTACGCAGAAATGCTTTCCGGTATTTGAACATGGCCTTGGACGGCTGCTTCGCATAGTCGAAAGAGTAGTCCTTCTCGCGGAGATGATTCTCTATGATGCGGATTTTCTTTCTCAGCTCTACAAGGGTCTTGCGATACTCCGCATCGGACATTCCAAGATAGGAGCGTGCGCTCTTGGCATCATATTCTGTTCTGCTCTTGAAGCCATACACATAAAACTCACGCATATAGGCTCTGACTTTTTCAAAGTTCTTTATGAGCTCACTATAAGCCATGCAGGCACACTCCTTTCATGATAATGGATTCTATATTGTTTTTGCTTACAGTTCACGGAAAAAAGATTGCGAAATCTGGGGATCGATTTTCCGACCGGAATACAAAAATACGACGAACTTTCGCGTTTAAGCAACACTTTTTGCGGCGAATTGTTGTTGACGCACACCGGTGAAAATCTTCTGAAAAGCAACTGCGTCAGCCTGATGAAAGTGCAGCAGTCAGGAAACGGAAAGCTGTGCTTTCGTTATGCGGCTGTTGCGCTCAATGTACCTTCTCTATAATCGCCAGCACCATTTCTCTGTCGCGCAAATAGAAGTGTGCCGACTTTACGATCAAGATCAGCTTTCCGCAGGGAATGCCGGTCTTCTCCGCGATTTCCTTTTGAATGAGGTGGAGCATCACAAGGTTGACATACGCCTTGCAGCCAAAGTCCAACGCACGGCCATAGGCGGTCATATCCAGCTTTCCGCCGGTTTTCTGAAAATCCAGAAGGCTGACACAGGGGATATAGCCCTCGTCCGTCAGCGGCTCATGGTGATGGCTGCAGAGCGTGCGGCAGGATCGCTTTTTCGATGATCGCATCGGGCAGCGCGGCATCCTGCACCACTGCGGTCAGATACAGCAGCTCCCTGACCTCTGCGCGTTCGCCTGCATTGTCGGTATAAACGGCTTCTGCCCCTTGGTTTCCAGCTCGTTCAGCACCCTGAGCCACAGGGCGCCGAGGCTGTGAAATACGCCTAAATCCTGCATTTATAAATCCCCCTCCTTGCGATTTACCGAAGCCCCGGTGTCAAAGCCGTTGGGAAAACGCTGACGCAGCTTGTCCAGATTCCCCTGAAAAACAGCTTCCAGCGGAACATCCAATGCCGTGGCAGCCTCGGCAAGATACCACGCCACATCTCCAAGCTCCCTGACCAAATGCTCCCTGTCCAGCTCATGTCCCTGCATCAGCCACTTTTTCACAATGTCAATGGCTTCGCCGGATTCCCCGCACAAGCCCATGACGCTGTTGATGAGAACATCCTTTTTATCAAGCGCCGGATTCAGCGTTGCCATAGCCGCTTTCTGATATTCGTTGACTTGCATCTGTTTCCTCCGTTATTTTGCCTGCGCAAATTGATACGCCTGCTCGATCCAATCAAACAGCTCCTCGTCCAAATCGGACGGACTGCTGATGACAAAATGCGTTGTCCACCGACCCGGATACGGCTCGGTTTTTGCCGCCACCCGGTCAGCTTCCAGCGGTGCGGACAGCCTCAGCGTCAGCACAAAATAGTCTTCGGGCAGTTCTGATTTCTTTTTTACCTTCAAGAAGGACACACAGGCATAAAGGTGGCGATTGCAGTATGAAATTTGGGATTTTTGCACTTTGATTCGGCTTTCAGGGAATCTGGCAAGCAGCTTTTCCTGAAAGCACTCATACAGCGGATAGACAGCTTGATGCCGGTCAAAGAAAAAAAGAGTATCTTGTGGCGTTGTGTCCATTCTGTGCCCCTACGCAAAATTACGGTTTAACGATTTCTTTTTCCTGTATTCTCTGTCCCTCGGATTTCCTCATGATAGAAATAATCCACGATCACCGGATGTCCCTGCGGGACTCTTCCATAAGGCATTTCATTATCCACAAAGGGACAATCATACTTCTTAGCCATTTCCTCAGCTTTTACTTCAAGTGCTTCAAAGTAGCTGCGGTTATGCTTGTTATAGATC
>ERZ780166.1582-NODE-1582-length-11722-cov-3.301963_pt1 | contig 11722 bp, 6 predicted proteins | sample MGYA00511366_ERZ780166 | MGnify/ENA primary metagenome ERZ780166 (study PRJEB29588, sample SAMEA2162231) | human gut metagenome | biome: human gut; feature: human-associated habitat; material: faeces | place: Denmark | collected 2008/2010 ...
GCATTTGGATAATATAAATTGGTTTCAACTCTGTATATTTGCACTATTGATAATTGAAAAACATATAAAGCAATTATACTATGAAAGCAAAACATTTTCTTTTGGCTTCGGCTTTGTTGCTTTGGACGGGAGTTTTGGAGGCTCAGACTTACCAGGTACCTGTTTCAGAGAAAAATGAAAAAATGCAGGAGGGAGAGTTCGAACCTACTTGGGAATCATTGCAGAACTATAAAGTTCCTGAATGGTTTAGAAATGCCAAATTTGGTATTTGGGCACATTGGGGACCGCAATGTGTGGAAGGGTCCGGCGACTGGATGGCGCGTTCTCTCTATTTGGAAGGTTCGCGCGAGTATAAGCACCATGTGGAACATTATGGCCATCCCTCTGAAGTGGGCTTCAAGGATATATTGCCTTTGTTTAAAGCCGAGAAATGGGATCCGGACAAATTGGTTTCCTTTTATAAGAAGATTGGTGCCCAGTATTTCTTCGCTTTAGGTAATCACCATGATAATTATGATTTATGGGATAGCCAATATCAGGAATGGAATTCCGTGAATATAGGCCCTAAGAAGGATATATTGGCGGGCTGGGCTGAAGCAGCTAAGAAAAACGGTCTTCCATTTGGTATCAGTTTCCATGCGGACCATGCGTGGAGCTGGTATGAACCGGCTCAACGATACGACCGTCATGGCGAGAAGGCAGGTGTACCCTACGATGGATGTTTGACTAAAGAAGATGGTAAGGGTAAGTGGTGGGAAGGCTACGATCCTCAAAAACTTTATGCACAGAATCACCCGTTAAGCGCTGGAAGTTGGGCTGACGGTATGATTCACCGTCAATGGGCATGGGGAAATGGTGTTTGTATTCCTACTCAAGAATATGTGACAAACTTTTATGATCGTACAGTCGATGCAATAAACCGTTATAATCCCGATTTGATTTATTTTGATGTGACTGGTGTACCGTTTTATCCTATCAGTGATGCGGGTTTGAAGATTGCCGCACATTTTTATAATCACAACATGGTTGTTCGTAAGGGGGATTTCAGTGCTGTTATGTTTGGTAAAATTCTTACCGATGAACAACGTAAAGCTTTGGTATGGGATGTGGAAAGGGGATCTCCCAATAGTATTTATGAAGAGCCATGGCAGACTTGTTCTTGTTTAGGCGGTTGGCATTATGATACCAGATTGGCGGAGAACGGCTGGTATAAAAGTGCTTCCGATGTAGTGAAACTATTAGTGGATGTGGTCAGTAAGAACGGTAATTTGTTGCTTAGTGTTCCTCTTCGGGCTGACGGAACTTTCGATGAAAAGGAAGAAGCCATTTTAAATGAATTTGGTAACTGGATGAGTATGAATAAAGAGGCTATTTATGATACACGCCCGTGGAAAGTCTTCGGAGAAGGTCCGATAGCCAATGCTGATATCAAGATTAATGCCCAAGGTTTCAATGAAGGTGCTTACACTAAAGCCACTGCATCTGAAATCCGTTTTACTCAAACCAAGAAATATCTCTATGCTACAGTCCTTGCATGGCCGGAAGAAAAGCAAGTTGTCATTCAATCGCTGGCAACGGGAAGTGAGTTGTATCCTGATAAAATTACTAAAATTGAATTGTTAGGTTATGGAAAGGTATCTTTTACTCGTACAGCGCAAGGAGTTGTTATTGATATGCCTGATGTACAGTTGAATAAGATTGCTCCCGTATTTAAGATAAAGAAGTGAATATAGCATAAAGTAGGTTTATTTATCGGCTTTTTTAGGTCGGTAAGCCCTTGTTATGTCTTGAAAATTAACCCAATAATCAATAGAATAATGAAAAACAGATTAGAATGTATGCAGCCAATAAGATTCTTGGTGGTCTTGTTGATGTGTTGCCTGAGCTATACTACTTGGGCACAGACACAGAGTAATGTCAATGGTTTGGTTACTGATTTTTCCGGTGAGCCGTTAATTGGGGTCAGTATCTTGGTTAAAGGTACTTCCAATGGAACTGTTACTGATTTGGATGGCAAATTTTCTCTGTCTGCTGAAATGGGAAACATGCTCCAGATAAGTTATGTAGGTTATATTTCGCAAGAAATAAAGGTTGAAAGTAACAAGTTACTTCGTATTATAATGGAAGAAGATACAAAAAAGTTGGAAGAAGTAGTTGTAGTTGGATATGGAACACAGAAAAAGGTGAATTTAACAGGAGCCGTATCTGCTGTTTCAGCTGAAGACTTGGCTAGTAAGCCTGTTATGAGTACTGCTCAAGCACTGGCAGGTTTGGCTCCAGGTTTAAGTGTATTGCAAACTTCAGGTCGTCCCGGACAAGGAGCAACTGTTAAAATTCGTGGAACTGGTACATTTTCAAAAGCTGGAACAGATCCATTGGTTTTGATTGATGGTTTATCAGGTAACATTGATGATGTAGATCCTAATGATATTCAGAGCATTTCTTTTTTGAAAGATGCAGCTTCTGCTTCTATTTATGGTAATCGTGCTGCTAATGGGGTGATCTTGATTGAAACAAAGAAGGGTGCACAAGGTAAAACGACTATTACATATAGTAATTCTTTTGGTTGGCAACGGCCTACGGAATTGCCTGATTTTTTACCATCATGGGAATATGCGGAATATTATAATATGGCTATGCGGAATATGGGTAAGCAGGAAGCTTATTTACCTGAACAGATTCAAAAGTATAGAGATGGATCTGATCCGGATAATTATCCGAATGTAAATCACTTAAAATGGCTGTTGGAATCTGGTTCTGGTTTTCAACACCAACATAATCTCAGCATACAAGGAGGAAATGCTACGACAAGTTATAATTTATCAGTAGGTTATAGAAATCAGGAAGGTATGACGGCAAAAACGTCTAATGAAAGAATGACTGCACTGTTTACTATGAAAAGTGAAATCGCCAAAGGGCTGATGCTTAATTTGAATATTAATGCTTATAATAATAAATATAATGCTCCTAATGGCGAACCACAAAGTATTGATGGAATGATAGGATATGCTGTTCGTCAGGGACCTATTTATGCCGGGCAAAAGTCGGATGGAAGTTTTGGATATCAGGATAATTATAGTCCGGAAGCGTGGTTGGCGAGTGAATCTTTTGTGCAGAATGTGAGTAGAAATATAAGTGCTTCCGGACAATTGACATGGAATACTCCTGTAGACGGACTTTCTTTTATAGGTAAAGCTGGGGTGAATTACTGGACTAAATATGATAAAGCGTACCGGGCTGATACTTATTTTGATGATAGTAAGACAGTGGGGCCCGCTACTTTAAATGTATGGACTGCAAATAATACGTATACTACCTTTGAAGCATTAGCTACTTATGAAAAACAAATTAAAAATCATACTTTTAAGTTATTGGCGGGGACTTCTGTGGGGCAATCTAATAATAAAGGTTTGGAAGGTTATAGAAATACGTTTCCTAATAATTATTTGTATGAATTAGGTTCTGGAGATAAATCAACAGCTACTAATGATAGTTCATTGGAAGAATATGCGTTGCTTTCTTTTTTCGGGCGTATAAATTATGCATGGAAAGATCGTTATTTATTAGAGGCTAATTTGCGCTATGATGGATCGTCACGTTTTGCGGACGGTCATCGTTGGGGACTTTTCCCGTCAGTTTCTGCAGGGTGGAGAATTTCTGAGGAGGATTTTTGGAAGAATGCGGCAGTTTCAGCTGTAGTTGATAATTTGAAATTGCGTGCTTCCTATGGTGTACTTGGTAATCAAAATATAGGTGTTTATCCTTACCAACAGATTTATGAACTTGGACATGATTATCCTTTTGGAAATCCGGCAACTCTTCAGTCTGGGGCTTACATGAAAACCTATAATAATCCGGAAATTACTTGGGAAAAGACGGCTATAACGGATATTGGTTTAGATTTTAGTTTATTGAATGGACGTTTTAGTGGAACATTGGATTATTTTTATAAATATACTTCGGACATTTTAGCACCAGTTGAGGTGTCTAGTATTATGGGACGTGAAGTCGGACAATCTAATGTTGGAGCTGTTTCGAACAAAGGAATTGAAATAAATCTGACTTATAACGGACAAATAGGACGTGATTTCCGGTTTAGTATTTCTCCTAATTTTACATGGGTAAAAAATGCAGTTGAGAAATTGGCGAACGGAGCTACCGAAGAAATTAATAATAACAGAATTGTAGGGCAACCGATAGGTATTATATATGGATATGAAACTGATGGACTGTTTGTAGACCAAGCGGAAATAGATGCGGCTCCTGAGCAATTGGTAAGTAAGTCAGGATTGAAACCTGGTTATGTGAAATACAAAGATATTAGTGGTCCTGACGGGGTTCCCGATGGTAAGGTGGATGCGCAATATGATCGTACCGTATTGGGAAGTACTACCCCGAAGTTTTATTATGGTTTGAATCTTTCCGCTTCTTATAAAGGTTTTGATTTTTCAGCTTTATTACAAGGTTTAGGAGGTCATAAGCGTTTGATAGGATCTTATATGGCTTATGCATTCTACAACGGTGGACAGATACAGAGATGGCAGGCTGAATCTTGTTGGAAGGAAGAAAATCCTGATAAATGGGCTGAATATCCTCGATTGGAAACTTTGAATATGAATGACACTAATCTTCAAACTTCTGATTATTGGGTCCGTAATGCTAGTTTCTTACGAGTCAAGAATATACAAATAGGATATACATTCCCAAAAGCATGGACTAAAAAAATAGGTTTGGAAAATGTGCGTGTTTATGTAAGCGGACAAAATCTGTTCTCTTTCAATAGTTTCTATAAAGGTTGGGACCCGGAAAATGAAATTGCTACAGGAGATGGTCCATCCTATTATCCTATCAATAGCATCTATTCATTTGGATTTAATATCAAGTTCTAAGTTAACGATTCAATCAAGAACAATATGAAAAATATATATCATACATTAGAAATAACAAAAGCCTGTTTAGTTACTTTGGCTTTATCACTAGTAACAACTGGTTGCTCGGATTTATTAGATAAGGAGCCACCTTCAGCAATTTCTGATGGTAGTTTTTGGACTGGTGAAGGGGATGCCATGTTGGCTTTGACAGGATGTTATCGTTTCCAGACTGGTTGGTCGCATGATGATTTTGCTACGCCACAAGGGTTGCTCTATTTGGATTTTGCAGGTGGAAACGGAACGGAAAAGGAAAATTTTTCTACTTTAATGGCTAGTTCCAATACGGGGGGTACTAACAGTAATTTACGTTGGTATTGGGGAAATGCATATACGCAAATAGCTAAGTACAACACTTTTCTAGAGAATATTACGGACTGTCCGATGGAAGAATCTAAAAAAGAACAGTGGTCTGCCGAAGTGAAGTGTTTACGAGCTTATTTCTTTTTAAATTTGGCATTTTATTATAAGGATGTTCCTATGCCTTTGAAAACTCTGTCGGTGGACGAAGCGAATTCTATCTCTCAAACACCTCAGACTGAAGTCTATTCGCAAGTGGAGAAGGACTTGAAGACTGCTATAGACTTGTTGCCTGTCCAATATTCTTCAGAGGAATATGGCCGGTTTACCAGGGGGGCGGCTAAGGTACTTTTAAGTCGTCTTTATCTGGCACAAGAGAGATGGGGAGATGCTGCTACTATTTTACGTAGTGTGATTGAGTCGGGAATATATGAATTGGATCGTCGTAATGGAGAGGACAGCTATGAGAAACTTTTTCAAATAGGAGGTGAATATAGCCCTGAGATAATATTTTGTATTATGGGGATAAAGGATTTGTATACTAATTCACGTTATCAATATTTATATCCTGAAGCTGCTTATGGAGGGTGGCATCAGTTCTCACCATATAACGAATTGGTGAAAGAATATTTCTGTGCAGACGGCAAGGACATTAAGACTTCTGAGGTTTATGATGAGAATGATCCTTATGTTAATCGGGATTTGCGCTTGTATGCTTCTATTTTTTTACCTCCTTTGGGAAGTTATGAGGGAACTAAGTATAATGATATAATTTATGATTGCTTTAAGGGAGCTAATACTGCAGATAGCTATAATAAATTTGCCTTATTTAATGGATATTGTCCGAAGAAAGGTTGTGATCCGTCTATAACTAATAATTTAGGTTCTACTCCCACTTATACTCCTATAATGCGTTATGCTGAGGTTCTATTAAGCTATCTGGAAGCGGTAAATGAATCGCAGCCGAATGCAGTAGACCAGAATTTATTGGATTTGACTATCAATGATATACGTGATCGTGTGAAATTGGTTGGAATAAAAAAGACAGACGTAGCGACACAGGAACTTGTTCGTGAAGCAGTTCGTAAAGAAAGACGTGTGGAACTGGCATTCGAGGGGCTTCGATATTATGACGTGTTACGTTGGGGCATTGCCGAGAAAGAACTTAATCATACATTTACCGGAGTAAAATTGTCGGATGATCCTCAAGCTCGTAATTATAGAGGGAGTGGGGCTACTGCTTCTCCGGTGGATGAAAATATGTATTATCAATTTGAGAAACGTACATGGGCACCCCATAACCGATATTTTCCTATTCCTCAAAATGATTTGAATGTAAATAAGAATCTGAAACAGAATGAGGGATATAATTAAGCAGGATTAAGTTTAAGATAAGATGAAAGAAAATGGATATGAAATGAAAAGATATGGCTATCCGGTAAAGAGATATTGTCAGACAATGGATTTGAAGGATGATCCGGAGCTGATAGCGAAGTATCGGGAGTGCCACAGTAAGGAGAAGTCGTGGCGGGAGATCAGAGAGGGGATCCGTTCAGTTGGTATTTTAGAAATGGAAATATATATATGCGGTAATCGGTTATTCATGATTGTCGAAACTCCTATTGATTTCGATTGGGAATCTGCTATGGCTAAACTTGCGACTTTACCCCGACAGCAGGAATGGGAAGATTTTGTATCGGTATTCCAACAATGCAGGAAAGGGGAACTTGCTAAAGAAAAATGGAGTATGATGGAACGTATGTTTTATCTATATGAATAATTAAAAAAGAGAGGAAAGAGAGGGTGCTGATGAAGTATTCTCTTTTTCCTTAAAATATAATAGAAGGTACATTGAACAATTTAATGATTATGAAATATTTTACTATCATTGCACTGTTGTGCTTATCCTGCATTTCATGTACGATGCAGAACAATTTATTACAATCTCCTAACGGTAAGATAGCCATTGAATATCATGCTGAAAAAGGTTTTTCTGTTATTTATCATAGTGGGCGGGATAAAGTTAAAATGATGTCATTACCTGAAATAGGTCTAAAAACGTCGGATACGGATGATTGCTTTAAATTGATAAGCTCAACTCCTGTAACTTCTGTAGTTGATGATTATGAAATGCTGACTGGTAAACGCAGGCATTGCCATAATGAGGCTAATGAATGTACTTATCGGTTTGAAAATGTCAAAGGACTTCGGGTAGATCTTATTTTCCGGGTTTATAATGATGGTATAGCTTTCCGTTATCATCTTCCTAAAACCAAAGAAGAGATTGTGGTTCTTGATGAGTACACTGCATTTGCTTTTACTCCAGGTATCAAGCGTTGGACACAAAAATTTACTGTAGGTTATGAGGGCTTTTATTGGCCAAATACGGACGGCGTTGCAGATAATGAGGGACGTGAGTGGAGTTTTCCAACATTGTTCCAACCTTCGGACAGCGCTTTTGTACTATTAACCGAAGCCAACATATTACGTGATAACACAGGAGCTTATCTTACTAATGCAGCTGATTCTTCTATCTATAAGATAAAATTATCGGATGAACGGTTGATATGCCCATCCGGCTGGTATTCACCTTGGCGTGTCGCTATCATAGGAACATTAGCTGATATTGTCGAATCGACTTTGGTAACTGATGTGAGTGAACCATGTAAAATCCAAGATACCCAATGGATAAAACCTGGATTGGTCTCTTGGATATATTGGGCATATAATCATGGTTCTAAGGATTATCAAATAGTGAAGAAATATATTGATTTTGCCGCAGACTTTGATTTGCCATATATGTTGATTGATTGGGAATGGGATGCAATGGGGAATGGAGGAAATCTGAATGATGCAATGAACTATTGTAAAGAGAAAAATGTAACTCCTTTGATATGGTATAATTCTTCTACTGCATGGTGTGATCCTACTCCGTTATATCGGTTGAATACCCCGGAAGTGCGTGACAAAGAATTTGAATGGCTAAAAGAAATAGGTATTCAGGGAGTTAAGATAGACTTTTTTGGTGGAGATTCTATAGGTACGATGAATTATTATATTGATTTGCTGGAGGATGCAGCCAGGCATAAATTGTTAGTCAATTTTCATGGGGCAGCTATTCCCAGAGGCTGGCAACGGACATACCCAAACCTGATGAGTGTGGAAGCGGTATATGGGTCCGAATGGTATAATAATAAACCGACATTGACTGATAATGCAGCTTGGCATAATTGTACCTTGCCTTTTACCCGTAATGTGATAGGTCCGATGGACTATACGCCTTGTACATTTACCAATTCACAACATCCACATATCACTACCGATGCGCATGAATTGGCGTTACTTGTTATTTTTGAGTCGGCTCTACAGCATTTGGCAGATCGTCCTGAAGGGTATAGGCAACAACCGGTAGAGGTACAGAACTTTATCAGGTATCTTCCGGTTGCATGGGAGGATACCAGACTGCTGTCCGGTTATCCGGCTGAAAGTGTTGTTATTGCTCGTAAAAGTAAGGATAGTTGGTATATTTCCGGTTTGAATGGTACGGAAAATACAAAATCATTTCGTGTGAATTTGGAGTTTATTAAAGATTCTATTCAGCTTATCCAACTGTTTTCGGATACTACTGATGGGAAACAAATAAAAATTGAAAATTCGGCATTCGATACCAAAGAATTGAATATAGAGTGCCAGCCTCGCGGAGGTTTTGTGGTATGGGTTAAGTTGAGGAAATAGGATAAGGGTAAGTGTTTTTAGCATATAGACAATTGTTTTGATATTGCTATGGAAGTTTTTATTAATGATGATAGATAAGCTTATCCCTTTGAGGAGATAGAATAAAAATAGTTTATGCTGGATTGGTGGAAGGTTAATTAATACTTATTGATAACTAATATAAAGTTAGAGTTTATGAAACGAGAACTTATTTTTACATTCTGTTGTCTGTTGACCACTTTGGTGTGGTCGCAGGAATATCAGCGGACAGAAACAGGCATTAAGGCTTCTATTTTTGGGAAAAAGATAGATGTGGAAGTGCAATGGTTTAATGCTAATAGTCTGCGCGTGTTGAAAATGCCGCATGGGCAATCGGTAGATAAGAAAAGTCTTTCGGTTATTGCAAGACCTGAAAAAACGGCTCTTAAAGTTTCTACGTCGGAAGATGGCAATATTGTAATGAAGAGCCGTTTACTGACGGTGAAACTAGACACAAAAACAGGTGTTCTGATTTATGAAACACGTAATGGGATGCCCCTATTGAAGGAATTGGAGAATGTGAAGGCATTCATACCTGTCAATGACGCAGGGCGGGCTACTTATTCTGTTTACCAAAGTTTTAAAACCGATAAGGATGAAGGGCTTTATGGACTTGGACAACTTCAAAACGGACAGATGATGCAACGTGGAATAGAGAAGTATCTGGTGCAAGGCAATACAGAAGACGTAACTCCTGTTTTTCAGTCGACTAAGGGATATGGTGTATTTTGGGATAATTATGCAGGTACGATGTATGTTGATAATGAAGAGGAAACGTCGTTCCGTTCAGATGTAGGCGATTGTATCGATTATTATTTCATGTATGGTGGTTCGGCTGACGGTGTAATTGCACAGATTCGCTTGCTGACCGGTTCTGTTCCTATGATGCCTTTGTGGAGTTATGGATTTATGCAAAGCAAAGAGCGCTATAAGAGTCAGGATGAAGTGGTAAGTGTTGTGAAGAAATACCGTGAATTGGGCATACCGCTTGACTGTATCATTCAGGATTGGCAATATTGGGGAAGTAACTATTTATGGAATGCAATGGAGTTCCTGAATTACGAGTACCGTGATCCGAAAAGGATGATTGATGAAGTCCACGGCTTGAATGCACACATGATGATTTCCATTTGGTCTTCTTTTGGTCCAAAGACTAAACCTTTCAAGGAACTTGAGAAGGAAGGGTTGCTGATGGATATGGCTACATGGCCCGAATCGGGTGTGGAAGGATGGCCGCCTAACTTTGATTATCCTTCTGGCGTGAAGGTTTATGATCCATATCATCCGAAGGCTCGTGATATTTATTGGAATTACTTGAACAAAGGTATCTTTCAGCTTGGCATGGACGGATGGTGGATGGACTCGACAGAACCTGACCACTTTAACCCCAAAGATTCGGATTTCGACCGACAGACTTATTCCGGTTCCTTCCGTAGCGTACGGAACGCTTTTCCACTCGTAACAGTAGGCGGAGTGTCTGATCATCAGCGTGCTCTGACTCGCGATAAGCGTGTCATTATCTTGACCCGTTCAGGATTCTTGGGGCAACAACGTTATGGCTCAAATGTATGGACGGGCGATGTAGGATCTTCATGGGATATGTTTCGTAGGCAAATTACTGCCGGGTTGAATTTTTCTCTGACGGGAATGCCGCATTGGAATACTGACCTTGGCGGATTCTTTGCCGGTTCTTATAACAATAGCTTGGGAGGTGGAACGGCTACAAAAAATCCTATGTTCCATGAATTGTATGTGCGTTGGGCGCAATTCGGTGTATTTTGTCCAATGATGCGTAGTCACGGGGCTGATGCACCTCGCGAAATTTTCCTCTATGGTAAAGCTGGTGAGCCGGTGTATGATGCATTGGTTGATGCTATAAAACTCCGTTATTCGTTGATGCCTTATATCTATTCTACATCTTGGGAAGTAAGTCATCGTAATTCCACGTTTATGCGGGCACTATTCATGGATTTTCTCAGTGATCCTAAGACATGGAACATGGGCAGTGAGTATATGTTTGGATCATCCTTTTTGGTGGCACCTGTATTACATGCCCAATACACTCCTGAGCAGGCACAGCAAATCTTGAAAGAGAATGAAGGGTGGGGCTGCAAAGCGCAGGAGTCTGATATCCCTCTATTGTCTGTCGATTTTACTCAATCTAAAGAAATGGAACTATATTTGCCTGCCGGTAGCCAATGGTATGATTTTTGGACGAACGAAGTGGCAGAAGGTGGGCAGAAGCTGAAGGTGACGACTGTGTTCAATCGTATTCCGCTTTATGTACGTGCTGGAAGCATCGTGCCGTTAGGTCCCGATGTGCAATACGTGACCGAGAAGAAATGGGACAATCTCAAGGTTTGTGTTTATCCTGGTGCCGATGGTAATTTTGTGCTTTATGAGGATGAAGGCAATAACTATAATTACGAAAACGGTGCTTATACTGAAATTCCGATGACTTGGAATGATGCCAAGCGGACATTGACTATTGATGCACGCCGTGGCTGCTATGAAGGGATGCTGGATGAGCGGAAGTTTACAGTTCGAATGCCGGATGGAAGTGAAAAGACAGTGCTTTATAAAGGGAAAAAAATAAATGTGAAATTTTAGTATGCCACATGATTTTTGAGAACTAGTTTCTTCTAGTAAAGAAAAGCCCTCGAAATTATCCGATTTCGAGGGCTTTTGTCTGTTTCTATACGGAAACTTGTGCGCGTGATAGGACTCGAACCTACACGTCT
>ERZ780166.1584-NODE-1584-length-11712-cov-2.910612_pt1 | contig 11712 bp, 6 predicted proteins | sample MGYA00511366_ERZ780166 | MGnify/ENA primary metagenome ERZ780166 (study PRJEB29588, sample SAMEA2162231) | human gut metagenome | biome: human gut; feature: human-associated habitat; material: faeces | place: Denmark | collected 2008/2010 ...
CTGGACACCCGGAGTTGTGCCGGCAAGTGCGCTTGTGACATTCGTGGCCACTCTCTTCGCGATGGTCTCGCTCTTCACCATGGCCGCGGATCCGGTGAAGGACTCCTTGGTCGCTGTACCATAGGCGACAACGATAACATCATCAAGGACATTGTCAACTTCCAAAGAAACATTGACCGTCGCTCTCCCGGAAACAGGAACATCAATGGTCACATAACCTACCGAGCTGAACACAAGACCTGCCGAGCCAGTGTTGGACACCGAAATTGAATAGGTTCCATCCTCCCCGGAGGAGATTCCATTCATCGTACCTTTCTCCATAACGGACGCGAAAGGTATCGCCTCACCAGTCGATGCATCGCGCACGACTCCAGTGACTGTCCCCTTCTGGGCGAATGCTGCGCCAAGACCCATGAACAGGCATAGCGCGATTGAAAATAATTTTTTACTCATAAGCTTAAAACTTTTGTTAAACTTAGTTTTATTGAATATTGAAATAGTATTCCTATGTCTTTTATATGTCATTATTACTCATAACTTCGAGCCTTCGGGGGTGTTCGCTCCAACCTAAAACGGCTCTGTCACAAAATCAAATGACTAACCCACTTACAAAGTAAATAAAATTTTTCGATGATTCCAACTAACAAATTTACGCTCCAAGATGAATTTTTATTTAGATTTTATCGTTTTATGCTACATTCAGATCCCGATAATAAATCATTTCACTTCATGTTTGTCAGATGGACAACGTCATTGCTACCAAACGTTAAGGATCAGCAAAAAAAATTTTATCGTTTCAAGAGGCAAACATATCCGAAAACATGATACATCGGACTCAGGTAACGATGCAAACCATCTTTCATTTTGTAATCCATACTCATTCGACATCCTTTTGTAAAACCAACAAGTTAATTATAAAAAAAACATATCGTTTCAACGGTGCGGATGTTATATAATACAACCCAAGAGACCACCGAAATGGAGGCGGAACATATCTTTCATCTTGCAACAATCCGCCAGATACAATCAATCAATTTCAAACAAACCTAAAAACGAACGCGGTTCCCTCCGTTCACAAGCAACTGCCCTGCATAGAGATAACACGAAGACAGTCAAAGTTGACCGAGACCATGAACTGTTCTCGCAAGGTAATTACTTTTTCTCGAAATCACAACAGGTTCGCGATTTTTTTTGAAAAAACAGGCGGGAATTCTTTATCGTTATAAGTTTTTAAGACATAATCGTTAGCCCTCTTAAATATTTTGAACCAACATTATCATTAAATTCATTGTTTGATCTTTTTTAACTTATAAATTTATTGACCAATGACACAGATTTCATTTCACGAAGTATGCAGGTTGTGGAAACAGGAGAAAAAAATGTATGTCAAGACATCCACAATGGCTGCATATTCGCTTATCATTCAGAATCATCTTGAACCACAATTCAAGACTCTGAACGAAGTGACGACTCATTCCGTACAGAAAATGATTGATCGCAAACTAAAAGATGGACTGAATGTGACGACCATCAAAGGAATGTTGATAGTCTTGAAGATGATTGTCAAGTACGGTGAAAAACACGGCCGGATCGAACATAGGATCATAGAGGTCAGATTCCCCACCCCAAGGATGAAGCCAAGGTTATATGTCCTGACGGTGAGCGAGGAGCAGCGTATGCTTGAATATCTCACCACTCATCCCGACCGCTACAATCTTGGTCTGCTGATCTGCTTGTACACCGGCATAAGAATAGGAGAAGTCTGCTCATTGAAATGGGGAGATGTGGACTTTGATTCGGGAACAATCCGAGTGCGCAGGACGGTACATAGAATTTATAAGATCGATGGCGGGGATAAGCATTCCGAACTCACAATCGACTCGCCAAAGACAGCCGAGTCATGCCGGGACATCCCGATAACAGGTGAGCTGGCCACTGCCCTCAATGAATATGCCGGCAGCGTGCCATGCAACCGTTTCGTGATTTCAGGCCTCACTCATCCAACCGAGCCACAGACCATGAGAAACCATTTCAAACGTGTCGCCGCCACCCTTGGGTTGTCAATGCGCCGTTTTCACGGTCTTCGCCACACCTTCGCGACCAGATGCGTTGAAAGCAAATGTGACTACAAAACATTGAGTTCCATTCTTGGTCACTCAAACGTGAGCACCACGCTGAATCTCTACGTTCACCCGGGGATAGAGCAAAAGCGGAAATGCGTCGAAGACATGATCCGGTCCATCGTGTGAAATCATGGTGGCGGATAATTTATTGATATTTAGCAATATAGCTCACAGTCTTACGCCGATGTGAACGTAAGACATGTGTCCATATTCAACATATTCAATGACTTATCCTCCACCACCCATGCAAACGCACGCATTGATGACTTTGAAATTGGTGGTCTATAACAATTGATATTAAGCGAAACGGATTCTGAAATTATTGTCAATTTGTTGGTTTTACAAAAGTTTTTAGCTTATGGGTAAAAAATTATTTACAATTGCGCTGTGCCTGTTCATCAGCATAGGCATCGCGTCAGCCCAGTCCCGGACCATCACAGGTACGGTGACAGGTGCGGAGGATGGTTATCCTATTCCTGGAGCGGCTGTGTTTGTCGATGGGACAAACATTGGCACGGTTACTGATTCTGACGGAAAATATTCCTTAAATGTCCACAAAGGGACGACATTGAAGGTCACGTATTTTGGCATGAAAGATGCCATTGTACCGATTGGACAGAATTCCGTGATCAATGTTACGTTGGAAACCGATGCACTTGGACTCGACGAGGTCGTTGTGACGGCTACCGGTATGACTCGTCAGGAAAAGACTCTCGGATATGCATCGACGACTGTGCGCTCGGATGAATTGACTAAAGGCCGTTCCGCCGACGCTCTCTCAGGACTGGCCGGCAAGGTTGCGGGCATGCAGATTTCCTCCGCCGGCGCCACAGGAACATCTCAGAAGGTAATCGTCAGAGGATATTCCTCACTTACCAGCAACTCTCCGTTGTATGTCGTTGATGGCGTGCCTGTCTCAAACGGAACTATGGGCGACCAGCAGTTGAACAACTCTATCGACTTCGGTAGCCAGGCCGCAGACATCAACCCGGAGGACATCGAATCGATCACCGTGCTCAAAGGAGCGTCCGCGACAGCCTTGTATGGATCTCGCGCAGGCAACGGTGCTATTCTTATCACGACAAAGCGTGGCTCTCTGAATGAGGATGTCACAGTGACTTATGATGGATCTTTCCAAGTCAGCAATGTGCTGAGAATCCCTCAAATCCAGAACAAGTTCGGCCAGGGATGGTTCTATTCGTACGATGGTGATGTCTTCGGAAATTATTCTCCTACAGAGAATGGATCCTGGGGTAACCTTCTCGATGGCAGAGTTGTAGAATGGAGACCTGGAGCGCATTGGTACAACGGCGCGGATCCATCCTACACTGATTTCTCATACAAGAAGAACTCACTTAAGAACTTCTACACCACCGGTTTCGAGACAAACAACACCGTGAGCATCAAGGGTGGAAGCAAAACCACTGGATTTGTGGCTTCTTATGGCAATATCTATTCTGACGGAATACTTCCGGGCCACAATGACTACTACAAGAGACATAACTTCTCATTTCGCGGCAACACCAAGATCAAGGATGGTCTTGCCTGGTTGAACTACAACATCAACTATATTCGTAAGGATGTCCGTAACAACATGACAGGCCAGGGTGGAAGTGGTTCGACCATCTATCAGGATATTCTTCAGTATCCGGCTAATGTTGACTACGCCGATTTGAAAGACTACAAGAATATCTACAACAATGCGGACAACTTCTACACTCCGTTTGCGCAGAACCCTTGGTGGACTCTTGACCACAACTATTCCACTTATCAGGATGACCGTGTTTTCGGGAATGTTGAACTCGGTATCCAATTAATGAAAGGTTTGCAGTTCATCGCAAGAGGTGGTTTGGATGTCACGAACTATAACCAGAAGACTTACAACGACATCTGGACATTCAATCCTGGCTCTTATGCCGCCAATGAAGGGGCATCACCTGAAAATGGCTCTTATGACGAAAACTCACGCAGATCTTCGCAGATTGACGCCAACTTCCTTCTGAATGCAGATTATAGCATCGGTACAGACTGGTCGATCCATGGTGTCGCCGGTTTGAATGTGAACCAGAGGTCTGCTTCCGTCATCTCCGGGACCCTGTCCGGAGTCGCGATTGAGGACTGGGCCAGTTTCATGAACACAAGTGGTGCGACTCCTACCGCGTCATCATCAATTTCCAAACGTCGCCTTATGGGCTTGTATGCCCAGGCTGATTTGGGTTGGAGAAATGCTGTTTATGTCACCCTGTCGGCCCGTAACGACTGGTCCTCGACACTCCCTATCAATAACAACTCATTCTTCTATTATGGTGTGAATGGCTCGGTCATCCTTACGGAAATCATTCCTGCCTTGAAAAATGATGTGATCAGTTTCCTCAAGATTCGTGGTGGCTACGGACAGACTGGTAATGATGCTCCGACTTATTACACTTCGGCTTATTATTTCCTTGGTTCCGCAACAGGCGGATTCGGAAGTCTTACTTTTCCTCTTAACAGCTTCTCGGGTCTGGTCAAGAGCAGCCGTGTGCCTTCCGCAGACTTGAAGCCGGAAATTTCGACAGAAGCTGAAATTGGTATCGATGCCCGTTTCTTTGACAATCGTTTGAATTTTGACCTTGCTCTTTATAACAAGGAAACAACAAACCAGATCATTTCCGCCACCTTGGCACCGGAGTCTGGCCACACTTCAGCCGTACGCAACATCGGGAAAATCCAGAATCGTGGTATAGAGCTCTCGGTCGGAGTTGTCCCTGTAAGAACCAAGGATTGGGAGTGGTCAATAGGTTACACTTTCTCAAAGAACGACAACAAAGTGAAGGAGCTTTGGGATGATGTCAAGGAATACGCCATCTATGGATTGACAAAAGGACCTCAGTTAAAAGCCCGTGTCGGAGAATCCCTCACAACTTGGGTTGACTATAAACTCAAGACGGTGGAGGATGTCAACAGCCCTTATTACGGTATGACAATTGTCAATAGAACTACTGGTCTTCCTACTTACGACAATACAACTTATGAGACCCTTGGCAAGGCCGAGGAAGATTATACTATGGGTTTGAACAACTCTATCCGCTACAAGAGACTCTCTCTCGGATTCAGTTTTGACTACCGTCACGGAGGTCTTATGTATTCAGCCACAAAGGGGAATGTGCTGTTTAACGGTAACGCCGAGGAAACAATGTTCAATCTAAGAGATCCATGGATTTGGCCAAACTCAGTGGTTCAGACAGGAACGGACGCTTCCGGCAATCCTGTATTTGCAGAGAATGACATGCCATGCAACTCTTACTACAACATCAATGGAGCATGGTATTCGAACTACAATTATGCAATGTACCGTGAGAATTTGCTGGACAAGACATATCTCAAACTCCGTGAGCTCAACTTGTCATATACCCTCCCGGAGAAGTGGTTCGAAAAGATCAGCTGGCTTTCAACGATTAATGTTTCCATTGTCGGAAGGAATCTTTTGATGTGGACACCTAAACAGGGCCTTATCGATCCGGACAACACCAATTACGGCAATGACCTTACATCGCAGTACGGAGAATATTTTTCCGCTCCTTCCACCAGAACATTCGGTGGCAGTGTCAAGATTGTATTCTAATGATTTAACAGGAATTGATTATGAAAAAGTTTTTTACATATTTTTCCATCATGCTGACCCTCCTTTCAATGGTCGGTTGCAAGAGTTGGCTGGACATCAACACGAATCCGAACTATGTGCCAGAGGCGAAAATCAAAAGCCTTTTGCCTTCCGCACAACTTTACACTGCGGTCAAAGTAGGTTATGACATAAACTTATACGGTTATTTCTGGGCTCAATATGTCAATCAATGCAGCACAACCAACCAGTACTACACTCACATGACCTACGATGTGACCAACAGTGCGTTCAACAGCCCATGGAGTTACATTTACGGATCTATAATGCCAACTTTGAAGGAAATCATAGAGAAGGGAGAGGCCGAGGAAGGTAACACGAATTATGTGATGGAGGCAAAAACTATGCTTGCCTATGAACTTTACCTTCTCACGAGCTTATATGATAAGGTCGCCTACACGGAAGGCTACCTTACCGAGACAACAAACCCTCATTTTGATTCCGGAGAGGACACTCATAAAAACATCATGTCTATCCTTGAGGAAGTCCGCGGCCTCGCTGCCAAAGCTAAAACCGATGAGGCAAACAATCCATCATCAGCGGCGGACATGATCTTCGGTGGAGACATTGACGGATGGCTTCAGTTTGCCAATACGCTTTACATAAAGGTGTTGATGCGTGATTTCATTGCCAACAAGACAAAGATAGAGAGCATGCTTTCGGAGGACAACTTCCTTAAAGCCGATGCCGCTTTTGACAAATTCCTTGATGCCGCTGACAAGTCCAATCCTCTTTACGAAAGTGACCGCCGTCAATTGAACACGAACAATAATATTCGCGCATGCGGAGACATCGCCAATGTTCTTGACGCGTCAGATCCAAGGTTCGCTTATTACTATGACAATAATCCAGACGGGAAATTCGCCGGGGACGCTTATGGTACCGGTAGTGATCCGACCAAGAGCAGTCGCTTGGCAATAGGTGCGACAGATCCTGTTAATTTTGGAACAGTGGATGAGGCCGAGTTCCTCAAAGCCGAGGCTTATGCCAGATTGGGCAACGCCGCAAAAGCGAAAGAGGCCTACGAGGCTGCTATCACTGCCGCGTTTGCGAGAGCGAAGTGTAAAGGTGCGAACTCTTTCATAACTGGAGCCTACGCATTCAAGTCAGGAAGCACGGAGGAGATGGTTGAACAGATAATAAACCAGAAGTGGGCTTCCAATGTACGTAGTATGCCAATAGAATCATGGTTCGACCTTAACAGAACCGGCTACCCTGTAAGGGGAAAGACGATCACTGATTTCCACGGAGTACTGTCAAGCGGATATCCTCAACGTTTCCTTTATTCAAAGACATCTGCTGACTATAATGTCAATTCTCCAGAGCCAGTGGATCTGAATGTCAAGATGTGGTGGCAGAAGTGATGAATATGTCAAATCATAAAAGAGTAGAATTATATGAATAATATATTAAAAACCATTGTGATAGCGTCTATGACCGCAGTGACGCTGACTTCCTGTGAGACTTACAAGGTCGGTGATCCGGACATGACCGCGATTTCGAACATCGACGGTAAATATGCGGCCTTTGCCTACGAAAACAACGAATCAGAAGCCTCGACCGTCTTAGGAGTTGTCATCACGAACACAGCGTACAACGAATCCGATAAGGCTTGGATCACAATTACAGATCTTAATCCTATGGCGACTCCATTGAAGTCTACTAGATACCTTGATGCTGTCAGATTCAAGGTCGATGTGGACATCGATGCTCAGACATTTTCTTGCACCGAGGTGTCCGCAACCGAGCCTATTACGACGTGGAATCCCTATCTTGAGGGTGGCGGTTCTGGACAGGGTGGGTTCTATACAGCTGCATATAAATTGAACAAATACAGCACATACACAATTTCCTGCACCGGAAGAATCGTCACAGGCGGCACAGCCGGCACCAATAACAACAGGATTGACACAATTGAGATCGATTCATATTCCAGAACCTACCCTGACGGCACGGTGAAGAAATATGTTGTCAAAGGTCAGAAATATACCGGTTGGGCTGATGAGATGAAGGAATATAATGACTTCATTAAAGCGGGCAGTTTCAAGTAATCAATTGTGAATTTCCGTTGGTGATATAGACTATTCGGGAATATCAATAAAAATCAGGGCTGGGGAAAGTTAAACAGGCTTTCCCCAGCTTTTGTTTTAGTTTGGAGTGATTTCGCCCCAACTTCTCAAAGTCTGAAAAAGTTTTCTATCTTTGTAGATAATGAACAAAAAGGACAGGCCGTATGCTTTACCCGATTGGAATACAGAGTTTTGAGAAGATCCGCCAGGGCGGGTATGTCTATGTCGACAAGACCGATCTCATCTACAAGATTGCCAAGACCGGTCAATACTACTTCCTGAGCCGCCCCAGGCGTTTCGGAAAGAGCCTTCTGCTCTCGACGATGGAGGCATACTTCCGGGGAAGGAAGGAGCTGTTCGACGGGCTGGCAGTGGCGTCTCTGGAGAAGGACTGGACGGAGTACCCGGTGCTGCACCTGGATCTGAGCGGAGTCGCTTACAATCAGGAGGAAGTGATTGCAAAGGTTCTGTCCAACGCTCTTTGCAAATGGGAAAAGGAATACGGGAGCGAGAACAATACTGACATCCCCGGAATCCGCTTCGGCAACGTGATCGAAGCAGCCTGCCGGAAGACCGGCCGTCAGGTGGTGATCCTTGTCGATGAATATGACAAGCCCGTCATCGACAACCTTGACCGCCCGGAGCTTCAGGATAAGTTGCGCGAGACGCTCCGCGGCTTCTACGGCGTGATGAAGTCCAAGGATGCGTTCATCCGCTTCGGCTTCCTCACCGGTGTCACCAAGATCGGGAAGATGAGCGTGTTCAGCGACCTGAACAACCCTCAGGACATCTCGATGGACAAGGAATATCCCGACATCTGCGGAATTTCGGAGTCCGACCTCAAAGTCTATTTCACAGAGAGTGTCAAGGAACTCGCCGAGGCGAATGACCTCACGGAGGAAGAATGCTACCGCAAGCTCGCTATTATGTATGACGGCTACCACTTCCACCCGAAGGCAGTCGGTGTCTATAACCCTTTCAGCCTGCTGAATACCTTCAAGTATATGCGGCTCAGCGATTATTGGTTCGAGACGGGCACGCCCACTTACTTGGTGGAGTTGCTGAAACGAACGAATTACGACCTGTACGACATGGCCAACACCGAGACCGACGCCGACGTGTTGAACAGCATCGACTCCGCTTCGAACAATCCCATCCCCGTCATCTACCAAAGCGGATACCTCACGATCAAGGATTACGAGCCGGAATTCAAGATCTATCGCTTAGGTTTCCCCAACCAAGAGGTAGAGGAGGGTTTCATGAAATACTTACTGCCGTTCTATACGAACATTCAAGCCTCGAAGTCTCCTTTCGAGATAGGCCGCTTTGTGAGAGAGGTACGGGCAGGAGACTACGACGCCTTCTTCCACCGCCTACAAAGCTTCTTCGCCGATACCTCTTACGAGGCGATTATTGGCCGGAACCCGGAACGGGACACGGAGCTGCATTACCGCAACGTGCTCTTCATCGTCTTCAAGCTGGTCGGCCTGTACACGCAAGTGGAGTACCATACCTCGAACGGGCGTATCGACCTCGTCTTGCAAACCGATCGCTATGTATATATCATGGAGTTCAAGCTGAACGGAACCGCAGAGGAGGCTCTGCGGCAGATCGAGGAGAAAGGTTATGCCCTACCCTTCGCCGGAGACGACCGGGAGGTCTTAAAGATCGGCGCGAATTTCTCCTCCGAGACCCGGAATATCGAGAGGTGGCTGGTAGGGTGAAAAAGTCCTATTTTTATCCATATATACTTACTTGGCCAACGCAGTATATATTCTATGCCCGGAGAAGATATACTTCAAATGGCATCGAAGTATATCTTCTCCCCAAAAAGGCTTCTCAAGTGAATAACTAATCATTTCCCAACTCGTAAGCTTACGGCTACCCCTACTCGTAAGTTATTCATTTGACAAGCCATAAACAGATAGTTTACATCTAGCATAACAACCTGTTATTCAATGCATTTACAACAGAAATAAAAACCGTTCAAAAAAGTCGGACTTTCCAGCCGGAATATCCTCGCCTTTTTGTATTATCTTTATCGCCAACAAATAATACGCAGATGAAGAAAAACATTGTTTTCCTGTTAATTCTAATACTTATTATATGGATCTCTTGCGATGGGATGGGGCATCAAACCATAGACTTCCGGAAAGTAGAGAACCTTATGCCTCAACATCCGGATAGCGCGTTAATGCTCCTTGAACAAATAGAGAACAAAGAAAACCTATCCCGAAAAGATAAGGCACATTATTATTTATTGCTGACGGAAGCGCAAGACAAAACTTTTGTTAAGCATGAAACCGACTCGCTGATCACGATCGCAACGGATTATTATGAGGAAACAGACGATCTGGAACGAAAAGCGAAAGCTTGGTATTACAAAGGACTGATAAATAATGACCTCGATCAACCAATGAAAGCACAAGAATGTTTTTTAAAGGCTTTGCGAGATGAAAAGCAAGTGAAAGACTATGCATTGCTAGGACGAATCAATAATCAGATAGGGATGCTCTACACTTATCAACATGTATATGAAAGAGCAATTCCTTATTTGAAACAAGCCAATAATTGTTTCGAAATGATTCGTGACACGATAGGACAGGCCTACGTGTTAAGAGACCTAGGAAGAGCATATACCGTAACTCAACAACTCATCGATGCAATAGAGGTTTACCGTGAGGCATTACCTTATGCCCCTGCTATGGGTAACGGAACTATTCCCAATGAATTAGCCAATATTTATTTAGAAAAGGGAGAGTATGAGGTAGCCGCAAAATATATAGATCAGGCCTTACGGCTTTTTCGAACAGAGGAGTCACGTTTTCCGACCCATTTGGTGCTAGGCAAATACTATTTAGAGACAGCGCAAATCGATTCCTCGGAATATTATCTGCAAAAGGCATTAAGCAGCCCTTCTTTACAAACTCATGCGGGAGCATTGAAATATCTGTCATATGTAAAAGAAAAACAATCCGCATGGATAGAGAGTATCGCTTTAAATAAAAGATATGAAGCATGCAGAGACTCTATCGATAGAATCGTGGAAACAGAGTCAATCCGGAGAATGGATTATTTTTACAACTATCAGAAAATTCAAGAAGCACTATACCAGTCTCAAATAAAAGTAATGAAAAAAGATAAGGAACGCTATCTGTATGCTTTGATTATCTGTGCATGTGTTTTTATAAGCTTAGGGATTTATTCTTATTGGCGAAGAAGAGAGAAAGAAATAAAAAACCAAAAAGAGATATTGGAGCAGACTATCGAGAAACAACGTCAAAACAATCTCCGGATAAAAGAAGAAAACAGACAACAGATTGAGAAATTGCAAGAACAACTAATAGCCATGGAAAAAGAGCGACAAGAAGGATGGGAAGGTCAACAGCTCTTGCAAGAGAAGAGAGTACTGGAAATTCATAATGAAAGTATAGATGCTGATGAAAAGAGACAATCTTTACGGATTGCTCAAATGGAGGACTCTGATATTTATAAAAAAATCCATACAGAAGACTGTGTAAAACTAACCGATAATGAATGGAGAGCATTAGAAAAACTATTAGATCAAACCTTCAATAACTTTACGGCACGATTAAAGAAGAGCTATCCGAAGATCTCCTATAAGGAAATACAGGTTTGTTACTTGACAAAGATAAAACTTAGCTCTACAAAGATGACAAAGATATTGCGATACAATAGCTCGCCACTCCGTTCTCGTCTCTATAAAAAAATCTTTAAGAAAACTGGAAGCGTTCAGGATTTTAATTCGTTTATCGCTGGTTTTTAACTCTATACAAATCAGAACAGGTCCAGAACAAAAATATGTTCTGAACTTTGTTCTGGATTTCTTACCTTACCT
>ERZ780166.1596-NODE-1596-length-11648-cov-2.783490_pt1 | contig 11648 bp, 7 predicted proteins | sample MGYA00511366_ERZ780166 | MGnify/ENA primary metagenome ERZ780166 (study PRJEB29588, sample SAMEA2162231) | human gut metagenome | biome: human gut; feature: human-associated habitat; material: faeces | place: Denmark | collected 2008/2010 ...
TTTGTCCAACTTTTTGGGTGCATATCACATGCCAACGTTAATCTGGTAAGTTTCGTCATTATCGTTACCGAAGGATTTTTCAAAATCCATGAAGGCATAGCTGTTTTTGCTCATTTGGGTTGCAAAGCCAAAACCTACATCATACCAGGTGCCTTCGTTTTCGTAGCTTATTTTACTCCAGTTGCCATTTGTGGTTGCGTCCATAGCTTTAATATCCTGGTCGCCAAGGAATTCATGCAGTACGTCTGCTTTAATGTAAACGGTGCTCTGTTTTTCTTCACCAAAGTCTTTACCAAGGCGGAAGCCTGCACGCCCGATTAAGCTGTTGATACCGTCAACACTTACTTTTGTACCCTGACTTGTTGTGTAATCTGCACCGGTTACACGTGCCAGCTGTGCCTGTACCTGAGGCTCAAAGTACCAGTCATTGCCAATATCTTTTTTACGTCCGTATTCTGCACTTACGCTGAATACATTGTTGCTGTAATCGCCGGTTACTTTGCCTTCACTGTTGTACACTTCAAAATCATTTTGCAGGTGTCCCCATTTTGCAACATAATCTACATAGTGCCCTTTGTTGCCTGTCCAGGTATCATACAGCCATAAGCCGTAACGGTCAATTTCGCCTTTGCCTGCAATATCGTTATAACCTGTATCACCGTGCATGTAGTCAACAGCAAAGCCTACGCGGCGTTTGCCGTTATCACATTCCTGACGTTTATCATAACCAAGTTCATACATTGTGTTCTGGCTGCGGAATGCTTCATCTTTGCCAATACGGTCATGGCGTACACGTACCCACATGCCTTCATCTTCTTCCGGGTCATCGTTAATGTAACGTGCTTCGCCAAGGCGTTTGTTCAGGCGGTCCATATAAATGGCGTTGCTGTAGTTGGCGCGGCTCATGTTCAGCATTGTTTCGCCTGCGTCAGAACGGACAGTCTGCATATCAATCAGCTTATAATTTAAATGGTTTTCATTATTATCAAGGTTTTCGCCGGTATCAGGCTCGTTTGCCAAAAGCATTATATCATTGGTATTAATAGTTGCCGCCCCAGCTTGTTCCGCATCCTTTAACAAATCTTCCACAGCAGCATTGCCGGGTTTATCAAGGCTTGTACCATCGCCATTATTATAAGCGTCATTTTCATGGTTACTTACGTTAGAACCATAAACATCTTTGCCAACAGTGTAAATAATATTGTTAAACCCTTTATCGGTTGCAGTTACGTTAAAGTCTACATCAGAACCTTTGCCTACGGTAGCAAAGCGCAGGCCGCTGAATTTAAACCCTTCACCGGAATCATCATTCTTATATTCAGCATACATATCTTCAACATCAACAACTTCTTCAAGTTCAATATTATATGTACCATTACCTTTACCGATATACAACATATCGCTTTGCGTTCTGTCGCCGTTAAGGTTCATTTTAATATTGGCATCGCCGTTTAAATTGCGTACAGTTAAAGCATGGGCATTAGATTCATATTCGGTGCTTGCGTTAGTCAAATCTATTAACACATTGCCTTTAGTGTTAAGATTGGTAATCCAGCTTTGTCCTTGTACGCTCCACTGGCTTCCTTTGCCCATATTAAGCGTAACCTCGCCGCCATGCAAAATATTACTGCTGAATGCAGGGTTATAAAAACCGTCTTCGTCGCCGCTGCCATGTCCGTTATTTAATTCAGCGTCACCGTAATCATCCGCACGCCCGATTAAAACGCCGTTATTGCCAAGGTCAACAGTAAGTTTGCCTTTATTACCTGCAAGCAAGTCGCCGGTTATAGCAATGCCGGTTCCGGCGCCGCCGTTAACATCTCTACTTGCAGCATTAGCATCTGTAATATTTACTACACCGCCATAAGCAGCTAAAATATCACCATTAATAGCACTGCCGGCTTTGTAATTCAAATTTACATTTGCCACTTCCACTTTGCCAAGTGCAGCTTCTGTAAAATCAGCTTCTTTTAATTCGGTTGCTGTGCCTGCGGCAATGGCAATATCCCTGTTTTCAGGAGATATTTCGTATTTAGAAGTGCTGATATTGGTGACACCGTCAATCGTAATATCTGCACCTTTATATGCCCAAACAGCCCTTTCGGATGTATGCTCATCGCTGGGGTCAGTGTAATAAGTTCTGATATTATTTACGCCGGAAAGGTTAATTTCTGCACCTTCTTCTGCGTACAAGGCAGAAACAACGTCCATACCACCTTGGTCTTTTCCGTTAAGGTCACCGGCTTTATCAATAACAGCGGCAGAATAAACGTCATTTACAGCATTACCGTTATTAAGCCCACTTAATTCTACAGACGTTTTACTACCCTCTGCATAAACAGCACCACCAAGAGTAATATTATTTGCATTTAAAGTTACAGTACTGTCGCCTAAAGCACTAATAGCTTTGCCGCTTCCATAAATACTGCTATCTTTACCTGCTAAAATGCTAATATCATCAGCCTGTGCATTAAAATTAGAGTTATTTTCTAAATTAACACCAGTTGCAGTTTTATTATCTGCATTTTTACTTATAGACGAAATCGTCAAATTTTTCAAAGCAGGGTCAGTAACAAGTGCTGAATTATTCAAACTAATACCTGTTGCATTACCATTATCTGCGATAGCTTCAACAACTACATTTTCGGTAACATAACCATCTTTTTTACTAAGATTTAAAGTAGCTCCATTTTCTACTTCAATACCAGTTACATCTCCATTTACTTCATTAACTGCGCCGATATAATTGTTTTTAGCATTTAATGTTGCAAAACTATCCTTACCGCTTACACTAACTCCAATAGAATTAGCCGTAATTAAATTATTTTGAGCTGATAAATTAACAGTGCCATTGGTAATGCCGATACCAATTTCGCCAATATAACCATCTTGTTCTTCTGTACCTACAACACCAATAATATTATCACCATCTGCTGTAACATTTAAAATTCCTGTACCAGTAGATTTTATACCTGTTGTACCGGTTATAATATTATCAATTCCTGCGGTAACAGTCATAGTATTATCGCCTCTTGAATAAATGCCTGAACCAAATTCGTCAGCATAAATACGGTTATAATCTCGCGCTCTTACTATCATTTCAGCTGTAGCACCAGAATCAGATTGCACTCCGCCCATAGTGCCCATTTCTACAAGAGAAATATTATTGCTGCCATAATCTGCTAAAGATTCAACTTTGCCATATTCATTACGAAGACCTGCTTGACCACCTTGAATATTTATATCTCCATTAGTTGCTTTTAAAGTTATATCTCCATACGTACCAATTACAGCGTAATAATGTGACGTATTAACATCTATGCTTCCAGCTTCTAAATATGTATAACCAGTTGAACTATTATTAGTTATGCCGCCAGAACTTTTTGAAGCAATAATAATTTTACTATTTGTATTATCAGACATTATACTAATATTCTTATTACTTCCTTCTGACTGCAACCCCCATCTTGAACCACCTTCTATTCTAACACTTTCTCCAGCATTTATTGTTACATTTGCTGAAGACACTTCATTTGTAAGAAAGATACCATGATCGGCAGCTTTTATATCTACTTTATTAGCAGTAATAGCTACATCTCCATGTGCATTTATACCTTTAACAGTACCTGTTTCTGAAGTATCAATAGTTAAACTATTCGCTGTAATATTGCCGCTAACATGTATACCGGCAGTATTAGCATTTTTATCAGTTATTCTTATGATTATATCGCCATCACCTCCAATATTAGGTTTTAACATATGTACGTTATTTAATGTTAAATCTGAACCATTGGAAACAGTAATAGTTTTATTATCCAATGAATTACTATTTCCATCACCACCACTGTAAGTACTATTACCATCTACAATAGTATCTTCATCTACAATAATATTTCCTGTAGCATCTGCACTATTTCTAAAATTTTCTATTGGCATCGCCCAAGCATTACCATAAACACTGACACTCAACAATAACCCAAGTACGATTGCCCTTTCTAAATTTTTCTTCCCTTTCATAAAAACCACCTCATAAAATTTTTACTGTTTTACCTAAAGCACAATATTTTTATATACATACGCTTTAGGTTAAATTATTCAGTATTAATAAATATTATTTTATCATGTCTTTACCACCCCCACAAGACGTTACGAATTTATTTGTAAAAAATTTTTGCGTCAGCATTTCGCATATACGCAAAAAGCATGGCAGCAGATGTGCCATGCTTTTTTTAAGCTGTTGTACCGTATTCTTTTTTGTTACTTCAGCGCCGCTACCACTCCCAACGTGTTATGCTACAGATTTACAGAGGTAGAATTAAAAAACTGACAAGGGTTTTCCTGCTTTCATACAAACTACAAAAACACTGGCAATATTTTGTACTAACTTAGTTTAACAGTATTTTGCTTTTCATTTACTAAACCTTTTATACACAAGCTGCGCCACGGCAGCGGTTATAAGTTCTGCCAGCCAAAAGGCGTGCCAAACGCCCTGCGCACCGAAACTGCGGCTTAACAGCCACGCTGCCGGTATAATTATTACCACATAGCGCAAAAGTGAAATTACAAGCGACGGTACGCCCTTGCCAAGCCCTTCCAGCGCGCCGCAGGCGGTTACGCTCACTGCCGATACGATAAACCCGGCGCAGATTATGCGCAGCGCCTGCGCCCCGGCTTCTACCGTTACGGCGTTATCCGTAAAAAAGGCCATTAAAACATCCGGCACCATCAGGCAAATTGCCGTTCCCCCAAGCATAATGCCTGCGTTAAGCACCAGTGTTGTGTTGTAAATTTTCTTCACGCGCTCGTGCTCACCCGCGCCATAATTAAAGCCAATCAGCGGGCGCATGCCCTGAATAATGCCGTTGGCAGGCAGGTACAAAAAAGTTTGCAGCTTGTAATAAATGCCAAGCACCACAATATAGCTCTGCGAAAAAGCCGCCAGTATGGTGTTAAGCGAAGACACAAGCAGCGAAGGCAGCGCCAGATTCAGTGTTGCCGGTATGCCGATGGCGTAAAGTTTAAAATCAAGCGCAAAATCTCGTGTTAAATAACTGCGGCTAAGCCTTACGCGCAGCGGATAATTTGCATAAACAAACAAATATATTAAAAGCGTTACTATCTGCCCTATGCCGGTTGCCACGGCCGCCCCTTCTATCCCCCATTCAGGGAACGGCCCGATGCCGAAAATAAGGAGCGGGTCTAAAATAATGTTGGTTATGCAGCCTGCCATTAACGCAATCATGGTAACTTTCATGTTGCCGACTGCCTGAAAGATTTTTTCAAACGCCAGCCCCAGCATGATTATCAGCGAAAAGCTGAAAGCAATATTGGAATAACGCACGCCCATATCTATAACCTGCGCATTATTTGTAAAAGCGCTTAAAAACTGCGGCATAATGGCAATGCAGGCTGCCATCAGCACCACACCGTGCAGGGCGGAAAGCGCCATGCCGTGCACCGCCGCGCGGTTAGCAGTTTCGCCTTCGCCCGCGCCAAGGTAATAGGCAATCAGCGCGTTAATGCCCACGCCAAAGCCAATGCTGACGGCGTTGATAAAATTCTGCACCGGGAACACCAGCGACAGCGCCGTCATGGCGTCCTCGCTGATTTGCGCCACAAAAAAACTATCCACAATGTTGTACAGCGAGTTCACCATCATGCTGATAACCATGGGCAGCGCCATTGAAGTTATCAGCGGCAGCACCGGTTCTTCCTTCATAAAATTTTCGTTCATATTCCCTCTCCTTCCGCTGCATTAAAAAACCACACAGCGCCCGCTAAGGCAACTGTGTGGCGAAAAGTGGCTATGCCAGAAAAATCCACAGCGAATTTTAGTATTTAGTTCTCTAAAAATATACCACAGCGGCGCACTGCTGTCAACAGTACAAATTAAAACCCCGGCGGCGGAGCACCGGGGCCGGGGGAAAGTAGCTGCTTTAATGCAGCTTTATATGTTTTATTGTTCCGAACAAAATCCCTTATTTTAGACTGCAAGTTTGTTTTATCAGGCGCGGTGCGGCTTATTTCCGTTCAGCCTTCCGCGCCGCGTGGTTAATTATTTAGCAGGTTCTGCTTCAGGCATAACAGCCTGTGCGGATTCCTGTTTGCCGTTGCGTGCGGCAAAAATGGAAGCCAGAAGCGAACCGGTGATTTGGTGTACTACGCCGCCGATTGCACCGGGAACTGCTGCCATCGGGGTGAAGTGCAGAGTGCCGAGCGAGCAGGCAAGCGCTGCGTTCTGCATGCCAACTTCCAGCATAACGGTGGTGCACTGCGCTCTGCCCATGCCGGCTTTTCTGGCGAGCATCCAGCCAAGGGCGTAACCGCCAAAGTTTTGCAGCACTACAACCAGAACCATAACCCAGCCGAGCCTTAAGATGGTTTCGCCGTTTAAGGCAACCATGGCACCCATGATGGAAAGTACGCTGAACGCGGATACGAGAACCAAAAGTTTGGAGTATTTAACGACGAGTTTGTCGCCGACTGCTTTATGAACGAGGATGCCAAGAACGATTGGCAAAAGGATTACCTGAGATACGGATTTAAGCATTGCGAGGAAGGAAACTTCAACCCACTGGCCTGCCAGCATCCAGGTTAAAAACGGGGTAAGAAGCGGTGCAAGCAGAGTAGTTGCGGTAGTAAGGCAAACGGACAAGGTTACGTCGCCTTTGGCAAGATATGTCATTACGTTGGAAGCCGTACCGCCCGGGGTGGTGCCGAGGAGAATCATGCCGATGGCAAGTTCGGGAGGAAGTTCAAACCCAACGGTTAAAACGTATGCGAGGAAAGGCATGATGGTAAACTGCCCTACGCAGCCGAAGAACACTTCTTTAGGACGGCTGAGCACCAGTGCAAAGTCGCTGGCACGCAGCGTCATGCCCATGCCGAACATGATAACGGAAAGAAGCAGTACAGTCTGCGAAGCCGCCCAGGTAAAGCCCTGCGGGAAGAAGAACGCTGCCACAACAACTGCAAATACGATGTAAGTAAGATATTTGCCTACGAATTCTGCCAATTTGTTCAATACACTCATTTTTCATTTCTCCTTTGAATAAAATAATTTGTTTAATAACAAACCGGCGATTGTAAAGCTTTTTTACCAACAAAAAAGGCTTTGCCTCTTTTGTAAGAGACAAAGCCGAATAGCTCTGCGGTACCACTCTTATTGCCGTAATAATACGGCCACTTTACCGGCATCACCGAAAGTTTCACAACTGACGTTCAATGCCTGACGCTGTAACGGTCGTCCTCCGGCCACACTTACACAGGCGTTTGCCCTTCAGCTGGCAGCTCATGGGGGATTTTCATAAAGTGCTTTGATCTTATCTCTCAGCTAAATGATAAGTTCTCTGGAATCTGGGCTTCTTTACTACTTTTCCCAATCAACGCAATTTGTTATTTGATGATGTTATTATAATAGGCACACAACACCTTGTCAACACTTTTGCGCTGATTTTTTTACATTTTTATTTTAAAGGTTTGTTTTTAATGTAAAATTGTAACATGCGTTACAAACTAAAATCTTAATGTGTTTTAGTTTTTGGGCAATGTACACAAAATTAATTATTTTCTTTGGCAGGTTCCTCTTTTTTCTTTTCCTTTTTAGTATTGTATTCCTGCATTACGGCGTCCATATCGCCTTTCAGCCATAACTCAACAGCGTCAGCCATCTGCTTGACAGCTTCTTCAATTAACGGCTGTTCTTCTTTGCCGAAACGGTGCAGCACACGGCCGATAACTGCCGACGCATTGCGCTCCGGGTGGCCAATACCGATTTTAAAACGCGGAAAATCGCCCGTGCCAAGATGCTGCTGGATGGATTTAATGCCGTTGTGCCCGCCCGCACTGCCTTTGCGGCGGATGCGCAGTTTGCCGCAGGGTAAATCGAGGTCATCCTGAATAACCGCAATATCTTCCGGTTCGATATTGTAAAAATTGGCAAAAGCCCCCACGGCTTCGCCGCTTAAATTCATATAGGTGGTAGGTTTTATTAAAAATACCTTTTCGGGAATACGGTGTTCGGCGCACATGGCGCTGCGTTCATTTTTCCATGTGGTAATGCCCCAGCGCTTTGCAAGTTCATCGGCCACCATAAAGCCGATATTATGGCGCGTGCCTTCATATTCTTTGCCAATGTTGCCAAGCCCAACTATCAGTTTCATGTTTTCTCCTTAATGCAAAAATAAGGCCCGCCGCGCCTGCGGCAGGCCCTTAATGTTTATTATTTGTGTTTTTCAAACAGCTGGCTTACAGACCAGTTGTTGTAAATGCGCAAAATGGTTTCTGCCAGAATCGGCGCAATGGAAAGCACTTTAATTTTGGGGTGCTTTTTGGACGGCGGCAGCGGAATGGTGTTGGTAACAACAACTTCCGTAATATCCGACTGGGCAATGCGGCTTACAGCCGGGTCCGCCAAAATCGGATGCGTGCAGCATGCGTAAATTTCTTTTGCGCCAAATTTTTTAACAGCTTTGGCTGCTTCTACCAAAGAACCGGCGGTATCAATCATGTCATCGACAAGAATTGCGGTTTTGCCTTCAACGTTGCCGATAAGGTTCATAACTTCGGCTACGCCGGGTTCCGGACGGCGTTTGTCGATAATGGCCATGCCGCAGCCGAGGCGTTCTGCCATGGTGCGGGCACGGCTTACGCCGCCAAGGTCAGGTGATACAACGATGAGGTCCTCAAGATTTTTGCTTTTAATATACTCTGCCAGAATCGGCTGGCCGGGCATATGGTCAAACGGTACGTTAAAGAAGCCCTGAATCTGGGCTGCATGCAGGTCGATTGTTACAACGCGGGTAATGCCTGCACATTCCAGAAGGTCTGCCATCAGTTTTGCGGTAATAGGTTCGCGGCCGCGTGCTTTGCGGTCCTGACGGGCATAACCGTAATACGGAATAACTGCGGTAATGTGGGAAGCGGAAGCGCGTTTAAACGCATCAGCCATAATTAAAAGTTCCATTACGTTATCGTTAACGATAGGGCCGCAGGTAGGCTGCACAATAAAAATGTCCTTGCCGCGTACGCTTTCGTTAATCATAACCTGTACTTCGCCATTGTTAAAACGGTTGATAACGGCATCACCAACGGTTGTACCGAGATTTTCAGCAATCTCGCGTGCCAAATTAGGGTTTGCGTTACCGGTAAAAATCCTCATTCTGCTCTCATCTGACAACATGGTCATATCCCTCCAAGTATGATTGAGTTGTATAGGTATTAAATTTCCGTAACCTTATAAATATAGTATACAACTTTTTACACAGGTTTAACAAGTAGTATAGCAAAATTTATCAGTCTTCACGTTGTTTGGCTGCCCAGCCTTCAATATTCTTTTGTTTGGCGCGGGCAATGCCAAGTGCGTCCTCAGGCACCTCTTTGGTAATGGTGGAGCCTGCGCCTACATAAGCACCTTCGCCGATGGTAACAGGCGCAACAAGGTTGCTGTTGCAGCCGATAAAGGCGTTGTCGCCAATAGTGGTGCGGTGTTTTTTCTTGCCGTCATAGTTAACCATAATGCAGCCGCAGCCAATATTTACGCCGCTGCCGATATCGGTATCGCCAATGTAGGAAAGATGCGGCAGTTTGGTGCCATAACCGACATGAGAATTTTTAACTTCGATAAAGTTGCCGATTTTAACCTTGTCTTCAAGCACGGTATCCGGGCGCAGATGTACATAAGGCCCCATTACAACTTTATTTTTAACGGTGCAGTCGTGCCCGTAGGTAAACTGCATTTCCACTTCACTGCCAACTTTAACATTGGTAAGGCGTACGGAAGGCCCGATTACGCAGTCAGTGCCGATTTCCGTATTGCCTTCCAGCCAGGTATACGGGTAAATGACGGTATCATTTCCAACTTTAACGTCTTCGCCGATAAAGGTGCTTGCGGGGTCCATAATGGTTACGCCGCTGTCCATCAGCGCGCCGAGCACGCGGCTGCGCAGTTCGGCTTCTGCTTCCGCCAGCTGACGGCGGCTGTTTACGCCCATTACCATGGCGTTATCGGCCGTAATGGCAGCGCCAACCCTTTTTCCCATGCCGTTCAATTTGGCAAGCACATCGGTTAAATAATATTCGCCCTGCGCGTTATCGTTTGTTAAAGTATGCAGAACTTCAAACAGAAGCGGTGCTTCAAAGCAGAAAATACCGGTATTGATTTCGGTAATGGCCTTCTGTTCCGGCGCAGCGTCTTTTTCTTCAACAATGCCTGCCACATTGCCTTCCGCATTACGGATAATGCGCCCGTAACCGTAAGGGTTGGGCATAATTGCGGTAAGCACGGTGGCAGCAGCGCCGCTTTGTACATGCTCGTCATAAAATTTACGCAGTTCGCCGGCATCCAAAAGCGGAGTATCGCCGCAAAGAACCATAACGGTTCCTTTAAAATCTTTCAGTTCGGCTTCAGCCTGCATTACGGCATGGCCTGTGCCAAGCTGCACTTTTTGGTATACGCTTACGGCCTGAGTACCGATAAGTTCGTTTACAAGTTCTGCGCAGTGGCCGGTAATAACTACTTTTTTAGCGGCACCGGCGCCGTCTGCGGCGTTAAGCACTCTTTGCAGCATGGCTTTGCCGCCAACTTTATGCAAAACCTTCGGCAGTTTGGATTTCATGCGGGTGCCCATACCGGCAGCTAAAATTACAGCAACAAGTTCTGACAATTTCTATACCCCATTTCTTATTTTTTCTTGCGTTCAGCGCTTTCAAGCATGTCTTTCAGCAAAGTATGCTCGGCGTTTTCCATGTGCAGACGGGCGGCGTTCTGCGCTCTGTCAACATCATGCGCCGCAATGCTGTCCACCAGAATGCGGTGTTCTTCCATAGTATTCTGCAAACGCCCCGGATACATCATGGAACGGCGGCGTATTACTGTAATCTGCTCGCGCAGATTGTTAATAATTCCTGCCAGGCGTTTGTTGCGGCTGGCTTTATACAAAACATCATGGAACGCGGTATCAATTTCTACGATTTTTTCGATATTGCCGTCTTCAATATGCTGGCCTATTTCTACCAGCAGGCGCTGCATGGTTTCCAGCTCCTCGTCGCTGATGCGTTCGGCAGCAAGCCCTGCTGCCAGCACTTCAAGGCTGGTGCGTATTTCGTAAACTTCGTTAATGTCTTTAATGGAAATATCGGCCACATAGGTGCCGCGGCGCGGTATCATTACCACAAAGCCTTCCAGTTCCAGCTTGCGGATTGCTTCACGCACCGGCGTACGGCTGACGCCCATTTCATCAGCCAGCTGAATTTCCATCAGCCTTTCGCCCGGACTGAAAACGCCGTCAACAATCGCCTGGCGGATGGTTTCGCAGACCAGTTCGCGCAGCGGCCGGTAGCTGTCAAGCTGAATAGGGCTTAAATGTCCGCTCATTTATATTACACTCCTTTTCACAGTTGTGGCAATCGCTGTTTCCAGTTTCCATGCCTGCAATGCTTCTATAATTTTCTGTGCTTCCTGTGTGCTGCCTGCAACGGCAAAAACAGTCGGCCCGCTGCCGCTCATAAGCGCGTACTGCGCTCCTGCGGCAAGCATTTCTTTTTTTATTTTGTTAATTTCAGGGTATCTGGCACAGGTTACGCCCTCCAGTGCGTTGCCCATACCCGGCAGCGGCAGCACGGCATTTCCTTTTAAAAGTGCTGCTTTC
>ERZ780166.1603-NODE-1603-length-11618-cov-1.957364_pt1 | contig 11618 bp, 10 predicted proteins | sample MGYA00511366_ERZ780166 | MGnify/ENA primary metagenome ERZ780166 (study PRJEB29588, sample SAMEA2162231) | human gut metagenome | biome: human gut; feature: human-associated habitat; material: faeces | place: Denmark | collected 2008/2010 ...
CACATTCTGACTAAGAAAACTAAAAAGCAAAAAAGAAACCTTGTACATTCAGGCTTAGTAGCTAATGCTAACTTGGATCAGGTGAAAGAACTTCTTTGCATGAAGTAATCTAAAGAAAAAAGCGTAATATTTGGGATAATAATAATTTCTTTTATTGTAATTTATAAACATGTAATATGTACAGAAAAGGAGAAAATATGCGAATCTTGATTTTATCGTGTAATACCGGTGGGGGTCACAATGCTGCCGGCAGGGCAGTTAAAGAGATTTTTGAAAAAAACGGGGATGAAGCAGTAATGCTTGATTATCTTTGCCTTGCGGGAAATAAAGTTTCAAAGACGGTCGGAAATGTATATATAGAAACTGTAAAAAATGTTCCGGGACTTTTTGGTGCAGTATATAAACTCGGGATGGGAGTCAGCAGAATATGCCACAGATCTCCGGTTTATTATGTGAATTCAGTTATGGCAAAATATATAAAACAATATCTCAAAGAAAATCCTGCAGATGCAGTTATTATGCCTCATCTGTATCCGGCGGAGACGATAACTTACATGAAAAGACATGGTATGAAGCTTCCGCTTACAATAGCTGTGATGACAGATTATACATGTATTCCGTTTTGGGAAGAGACTAACTGCGATTATTACATAACACCGCATGAAAGTTTGAACGGTGAGATTATAAAACGTGGAATTAAGAAAGAAAAGCTTAGAAGTTTTGGTATTCCGGTTTCGCTTTCATGTAATGATAATATAGAAAAAAAAGAGGCAAAAAATATCCTTTCTCTTGACGAAAATAAAAAATATATACTTGTGTCAGGCGGAAGCATGGGTGCCGGTGATATTTCAAAACTTGTAAAAAAACTTTCAGATGCTTTAAATGATGATGAGGGGATAATAGTAATATGTGGAACTAATAAAAAACTGTATAAACAGCTTATAGATGAAAATATACCGCATGTAATAATAAAAGGACATGTTAACAATATGCCTGTTTATATGAAAGCATGTGATGTTATATATACAAAGCCGGGAGGGCTTACATCAACAGAGGCGGCTGTCTGCAATATTCCGATTATACATACAAAGCCTATTCCGGGATGTGAGACACAAAACAGCAGGTTCTTTGTGAAAAATGGCATGAGCATAAGTGCAAAAACAACGGATGGACTTATAAAACAGGGAATAAAATTGTTTCGTGACGATAAGCAGAAAGTTGTAATGATAAAAAATCAGTCAGATATAATATCAAAAAACAGTTCAATGAATATATATAATTTAGTGAAAAATAATATGGAAAAGTGAGGCTGACATATGGGTGATAATTTTTTGAATTGTTCTATAGGCCTGCTGATACCATTTGTGGGAACGTCACTCGGTGCAGCATGTGTGTTTTTTATGAGAAAAACACTTAGCAAGTCAGTGCAACGTGCACTTGCAGGGTTTGCAGCAGGTATAATGGTTGCTGCTTCAATCTGGAGTCTTCTGATTCCGGCAATTAAACAATCTGAGAATATGGGAAGATTATCATTTGTTCCGGCAGTTGTTGGGTTCTGGATTGGTATTTTGTTTTTACTAGCGCTCGATCATTTGATTCCACATCTTCATGTTGGAAGTGATCAGGCAGAGGGACCGAAAAGCAAACTTGGCCGTACTACGATGATGGTGTTGGCAGTTACATTACATAATATCCCTGAAGGTATGGCAGTTGGTGTAATGTATGCAGGATTTCTTGCTGAAAATGCACAGATTACAGCAACAAGTGCACTTGCTTTATCACTTGGAATTGCTATCCAGAATTTTCCAGAAGGAGCGATTATATCCATGCCGCTTAGGGCAGAGGGTGAAAGTAAGAGAAAGGCATTTCTGGGAGGTGTACTTTCAGGAGTGGTTGAACCGATTGGAGCAGTACTGACGATTCTTGCTGCACAGCTGGTAATCCCGGCATTACCATATTTACTGAGCTTTGCAGCAGGAGCCATGTTGTATGTCGTGGTTGAAGAACTAATTCCGGAAATGTCTCAGGGACAGCACTCGAATATCGGTACGCTTTTCTTTGCACTTGGATTTAGTTTGATGATGATCCTGGATGTGGCACTGGGGTAAGAGGAATGTTTCTTATGAGAATATTGATTTATGGTGCAGGTGTGATTGGATCCTTGTATGCGGTCTTATTTGCAGAAACTGGTTATGATACGAGTATTTATGCCAGAGGTAAAAGACTTGAGGCTTTAAGAAATAATGGATTGCAATATAAGAAAAATCAGGAAGTAATAAAGGCAGAGATTAGGATTCTTGGAGAACTACCAAACGATGATATTTATGATTTTGTCTTGCTTACTGTCCGGGAAAACCAGCTGTATGAAGCACTTACCGAATTGAAAAATAATAAAAGTAATACGATTGTTACAATGATAAATTCACTGGACAGTTACAATAAATGGGAAGACATTGTCGGAAAAGGAAGAATATTACCGGCTTTTCCGGGAGCCGGCGGAAGTATAAATGATGATGGCATCCTTGATGCGTCCCTTACTCCGAGGATTATCCAACCAACAACATTTGCAGAAATATCAGGAAATAAATCTGAAAGAACAAAGCATTTTTCAAAGATATTAAAGCATGCTCGTATCCCATATCAGGAAGTAAAGAATATGCATATGTGGCAGCTGTGTCATCTTGCCATGGTGGTGCCGATTGCAGATGCATATTATGAAGCTGATTGTTCGGAGAGAGCAGGAAGAGACTGGAAGATCATGAAGAAAACAGCAAAAAGATTGAAAAGAAATTTTAACTTTTTGCGGAAACAGTCAAGTAGGTTGTCGCCTGGCAAAATGAATATTTTTTGTTTTGTTTTCTACCATTGTCAATTCTTGCGATTATGCTTGCTATTACATTCGAAAGTAGCTTTGGAGATAAATTTATGTATCAACATGCTATGAAGGCACCAGATGAAATGAGGGAATTGCATAAGCAGTTTTATGCTTATATGAAAAAAATGAAGAAATGCGGATGCAAGGCGAAAAGGTACAGTGATTGGAGAAAAAAGCATGAAAAATGAAGAATATAAAAAATTGTCAATTAAAGAATTTACAAAAGCAGCAGGAAGATATGAAAGTAACCATGCTGGTATTTACGAAATGTGTAAGAAGGATTATCCGGATATTCTGGAAGAATTAGAAAAAGAGCCATTTAATGATTTATTGGATGCAGGATGCGGACCTGCTCCAATGATTTCTTTATTATCAGAAAAATATCCGGACCGGCATTATACAGGGCTGGATCTGACTCCGGCCATGATCGAACAGGCAAAAAAGAAAAATATTCCAAATGCAACATTTGTTGTGGGAGACTGTGAAAACTTTCCTTTTGAAAACGATTCATTTGACGCAATTATTTGTTCTATGAGTTTCCATCATTATCCGGATCCACAGGCATTTTTTGACAGTGTAAAGAGATGCCTTCGCCCAAATGGAAGATTGATACTGAGGGATGTGACAAGTGATAATAAAATATTGATATGGCTGATGAATACACTGGAAATGCCTCTGGCAAATATATGTGGGCACGGAGATGTCCGGGTTCCAACAAGAGATGTGGTCATGAAATGCTGCAGAAAAACAGGGCTAAAAGTAGAAAAATTTGAAATCCGTAAAGGTATGAGAATGCATTGTGTTGTAAGAAAAATCTGAGGGAGTATTGGTATGAAGGAAAAAATAAAGATAACCGGCGTTCCGGAAACGATGATTCAGACATTATATGCAAGGGCGAAAGAAACAAAGAAGAGTGATGCTAAAATCAGGGATGAGATAGCGGTAGAAATTGTAGAAAAACTGGATTATGATTTTACAAAAGCAGATAAAGACAGTACTATGGCAAATGGTGTGATTGCAAGAACGATTGTACTAGATGGTATGGTAAATGATTATCTGAATACCCATTCTGATACGATTGTTGTAAATATTGGCTGTGGTATGGATACAAGGGGTTATCGTATGCAGGGAAAGTATAAGCTCTGGTATAATGTTGATTTGCCTGAAACGATAAATATAAGAAAGCGTTTTCTTGCTGAAAATGGTCCTATATACCAGATTGCCAAGTCCGCAATGGATACTTCATATACAGATGATATTACATATAATGGAGAAAATGTGCTTGTAATTATGGAAGGATTGTCTATGTATTTGCAGGAGAATGACATCAGGCAGATATTTTCGATTATAGAAAAAGCATTTAACAAATCAACGGTAATGATTGAAACTATGTCACCATTTTTTGTTAAACATATGAAGGAAAAGTCAATAGAAGGCAGTAATGCAAAGTTTACGTGGGGCGTTAAAAATGGCATGGAATTGCAGCAGATTGTTCCCATCTTTACATGGAAACGCGATGTCAGTCTGGTTGAGGGTATGAAGGTGATTATGCCTGTGTACAATGTACTGGGTAAAATTCCAGTGGTGCGTGGTATGTCTAATAAAATAGTGGTTATGGAAAAGTAAATATTTTATAAATGTAAGAATTAATCAGATTGTCGCAGGATGACCTGATTTTTTTATGTGATTATTGTTTGTTCTATATTTTGGATGCGTAATTATTCTAAGATTTTATAAAAATATATCTATAATGAAAATCTAAAAAATTAAAAGGGCTTATTCTGTGATTATTTTAATATGAGTGGGAAGAAGCATATCCAATGCATATAGTGTTAATATTGACCTGAGTAACTTTAGAATATGTTGCAAGAAAAGAATTTTATCATCAAAAAAATATAATAGCAATTAATAACAAAAAAATATCTTTATTTGCTCATTTATAGTTAGAGTTTTAAATTAACAATCATAAATAATGTATCATTTATTATATATCATACTGTTTGTGTACAACATGTATTAGGCAAATAGTATTTGTAATTGTTACAGGAGATTAATATGAAGTGCGTAATACTAGCCGGTGGAATAGGCAATACCCTATGGCCACTTTCAAGAAGAAACTATCCCAAACAGTTTCTTAATATATGTGAAGGACGTTCATTGTTGCAGGATACAATAGTGCGTAATTTACCTTTTGCAGATGAATTCATAATTGTGACAAATGAGAGTTATAAAGAGATTATGGAGTCGCAGCTTAAGGCATTTCAAGGATTACGATACAGGATTATATATGAGAGTAAAAACTGTGGTACATTTGCAGGTATGTACTTTGGTGAATTCATTGAAAAATATGGTGAAGAGGTAGTCGGCTGGAAGAGCAGTTCACTAGACAGATTTCCAGTGCTTATTAAGTTTATTGACGCTAAAAATGCACTTTCAATCCAGATTCATCCGGATGATGATTATGCCCTTGAAAATGAGAATGAGTTCGGAAAAAATGAGATGTGGTATGTGGTTGACTGCGAACCGGGAGCTTATCTTTATTGTGGTCTTAAGCAGGATGCAAGTAAGGAAGAGATAAGGGAACGTATAGAGAATAATACCATAACAGAGATACTTAATAAGATAGAAGTACATAAAGGTGACTGTGTTATGGTAAAAGCCGGAACTATCCATGCAATAGGTGCAGGAATTCTTATCTGTGAAATCCAGGTGTGAGATATTCAGTATGTGTGGAAGATACTAGAGGTAATTATAGCCTTTAGTATCTTTTTTTATATTTAGGGGAGAAATATTACATTGAGGTTTATTCACAAATGCATATGCAAAAATTATAAAATATTGTAAAATGTAGATGTTGTTAGTGAAAAGAAAGCATATGATATCATTACAAGCAGCATAGAAAGGGATAAGGTAAAGATATATGAATAGTAAAGATTTTGTAGAGGGTTTAAAGCAACGTTTACTTATAGAATTTAAAAAGCAGGATAGGAGTGGCGTATATGGATATACACAACGCAGTATGGCATATAATTCTAATAAGATAGAAGGAAGTACTCTTACAGAAAAACAGACTGCATCTATGTTTGACACAGGAACATTATATACAGATGATCCAGATGTTATATTCAGAACTAAGGATATTGAAGAAATGAATGGCCATTTTAAAATGTTTAATTATATAATGAAGAATATGTATGAACCTTTGTCAGAAGATTTAATAAAACAAATGCATAAAAATCTTAAAGAGGGTGTTTTTGATGATTTTGCTAATGGCTATGCAGTAGGAGAATGGAAGAAAAGAGAAAACAGAGTTAGTGATATTAATGTAGCGTTACCAAAGGAAGTGCCAGAAAAAATACATCAACTATTGGCTTCTTATACAGGTAAAGAAAACATAGAATTAAAAGATATAGCTGAATTTCATGCAAAATTTGAAAATATACATCCATTTCAGGATGGTAATGGAAGAGTTGGAAGGATGATTATATTAAAACAATGCTTAGATAGTAATATTATTCCAGTTATTATAAGAGATTCAAATAAAGCAGAGTATTATAGATTTCTTAATAAAGCGCAGCATGAAGAAGATTATAACGGACTTGTAAGGTATTTTGAAAAAGAACAACGATATTATGTTGATAATACTATACGAATGTTATATACATCAGAAGAATTAAATATAATTAATAATGATAGTATTGATGATGTGATTGATAGTATATAATATTTTGTGATATTTTTTATGCAAAATAACGAATTTCCCCATTTAAAATTATAAGTAATTATTCTATGAATATAGATAAAATTATGGTATAATATAAAAATCATTTAAGTATGTGTGACGTGCAATAGAATACAGAAACTAATGATAAAACAACATCGGTGAAAGGACATATTATGTATGCAGGAGTATGATGAATCATTTTTCAGGGCGAAAGCCAACAAAAGAGCAGGTATAACCTGGCTTGCTCTTATTCTTATAGCAACCGTGTATTATGGGATTAAGACAAAGAGCGGTGAGATTACTAAAGGATATTTTACAGCATGTATGATAGTAGGCTGGGTTACATATATAGGAGGACATATAGTAGCTGCGATTAAGGGTGGAGCATCCAAAGAGTATAAGTGGGTGCTTGGTATAGGTTATCTTTTATTCTACGCTGTTATAGCATGGACAGTACTTGATAAGATTTCGTATATATTTATTCTTCCATTATTATCAATTCTTATATTGTATAAAGACCCTAAGTTTATTAAGACAATCATGTGGTTTACATTATTTGTGCTGATTAGCAGTAATATATACAAAGGTACTGCAAAAGGAATGATGGACTTTGTTGCAAGTGAAGAGTGTGCGCTTCAGTTTGCGATTGTATTATGCTGCTATGCCTGTACTAATATGGCGATAAAGCATCTGGTTGAGTCGGATGGTGCGCTGACGGCATCCATAGAGGCGGAGCTGGCGCAGGTTGTACAGACAGTTGAACAGGTTAAAGAGGCAAGTAATTCGATTGTTGATGGTGTTACAGTTGTAAGAGAGCTTGCAGATGAGAATAAAGAGGGAGCTAACAATGTAGTTAAGGATATGGGAACGCTTTCGGATAACAACGATGTCCTTAATGACAAGACAGTTTCCTCAATAGAGATGACAAATGTTATTGATACTCAGGTCAAGGATGTATCTGAACTTATGGAGGAGTTCTCAAAGCTTATTGAAAAGTCAGTTGAGCACGCTAATTTGAGTGCTGGTGAACTTACAGAGGTTGTTGATATTACTAACAGAATGTCAGCATTATCAGGCAAGATTGAGACTATTCTTGAGACATTTAAGAAAGAATTTGAATATGTTAAGCAGGAAACAAGCACTATTGAGGGTATTACATCACAGACAAATCTTCTTGCACTTAATGCTTCAATAGAGGCTGCAAGAGCTGGAGAGGCAGGAAAGGGTTTTGCTGTTGTTGCTGACCAGATAAGAAGCTTAAGCAGTGGAACTAAAGACTCTTCTAACAGTATTATGGAAGCACTTTCTCATCTTGAGGCAACATCAGATGAAATGCTTGAGTCAATTACTGAGACGGTTGAGCTTATCCAGCTTAATATTGAAAAGGTATCAACGGTTAATAAGTCAGTAGAAGACATAACAAATGATGCAACAAGTCTTGGTGATAACATAAAGATTGTTGACAGTGCAGTTAAACAGGTTGAGAATTCTAATGAAACACTTGCCGCTAATATGAATCAGGTTGGCGAAGTAATGCAGATAATGACTGAAAGTATTAACAATGCAGAGCAGACAACTAAGACGATGCTTAGTAAGTATGAGGCTAGTGACAGAAGTGCAATGGATATTGAAGCTGTTGTTGGCGAGCTTATGGAAGAACTTGGTATTGGCGGATTTATGAATGTTCAGGATATAAAGAGTGGAATGAAGTTCAGAATGGTTATTGACGGACAGGCTAATGCCAAGGAAGAATATACAGGTGAGGTTGTTGATAGAAAAGACAATAATGTATACATAAATCTTAACAACAGAGCAGCATTTAATGACAAGAGAAAAAATCTTAAGTGTTCATTTAATGCTGTTGTAGATAATGTATTGTATTGCTGGAATGATATAACAATTCACAATGTTAATGCAGGTGAAAAGGGAGAGTTCAAGCTTACTATTGATGCTAATCCACAGGTATATAACAGAAGAAAGTATCCAAGAATGCCACTTAACAATAGCTGTACAATAGGCGTTGACGGTACAGATATAACATATTATGGACGTATGGTAAATATCAGTGCTAATGGTTTCGCATTTTCAGTTAATGATGCAGCATTTGAAACTATGAAGGGTCAGAATATTGCTATCAGAATAGATAACTTCGATATTGTGAAAGGAAAAGAAATTCAGGGCTGCATAATAAGATGTTCTAATGATGAGGGCAATTATATTGTTGGCTGTAGAATGCCAGAGGACAGTAGTGAGATTAAGGATTATGTAAGTAAGAATTACAGTGAGTAGTTATAGTTAAGTGTAACTATTATAGCTTTTTTAGGGAGTCCGCAGAATATGCGGACTTCTTGATTTTTTATTTGAAATTGATAATAATATTATAAGAGTCTGAGATTTACAAGAATAGTAAAAATTAAAAAATCGGTAAATCTCTTACATTGGTTAGGAACTAATATGTTTTAATCCTGACATTATTATATAAGTAACAGATGTGGGTTTAATTATGATAGATAATATAGAATATTATATGGAATATCTTGACGGACTGACAAGGGATATGCCGGAAGAGTTTGTAAAGCTTGCACAGGTGTTTGAGCTTAGTGTATTTGAGCCTATTTATATGGAAGGTGAAAGTGATATATATGCGGCTTACCTTATGAATGATTCGGTTGAGAGCTATTTTGTATTTGAACAGTCAGTGATGACAGGGGAATATAAGGACATTGAATGTGACCAGATAGCAGGAATAGAGAAGCTTGAAGATGGATATATGCTTATAGTTAATCAGGACGGAGAAAATATATTTACAATAAGATTTAGTAATCTTAGTATGAAGACTAATTATTTTAATTATGGATGTATGGGACATTTCTGGGTTAAGGGATATGAGTATTTAAGGCAGCTTGAGTATCAGCTTGCGGATGTGAGGGATAAGTACAGGTATCTGGGAAGCAGTGCATGTACTAAGAAAGAGATTATATTTATGCAGCTTGCCGACTTTCCACCGATTAAGAAGTATAAGTCGGTTCCGGATGCATATTATGTGCCATATCCTGATGCTATATATTCTGAGGCGGTTGATTATCTTATAGAAACAGCAGAGAGTGTTGGCGATAAGCGTATGGCGGGTATGCTTCAGAGTTATATGAAAAAACCGGACACATTTAAGTGCAATATTATTGCCGCTATGCTTCATAGAAAAGCACACAGCAGGTTCATAGATAAGATTATTATGGATGTGCGGAATGAGGCTGATAAGTATGTAAACAGGCAGTTTGACAGTGATGAGGAAGCCCAGTATGAGAAGGTTCATAAGAAGGCTCTTAATGCTATGAATATGTATAAGAAAGAAGGATATGAGTGCCTGCTATATAAGGAAGAGCCATTTATGTATTCAAAGGACTCAATTACATATAAGGAGCATGTTATGGTATTTAAAAAGGGGCTTATTAATAGAAAGTGTGAAATATATACTTATGAGGTGTAATTATTAGAAATGTATTAAATCAAATGTTGAATTTGTAAATGCTTTGAACTATATTTATATTATGAAGTTATAGATATTTAAAAATGGTATTGTGTGTGGATGGAGTGGTAAAGAGCTGGTAAGACTATTATAAAATAATCATCTGTAAAATATTACACGATAAGGAGTGGATATATGTTTTATTTTTTATTAGAACCTATAATGATGTATAACTGGATATTAATATTAGCAGCAGTTATTCCAGCAGTATTCCTTATGGTAAAGGTATACAGATCGGACAGGATTGAAAAGGAGAGCGGTTATCTTTTAAGAAAGCTTGTGGTGGCAGGTATTTTATCAACAATACTGGCATTGATTGAGGAAAGGGTTGGCGAGTGGCTTTTGTCATGCTTTGTTCCAGAGAATACATTGTTGTATCAGATAATTCTTTATTTTGTTATTGTTGCGATAGCAGAGGAAAGTTCAAAGTATATATTCTTAAAAAAGCGTACCTGGGACAATGCTGAGTTTAACTGTCAGTATGATGGAGTGGTGTATGCAGTATTTGTGTCGCTTGGCTTTGCACTCTGGGAAAATATCAACTATGTATTATCATACGGCTTTTCAACTGCTATTGTAAGAGCTGTAACTGCTATTCCGGGACATGCCTGCTTCGGTGTGTTTATGGGTGTGTTCTATGGTCTTGCAAGAAAGCAGTATAATCGTGGAAGGTTATTCAGTTCTAAGATATTCAGAATATGCAGTATTATAGTGCCAGCACTTTTACATGGTGCATACGACTTTATAGCGACTATGGAATATTCTATAGGCGGACTTTACTTTGCGGTATTTGTAATTATACTTTTTGCGTTATCATTTGGGCTGGTAAGCTTTTCTTCTAAGAATGACAGGTATATATGATTAATAAGGTAAAATAATTTGAAGTGTATTCTGGTACATGAGCAAAATCTGGAGATATATTTACATGAACATAATAAAATGTTTTATTGGATGGACATTAATTGCATCATTAGAAAAATATAGTTCTTATGTATGAAATTCTCAACCTAAAATGAATATATAATATTAGAATACAGAAATGGAGATTAAAATGGCAGAAGTCAGAGTTATTAAGTTAAATGAAAGTGTTTATTCACAGAATGATAATCAGGCGGAAGAAACACGCCGTATGTTAAATGATAAGAAGGTGTTTTTTGTTAATATTATGTCATCACCGGGAAGTGGCAAGACTACTATGTTGTCAAGACTTATCAATATGATTAAGGATGATGTAAGAATTGGTGAGATGGATGTTGATATTGAGTCGGATATAGATGCAAGAAGGGTTGCCGATGCAACAGGTGTAAAGACTATGCAGATTCACAATGGAGGTCTGTGTCATATTGATGCTACGATGACCGCAGATGCAATCCGTGAATATGGTGTTGATGATATTGATATACTGTTTCTTGAGAATATTGGTAATCTTGTCTGTCCGGCTGAATTTGATACAGGAGCACACCGTAATATTATGATATTGTCGGTTCCGGAAG
>ERZ780166.1604-NODE-1604-length-11616-cov-2.208459_pt1 | contig 11616 bp, 10 predicted proteins | sample MGYA00511366_ERZ780166 | MGnify/ENA primary metagenome ERZ780166 (study PRJEB29588, sample SAMEA2162231) | human gut metagenome | biome: human gut; feature: human-associated habitat; material: faeces | place: Denmark | collected 2008/2010 ...
CTGAAGTTATTACTATGCAGGAAGAGACGGAAGATGAGGAAGAGTTGTGGGCATTTATAAGTAAAGCTTTGGAAAATGCCTGCTCGCAGTTTGAACAGACAAGAATTCTTGAGGGAACAAATCTTAAAAATGATTTGCAGGATAAACTTAACCATATGGAAGAACTTGTTGATTTTATTGAGAGCAGAAGTCCACAGATTATGAAAGAGTACAGAAGCAAGCTTGAAAATAAAGTTACACAGCTTCTTGGTGATACACAGATAGATGAATCAAGAATAGCAACAGAAGTTATTATATATGCAGACAAGATATGCGTTGATGAAGAGACAGTAAGATTAAGAAGTCATATTTCACATGCACGTAAGTGCCTTGAGGAGACCGGCGGCATAGGAAGAAAGATGGACTTTATCGCACAGGAGATGAACAGGGAGTCTAATACGATTTTGTCAAAGGCAAATGATATAGAGATTTCTAATGCTGCTATAGATTTAAAGACACTTATAGAGAAAGTGCGTGAGCAGATACAGAATATAGAATAATTAATATTGATAAATAACTTGATTGTTTTTCAAAATTCAGATATAATTATTCGTACATATTTTTGACAGAAAAGAGGCTGATTATGAATAATCAAGGCACACTGCTTGTTGTTTCAGGATTTTCCGGAGCAGGTAAAGGCACAGTGATAAAAGAGCTTTTAAAAGAGCATGATAATTATTCTTTATCAATATCTGCAACTACAAGGAAGCCGAGAGAAGGCGAGCAGGATGGCAGAGAATATTTCTTCAAGACAAAAGAGGAGTTTGAAGATATGATTAGCAGGGGCAGATTCCTTGAACATGCCCAGTATGTTAATAATTATTACGGAACTCCAAGAGATTATGTTGAGGAGCAGATAAAAGCAAACAGGAATGTGATTCTTGAGATAGAAAGTGTTGGTGCACTTAATGTTAAGAAGATATTTCCTGAGGCAGTTCTTGTTTTCATAACACCACCTGATGCCGATGAACTTGAGAAGAGACTCAGAGGCAGAGGAACAGAAGATGAAGAGACAATAATTGCAAGATTAAGAAAAGCTGCCAAAGAATCAGAAGGTGTTGAAAAATATGATTATATAGTTATCAACAATACTGTTGATGAGGCTGTTTTAGAAATTGAAAATATTATTAATAATTGTTAGTTTATCAACAGATACTGTGGATAAGTGGTAATTATATAACAAAAACTCAAGAAATTAATCTTGAGTTTTACTATTTTATCTTCCTTTTCCTACATTACCAAAGTTATAACCTTCTTCTTGCATTCTTTTATCAACAAATTCTTCCCAATTTGCATAGTCTGTCTTGATAGGTTCTCCTGTAAGTTCTGCTCTTCTCTTAGCTTCGTTATAATAGTCATAAAATTCTAAATAACTTTGTACCATTAATTCTATAGCATATGGATCATCTAATTCAGCCTTTAAATACTTATCATACATTTGGTTAAATAATGGTTTATCTATGATATCATTATTTTTAGTTTCTACTACTAGACGATTATAATAAAATTCTCTTTCTTTTAAATCATCATGTGATAAACCTTCATCAGGGATAATGGCTTTATTTTTTTCTTCTGATTCTACTCTTAGATTATTGATTTGTGATTGTTTACTTAATTTATATATTCTTAATGCTTCTTGGTAGGCAATAGAATTTTCTTTACTTGCTCTTTCTAATTCTTGTTCATATTCTTGTAATTTTTCTTTTGATAATTCATTTCCTTTACTATCAGTTTTTCTCTCTACCATAGCCATTAGAGCTACTAATCTATTAACGTCTACTTTTCCATGAACTTTTTCAGATATGCTTACTCTTTCTTTTGTATAATCTTCTTTTAGTTGTATAACTTCATTTGTTAGGTTTCGACTTGTTAATTCTAATTCTTTAATAAATTTGTTTAAAACAGCTTTAGTTTCTGGTGTAAAATACATCATATACTTATTCATATTTTCTATGGTAAAGTTAATGTACACTATCTTGCTATTTAAATAATTTACATTTCTAGTTATTTCTTCTAACTTAGCAACACTTATTTGTGGTTGTCCTTCTCTTTCAAGTGCACTCTTAAAGGATTGTGTTTCTCCATATAAATTGCTTCCAAGCATTTCTTGAGTTTGACTAACTATTTTATTATAATCTGGTAAAAACATAGTAGCACTACTTTTATTAAAATTTTCCAATAAATTAGATTGTGAATCCATTAGTGAAGAAGTTAGAGAGTATGCATCTTTTCTTCCACCTTCTGGAGATAAAATGTATTCACGTTTTCTACTAACATAGTCTGTTCTTGTGGAAATTTTGCTTCTTGATGACGGAGTATATTTAGCATATAATCCTATTGATTTTGTTTCTATACTCTTTTTAAAATTAATGAAATAGCTATCCTTTTTTCCTGCTTTAGCTGCTAACTGGTTATATAATTGTTTTCCGTTAGGAGTTAATTTATCTGTTACATTTAAATTTCTTAGTATTTGACTTAACAATACTGCTTCGATATAGTTACTCCATTCTTTTTTTACTGTTTGAGTTATTTCTTCAGTTTTATTATGCTTCTTATCATCATAACCTTTAGTGTTATATGTATTTCTTACAACTTCATTAATAGCCATAAGTAAACTATCAGCACTATCAATATTTATTTTTCTTCCTTCCATTTTTCTTCCTCCAGTTCAATTTCTATATTAATTGTATCATACCTAAATTGGTATTTCAATATTAATTTTAGATGTTTACATTTTATTTATTTTTGATATAATTATATTATAAGTATGCATATAATATATTTTTTTATTCTTTTAAACATAAAATTGGGAGGAAATATGATATGATAAATGATGACTGTTATAAGTTTTTAAAACTAGATATTGTTAGTGATACAGATAATATGATTAGTGTTTACTCTTTATACAAATTATTAAATGAATACTTTGAAGATTTTAGAATATTAAGATATGGTAATGATAAAATGATTAATAGTATGAATAATGAATATACTTTTGTAGATAGAATTAAAAATAGCATGATAAATCCTTGGTTTAGAAAAATCTTTATTTCAGAATTTAATGATAATTTTATTAAGATGGTTATTATAGTTAATCCAATATATAGAAGAAAAGAATTTTCTACTAATAACATTTATTATTATATAATAAAGGATAGAAAGAGTGGTAATATTTACTTTGAGAATAATGTACTAAAAAATAGGGTATTTGATAAATTTTATCAAGAAATTATAAATATATTTTCTTTAGCAGAAATTTATACTGATATTTTTATGCTTGATAAAAGAGATTTTCCTATATATCATCAGACATTTGACTTAGATAATGTTGGTGCCAGTGTTGATTATAATAATTTTGGTAATGTCTCTTCTTATATTATATATGATGGTAAAATATGTAGTAATAATGAAATTAAAGATATTAAAAATGATATCTTAAAAAGAATTCCTGTATATACAGATAATCTTGATGTTATAAGTAGTTATATTGTTAATGAACAAAGAAAAGCTAAAATTAGAAAAAAAGAATATTAAAGTAGAGACAATGTGGCTCTACTTTCTTTCTGAAGACTTATGGCTTCAGAAACAACGAACAACGAAGTGTGAGATGCCTAAATAAATTAGATATTTTACTTGAAAATTATATGATTTTATTATATACTTATATTAACCAAAGGAGGTATTTTATGAAAAGTAGTAGAATTATGAAAATATTTGAACAATATGTCAGAAAATATGATATGAATAATATAGATATTAAAGCTAGATATTTTCATTCACTGAAAGTTATGGAACTTGCAAGAGAACTAGCTACTGGTTTGGGTATTTTTTCTGAGGAAGAAGTAGCCGTCTGTGAACTTATTGGTCTATTTCATGAGATAGGTAACTTTTCTAAAACTCCTAATTATCAAATGGATGATGATATTAATGATAGTTATAATAGAACTATTGATGTTTTATTTAATAAAAAGTTAATTAGAGAAATTAGTAAAGAAACTAAGTATGATACAGTTATTAAAATGGCTATCTTTGCTTATGATAAAAATGGATTCCCTGCTGATATTGATGAGAAAGGTAGACATATGTGTGCTATTATAAAAGATGCTCATAATTTAGATTCTTTTAGATTATTTGTTAATTATCCATATGTAGATACAGTAATCAAAAGTTATCCTAGTAGTCTCGTGTACGATGACTTTAAAAGTTTTAAGACTATTAGTTCTAAAGTAAGTGATAATGCTAGTGATGAAGTATTAGTTACTTTATCAAAGATGTATTCATTTAATTATAAATATTCTTATTATTAGTAGTAGGAAGATTACCATCACTTGAAGTATAATTAAGCCCCATATAATAATCATAATCAGCCTTCAAATCATTAACATAAACCTTATTTCCAGAAATACCACTTTCTAAATAATCAGCATCATCCTTAAAATCAAGAATCATATCACTATAAGTATTAAAATAAGTAATAGCCCCAAAAACTAAAACAAGCAAAGAAAAAAGAAGTGTCATAAAACGTACTTTTACTTTAGAATTATTAAAAAATAATGTAGGGATTTTAGTAAAAGATAGAGATAAAGAAAAGATGGCTACGGAAATAATTAAAGAATTAAAAAATAAAAATGGTAGTGAATATAGTAATAAAGGATATAAATATTGTCAAAAATATTTAATTAATAATGTTAAAGAAGAGTGGTTTAATATACTAAAATAAAATATAACTGTGAGGTATATATGAGAGGAAAAAGAAAAAAGAATAAATTAATAATTATTATTTCAATAATTATTATATTACTTGTAGGTATTGGTTATATTACATATAATTATATTCAAAATAATAATAATAATTTAAAGAAAGAAAGTCTTATTAAAGAAATAAATAATCATTATAATAAATTTGTTAAGACTAATAAAGAAACAAAATTATATAATGAAAATAATGAAGAAGTAGGGACTGTAGGTAAAGATGTTGAATTAAGTTTAAATAAAGAAAATATATCTGAAGATACTAAATATTTTAAGGTTATTACTTTTGATGACAGTTATTATATTAAATATCAAGATGTTGATAAGATTGATAAATTATCTGAAGTTAGTGATAGATATAAGAATTATATTGTATTTAATGAAAATATAGTTACTAATGATAAGACATTATTTTATGATGATAATAATAAATCATATAATTTACCTATTATTATAAAAGATACTGATAAATATGGTGTTGAATTTAATAATAGATTATTATATGTAAAGAAAAATGATGTAAAAGAAATAAATAAAAATAATAATACAGATAAGAAAAATTCCTCTGGTATAGCTGTTTTAAATTATCATGCATTTTATGATGAAAATAATGCTGAAGAAAAGGCTAATTGTACTACTGAAATATGTCATTCTAAAAAACAATTTAAGTCTCAATTGAATTTAATTAAAGAAAAAGATATGTTAACATTACAGATGAAAGAAGTTGAAATGTATATTGATGGAAAGGTTCAACTTCCTAAAAGTGTATTAATAACTATTGATGATGGTCCTAAAACAAAAATAGCAGTAGATTTACTTACTGAATATAAAATGTATGCAACAATATTTTTAGTAACTTCTTGGTTTGATGAGAAAGAGTATTATAAAACTGATTATATTGAGCTTCATTCATACACCCATAATATGCATGATGGTGGTAAGTGTCCTGGAGGACAAGGTGGAGCAATAAAATGTCTACCAGAAGAAGAAATACAAAAAGATTTAAAGCAAAGTAGGGAAGAATTAAATGGAAGTACAGTATTCTGTTATCCTTTTTATGAGTATAATGATTATAGTATTAAGATGCTAAAACAAGCAGGATTCACTATGGCATTTATTGGTGAGAGTAATAATAGTGATAATTTAATACATGTTGGTAGTGATAAGTTTAGACTTAGAAGATTTGTAATTGTTACTTATACTACAATTAGTGATTTAAATAAATATTTTGATCAAATAAAGTAAAAAAAGGCATAAAAACCTTTTTTTTTAAGGCTTTTTTTGATATAATTGTTTTAGGTATACATAGGAGGTAAACTTAATGAAAGAATTGTTTGATAAATTATATAATAAGAGTGAAGAATCTTTTTATAAAATATTAGATAAGAATTTAAAAGAAAATAAAAAGACATTCATTGTTACGGCAAATCCAGAAACTTTTATGATGAGTGAAAAAGATACAGAAATGAGAGACTTGCTTTTAGATAAAGATACTATTTTAGTACCTGATGGTATTGGAATAGTAAAAGCTGCTAGAATGATTAATTATGATATTAAAGAAAGAATAGCAGGCATTGATATTGCTAATAAATTATTAGAACTTGGTAATAAACAAAAGAAATCTATTTATTTATTTGGGGCAAAACAAGAAGTTATTGATTCTATGAAAGAAGTTTTAAAAAATAATTATCCTAATTTAAAATTATCTGGAACTGCTAATGGCTATGAAAAAGATAAAGATAAGGTGTTTGAAAAAATAGCAAAAGCAAAACCTGATATAGTATTAGTAGCTCTTGGTATTCCGCTTCAAGAGAAATTAATATATAAGCATTTAAATAAATTTGATAAGGGAATATTTGTTGGGGTAGGAGGTTCCTTTGATGTAATAAGTGGGCATAAAAAGAGAGCACCTAAATTGTTTATTAAATTAAATTTAGAATGGTTATATAGAATACTAAAAGAACCTAAGAGAATAAAAAGATTTTATGATAGCAATGTAAAGTTTTTATTTAAAGTAAAAAAAAAGACAATAAAAAAATAATTGATAATATTTTCATAGTATTTACCTTTTTAGTGTTATTTATTGGACTATTAAATACTATATTAAATTCAGATGATATTAATTACTATGAAAATAGAACAGCATATAAAATGCCAAAGGTAAGTATAAACAAAATACTAGATAAATCATTTCAAGATGATGTCGAATTAGCATTTTCTGATCAAATACCTTTAGCAACAGTGATGAAAAAAGGATATAATTTTTTACATAATGTAACTACTAATATAGTAGCAGATATTGGATTTAAAAATGATTGTAGTAATAGATATATACAGTTAGGAGAATCAACAGTTAGTTTTGGATGTGACAAAAATTTGGTTTATTATCCAGGATATATTTCTTATGCAAAAGATGATTTTGATAAAAGAATTGCTAGTATAAATAATACTTTAGCTAATACTACTGTAGATACTTATATCTACTATATAGAAAAAGATACAGATATTAATTTTACTACAAACGAAAAAACAGATATTTATGATTATTTAAAAGAAAATATACATACTGATAAAATTTATAAATATGAAATTAATAGTTTTGAAGAATTTAAAGATAAATTTTACAAAACAGATCATCATTGGAATTATAAAGGTTCTTATTTAGCTTATACTGAACTTGTAAAGATATTGACCAATGATGAGCCATTAAAATATAAAGATAAAGTTTGTTTGAATGATAATTTTAGTGGTTCAAAAGCAAACTTTAGTGGTGCTACGCATTTTTATAAAGAAAAATTTTGTGCTTATGAATTTGACTTTCCTAATTATGACATATATATTAATGGCAAAAAAAGTGATTATGGAAATCAAAAATATCATATAAATAATCCTAAAGAAGATGTATCATATGGAAGCTTTTATGGTTATGATGATGGTGAAATAATTTTTGATAATCATGATGATTCAAAAGATAACATTTTAATAGTAGGAGAATCTTATGATAATGCTTTATTAAAGTTATTAGCAAGTCATTTTAATAAAACTTATTCTATTGATTTAAGAAACTATGAAAGAGAAAATAATAAAAAATTTAATTATTTAGAATATCTAAATGATAATAATATTGATAAAGTACTTTTGATAGGAAATAAAGATTACTTTACAATGAGTGAATTTAACTTGGAGGTATAGCATGTTATTTAGTAGTTTGACTTTCTTGTTTGGCTTTCTGCCAATTTTACTAATACTTTATTTTATAATAAAAAATAGAAAATATAAAAATGTAGTATTGTTAATTTTTTCTTTATTATTTTATGCTTGGGGAGAACCTAAATATATATTGTTAATGCTACTAACAATATTAATTGTATATATTTTTGGTATATTAATTGATAAATTCGATAGAGAAAAAAAGTTGACTTTAAAGAAACTAAGTTTAATATTGTGTATAATTTTAGTTCTTGGTAGCTTGATATTTTTTAAATATAGTAATTTCTTAATAGAAAATATTAATTCTATTTTTAATACAAAAATAAATTTAATAAATGTAATTATGCCTATTGGAATAAGTTTTTATACATTTCAAATATTATCATATATAATAGATTTATATAATAAAAAAATCAAATTGCAAAAAAATTATTTTTCACTAGCTTTATATGTATCATTATTTCCTCAATTAATAGCGGGTCCTATAGTTAGATATGAAACAGTAGAAGAAGAAATTGATAATAGAAAAGAAACTAAAGAAGATGTTATTGCTGGAACCAAAAGATTTATTATAGGCTTATCAAAAAAAGTTATTATTGCAAATCAAATGGCTTTACTAGCAGATTTAATATTTAACAAACACAATGGTTCATACGGAACATCTATAATATGGCTTGGAACATTAGCTTATACTCTTCAAATATATTTTGACTTTTCAGGATATAGTGATATGGCAATAGGTTTAGGAAGAATATTTGGTTTTCATTTTTTAGAAAACTTCGATTATCCATATATATCAAAATCTGTTACTGAATTTTGGAGAAGATGGCATATATCATTATCAACTTGGTTTAGAGATTATGTTTATATTCCATTAGGCGGAAATAGAGTAAATAAATTTAAATGGATTAGAAATATTATATTAGTATGGCTGTTAACTGGCCTTTGGCACGGGGCAGCTTGGAATTTTATTATTTGGGGAATATATTATGGTTTACTATTATTATTTGAAAAACTATTCTTAAATAAATTATTAAATAAGCTACCATCAATTATAAATTGGTTATATACATTTATTATTGTAATGATTGGTTGGATGATCTTTAGATCAAATTCATTAAATGAGTTATTATTATTTATAAAAACAATGTTTGTGTATAAACAAACTGATTGGTTAACTATATTAGCTGATAATCTTTCAACATTTAATTCATTAATATTTATTGTACCAGCATTTATACTTTCATTTCCAATATTTAAAAAGTTAAATGAAAAGTATTCAAGCAAAATTATATATAAAATAATTTTAAATATTATTTTATTAACATTATTTTTAATATGCATTATTTGTTTAACTAGTTCTAGTTATAATCCATTTATATATTTTAGATTTTAAGAGTGAAAGAAGGAGAAAAGAAAATGATTAAAGTAATGACAATATTCGGAACAAGACCAGAAGCTATAAAAATGGCTCCATTGGTAAAAGAATTAGAGGGAAGAAAAGAAATAGAAAGTATTGTTTGTGTAACTGCACAACACAGAGAAATGTTAGATCAAGTATTAAATGTATTTGACATTAAACCTGATTATGATTTGAATATCATGAAACAAGGACAAACTCTTAGTGAAATAACTTCTAGAGTTTTATTAGGATTAGAAGAAGTTATCAAAAAAGAAAAACCTAATATTATATTAGTTCATGGTGATACAACAACAACTTTTGCTGGTGCATTAGCAGCCTTCTATAATCAAGTTGATATTGGACATGTTGAAGCTGGACTTAGAACATGGGATAAATATTCACCATTTCCTGAAGAAATGAATAGACAAATGGTTGATAGAATGACTGATATGTATTTTGCACCAACAGAAGTTAGTAAGAATAATTTATTACAAGAAAATATATCAGAAGATAAAATATATGTAACTGGTAATACTGCTATCGATGCTATGAAAACAACTGTTAAAGAAGAATATAATAATGAAATATTTGATTGGGTAGGTAATGATAAACTAATATTACTTACTGCTCATAGAAGAGAAAATCTAGGAGAACCAATGAGACATATATTTAAAGCAGTAAAAAGAATTGTTGAAGAATATCCAGATGTTAAAGTTGTATATCCAATACACTTAAATCCAAAAGTAAGAGAAGTAGCAAATGAAGTATTTGAAGGAATTGATAGAGTAAGACTAATTGAGCCATTGGAAGTAATTGATTTCCATAATTTCCAAAATAAAAGTTATATAATCTTAACAGATTCTGGTGGCATTCAAGAAGAAGCTCCATCTCTTGGAAAACCAGTTTTAGTATTAAGAGATACAACAGAGAGACCAGAAGGAATAGAAGCAGGAACGCTAAAATTAGTAGGAACTGATGAAGAAACAATATATAGAGAAACAAAAAAATTATTAGATGATCAAGATGAATATAATAAAATGAGTCATGCTTCTAATCCATATGGTGATGGTTTTACTAGCAAGTATATAGTAGATGCAATAATTGATAAATATACTAAATAGTGGTTATAGATAGTAATATGGGGGAAAATCATGATAGATAAAATTAAAAATAATAGTTATTTTAAAACAATATTATTCTTTATTTATGAAGGAATATATTTGATATTTATTGATTTCTTTAATCAATACTTAATAACTAGAAATTTGAGCATAAGTGGGTATTTTGTAAAAACAGCAATAGTATTTAATATATTATGGGTATTATTATATTTTATAATATTATACGCAATGAATCCAAAACCTAGAAAGATAATATCTTGTATAATAAATATTTTGTTATTGATTTTGTCAATAGTAAATTACTTTATGAATTCATATTTTCATTCAATATTTTCATGGAAGGATTTATTTCTTTCAGGAGATGGATTTTCTTTTTTGGGATCAATACTTAAATTTGTTAATTTAAAATTAATTCTATTCGTTTTAACAGCAGTAGATATAATTTTATTAATATTTAAAACAAGAACTAAAAAAGTATATCAAATAAAATCAAAACAAACCATCATTTTGATAGGGATAATTTTACTAATTATTGGTGGAAGAATAATCTTTATTAATACCAAGTTAAATAATACTAGTGATGGTTGGGATTCTAGAGAAGTTGCAAATAATCTTTCAAACTATTACGAAAGTTGGATTGTTCCTGAAAAATTACTAAGGCTTTGTGGTACCTATGAATACTTAATCAGTGATTTTTATCATAGCTTTTTAGAAAAAGATAATTCAGTTAATGCTAGAGAAAATGTAACAAAATATATAGAAGAAAACAAAAAAGAAGTAAATGATAAAAATTATACTGGTATCTTTAAGGATAAAAATTTAATATTTGTGATGATGGAAAGTATGGATGATTGGTTAGTTAATGAGGATGTTACTCCTACTATGTATATGATGATGCAACATGGTTTTAATTTTAATAATCATTATTCTCCGGGATATGTTACTGGTGATACTGCTAATACTGAATTTATTGCTAATACTGGTATGTATCCAGTAATTAATAAGTTATCTCCTAATTATGCATATGTAAATAATAGTTATCAATATTCAATCGCTAATTTATTTAAGAATGAAGGTTATACTGTTAATTCT
>ERZ780166.1605-NODE-1605-length-11606-cov-3.307679_pt1 | contig 11606 bp, 8 predicted proteins | sample MGYA00511366_ERZ780166 | MGnify/ENA primary metagenome ERZ780166 (study PRJEB29588, sample SAMEA2162231) | human gut metagenome | biome: human gut; feature: human-associated habitat; material: faeces | place: Denmark | collected 2008/2010 ...
CATGCTGCTGTAAAAACAGAATAGATTCCGCAAACTGTTTCACATTATATTTTTTCGCCCACTGGACATATCCGCCGTTCTTTCCATACCAACTAGATGATACCCAGTCTGCATCCCACCTCTTCGATATCCATATCACGTATCACCTAGTCGGTATCCCACACTTCTGCTCCCTTTCAATTGATACCCCTTTCCTGATATCCCTCTTCCCGGATGCACAACAAGCATATCACCTAGCCGGTATCTTCTGGCAACGGGTGTGCGTATCAGCTAGATGGTATGCAGCTATCGGAAGCCGTTTGTTGATACAAGAATTTACATACCAGTAAGGTGATACATGATGAACGTTGCCGAAATATACTGCATATCACTAAGGCGGTATGTGGTGAACGATATCGGAATATACTGCATACCTGTAAGGTGTTATCTGATGATCGATACCGAGGTATTCTGCATACCTATAAGGCGATATCTCATAATCAATACCGAGACATACTGCATACCTATAAGGCGATACCCCATAACAGATAGCGAGACATTCCGCATACCAATAAGCTGATATCGGATGAACGATACCGGGACATATTGCATACCAATAAGCTGATATCGGATGTGCGCATACCAATGTTTTAATATCAGATAAATGGGTACTGTCGGGAATGGATGTCCAGAAAACGGATGCGGATAGAAGTGTACCGACTGAAACGATATCGATTGAACCGTATGCAGGCGAACCGGTATCTAAACACCCGGATTCAGAGTATGAGTATGCAAATGCTATAGGATCCGCATTACCGAGAACGACATAGAGGGCGCAGATCTGTGGGAACATACTGGGTTTTAAGGGATATGGGAACAGAGTACGGGGGTTCTAATCATTCAGGCGCCAAACTGTGCCAGAATACAGCATTGGAATGCAATTTTCTTGGTGTCCAATCAATGCGCGTGGCATAGTGAACCCTGTGTGCCATTCCGAGGATATAGAAAACATTACTTACTATATAAAGTAATAACGTAGTAGTTTAACTACTAGTAGTTCTTTCACTAGTAGTTGTTTACATAGTAGTTCTTTCTAAAAATGTCATCTCTCTCGATTCCGTCTCTTTCAAAAAAATAAGAGCAGGACACATACCCGCTCTCACTTCGTAATCTTTTTACTTTGCAAATTTTATGCTTGTACACCAAGAACCTTACTTGTTGTGTGCCATTCCGTGGATATTGAATGCATTACTTAAATCTCTCCGGCAGAATTACAAATATATTGACATATCTTTCTGGCTTGATTATATTAAGACTATTGATTAAAGATTTTCATTTTCTGATGCAGATTATAAAAAGATGGTGAGACTTAGGGTGAGACCTAACAATGTCGACGCCTCAAATCCTTTATTTTTCTGGCTTTGCGCTATTGGGGTAATGTTCAAGTCCCATCTCCTGCATTGATACATTTATTGAAAAGCCTTGAGAATAGTTATCTCAAGGTTTTCTTTTTATTGAAACAATAGAATGTTCGCGGAGCGTGCATTCTATTGTTTCAATAAAACACATTAGATGTTATAATATAGTCATAAATTCAGGAGGTACACACTATGCCATTACCAAAAGAATCTTCTTACACAACAGATTATATATTCTCTCTTCCGGAAGGGCAGAGAGCGGAACTGATTGATGGTGTTGTTTATGATATGGCACCACCAAACCGGCTTCATCAGGAACTCGTTTCAGAACTTCACTATAAGATTACTGATTATATCAAAAAAAACAACGGTGCCTGCAAAGTTTTTCCAGCCCCATTTGCCGTTTTTCTAAACGCGGATGACAAAACTTATGTGGAACCGGATATCAGTGTTATTTGTGACAAATCCAAGCTGGATGACCGCGGATGTGTCGGTGCACCGGACTGGATCATTGAAATTGCATCTCCAAGTACCAAACGCACGGATTACGGTGTGAAATTATTCAAATATCGCTCTGCTGGTGTGCGTGAATACTGGATTGTAAATCCTCTTACGAGAACAGTGAATGTCTATGCTTTAGAAAAAGAAGAATTAAATGATCAATACAGTTTTGACGATGACATTGCGGTATGTATTTATGACAATTTGACTATCAATATTACAGAGTTACTAAAACAATAAAAAACTGCTTAGGCAAAACGGATGACTCCGTTTTGCCTAAGCAGTTTTTTATTCATTTACTTCATACAGATAACTCTTGCCTTGTTTTCCAACCCGAACGACGATTTCAAGGTCTGTTAAGATCAGAAGAACGGTCTGCGCAAGCCGCACCGGGATTTTGGCGTGCTTTGCAAAATCTTTTGCAGTAAATTGTTCCGGCAAATCATATGGAACAAACTGCATGTAATCTTCCCTTCGGTCGATACAGACTTCCTCTGCAAACTTTACCGGAATGCGGTCGTACCGCTCACTTCCCTTTTTCTTATCTCTGCTCCACCCATTTAAAAGGCGGTACTCCTCCATATCAAGCAGCGCCAGTTTTAAATGCAGATTTGGATTTGATAAATAAGGGCGAATCTTATAGAGCTCAATAAATGCCATATAGGGATTTCCGGTCTTTGGTGACTTGCGTTTCGGTGAAGTCTCCCCGGTTTCCTCGTCAATCCACGACAGCCACTTGATATGGGGAATTGGATAAACGATCGTGACCGGATATAGTGGCAGAAAAGCGTCAAGCTTCCGCCGCATTTTATTAAATGCCCTTGTCTGGATCTCGATGATCTCCTGCCCGGTGTAGATGTCTGCCACAAAATTTTCAATCGGGATCTCATGCATATCCGTGTCCGGTGCATAATAATTCTTCATGACTGCATGCACTGTTTTTTCGGATAATGTACCGATTCCCTGCCGCATTCTCTGGCTTCCTACAATTTTATTTTTTGTATGATCAAATAAAGTTTTATCGATACACAAGTTTTCGACCTTTCAATTTTTTTATCCTGCAAGGCAGTTCGTAAATCTTCTATTTTTCCGGATGCTTCATATTTTTCAAAATATCGAAACAGTCAAATGTTGCAAAATAATCATCCGGTGTCTCTGCACGACGGATGAGCTGTGTGGAGCCATCTTCTTTTAGCAGGATTTCTGCGGAGCGGAGTCTGCCGTTATAATTGTAACCCATGGAAAATCCGTGTGCTCCTGTGTCATGGATCACGAGCAGATCACCCATATCAATCTTCGGAAGCATGCGGTCAATCGCAAATTTGTCACAGTTTTCACAAAGAGAACCTGTCACGTCGTATTTGTGATCGCACGGTTCATTTTCTTTTCCCATGACCGTGATATGATGATATGCACCATAAATTGCCGGGCGCATAAGGTTTGCAGCGCAGGCATCCACACCAATGTACTCTTTGTAAGTGTGTTTCTCATGGATTGCTTTTGTCACAAGACAGCCATAAGGTCCTAACATGAAACGTCCCATTTCCGAATAAATGGAAATATCGCCAAGTCCCGCCGGAACTAAGATTTCCTCAAACGCTTCTCTGACACCCTCTCCGATCACACGGATATCATTTGGCGTCTGATCCGGGCGGTAAGGGATTCCCACACCACCGGAAAGGTTGATAAATTTAATATCGCAGCCTGTCTTGTCCCGAAGTTCCACCACAAGTTCAAACAGCTGACGCGCCAGCTTTGGATAGTATTCATTCGTAACGGTATTGCTCGCTAAAAATGCATGGATACCAAAGTATTTTGCACCTTTTTCTTTTAAAATTTTAAATCCTTCAATGATCTGTTCATGGGTAAATCCGTATTTTGCATCTCCCGGGTTATCCATGATCCCATTGCTCATTTTAAATACACCGCCCGGATTGTAACGGCAGCTGATGGTCTCCGGGATATGTCCGATCGTCTGCTCTAAAAAGTCAATGTGTGTAAAATCATCCAGATTAATGATGGCACCAAGTTCATCCGCAAAAGCAAATTCTTCCGCCGGTGTATCGTTGGAGGAAAACATGATATGCTGTCCGTCAAATCCCTGGGAATCTGCTAACATCAGCTCTGTTAAAGAAGAACAGTCGCATCCGCAGTCGTACTCTTTTAAAATGTTTAAAATAAATGGATTTGGAGTTGCCTTTACCGCAAAATATTCGCGGAAGCCCGGATTCCATGCAAACGCCTCTTCCACTGCTTCCGCATTCTCACGGATTCCCTTTTCATCATATAAATGAAATGGTGTCGGGTATTTTTTCACGATCTCATCTAGCTGTTCCTTTGTTACAAATGGTTTCTTTTCCATAAATTCTGCCGCCTTTCGCCATGTATTTTTCTATAGTCTTATCCTGCTGCTATCTGGATTCAGTACTTTCCCTGCTGTCTGTGATATATTGCTCGATCTGTTCATCCAGATAAACATTAAATTCCTGCATGAACTTTAAAATCGTGTCTGTCTCCTCTTTGGAATAACGGGACAAAAACTGCATGTCACGCTTCTCCCACTGCTTATGACGTTTTTCATGTTCCTTAAAAAGGATCTTGCCGCGCTCAGTCAATTTAAAATATACTTCTTTTTTATTTGTCTCCAACGTGTATTTTTCGATCAGACCTTTTGCAAGAAGTTTTTTCGTCATCTTGCTGATCGCACCACGTGTCATCTGCATCTGTTCTGCAATTTTGGTGACATTTGGCAGTTCCAGACGTCCAATATTATCAATACAATGTGTCTCCGAATAACCATACTCATCGAGACACTGGCTTTCTGTCAATTTTGAAAGCATATCCTGATGCTCTAACATAAGAGCGATTTCCTGTAACAAACGTTGTTGTTCTTTCATAGCTCCACCTCGTTTTGTTTCCATGTCAACATTTATCATACCCAATATATCGCATTGATAATTTTATGTCAATGTCTCCAAGGCAAATTTTTTCTCATGAGTTTGCTTTGAAAAAGTTTCTCAGCTGAATGGAAAAAGTGATTGACATTTTACCCAAATTCGCATATAGTCTTTATGAAGAAACGAAGTTTACAACCGTATGGCTCATTGCCTAAGCGGGCTGCTCGTTTCTTTTTTTGTGCGCACAAAATCATATAAATATAATTTTCCATCCTCATCTCTTCTTACAAGCATTTTTGCAGAATATATATGATATCCTTCAAGTTCTCCATTTTCATCATATTTTGGTATGCCAAATCTTGTATCATAACGATACCAGCCTTTCTTTGCTTTCGCTTTTTCATTAGCCCCCTTCAACCTGATTTTATCTTTGGAATGGCAAAATTCATCTGGAAAATCGTTACCAATATAGATTTTTTCGCATGTTTCCAGAATCTCATATGTGTTTCCAATATACTCCTTTAAATATTCCTCAATTTCATTCCAGTCAATGTTTCGCCTTGATTTAAATCTTATATCATTTATCAACACAATGCTTTTATTATTTTCATCCTGAATAATATGAATTCTCTGATCTTTCTTACTGCTCTCTAACTGTATTTTATAAGCTAAAAGACGCAATACATATTCCGGCATTTTTCTTCTTCCAGCTTCCCACTCCTCTATAGTCCGCAATGGAATTCCCTGCTGTCTCGCAAACTCTGCCCTGTTAAATCCGGTGATATTTCTCAATTGTTTCATTCTTTCTGCTATCGTATACTGTTCTCCCATAATTCCCCCTAAAAATAATACCACTCATTGAGTGGTATTATTGTAACATATTCTATGTATAATTCAACTTATTTCACAGATTCTTCCGGAAAAACAGTTTTATATTATCTGTCTTTCCGGAGAGTTTTATCCATAAAAATGTGTATTTGCTTTTCCTTACATTGTCCGGGCAGCAACTCTGATTACATTTGCCGCATTAAACTGTAAATCTGCTTTCGTGATTTTATATCCATCAATCTCTTTTCCCGTTTTAACCGCTTCTACAATATCATCGACATTTTTCTGGCATCCTGGCATCTGGATGTCATTGCCTGCATAAATACAGCCGGTAGATGCTGAGATTGGATAAGCTGGTTTGAATTTTCCGGTAATCATCGGCATATCCTGTGAGGTGAACCAGTCGGTCATCACTACTCCTTTAAATCCCCATTCGTCTCTTGCCATTCCCTGGATCAGATCATGGCTGTTTGCTGTATGGATACCGTTTAACAGGTTGTACGAAGTCATGATGGATAATGGCTGTGCTTCACGCACTGCAATTTCAAATCCCTTCAGATAAATTTCACGAAGTGCCCGCTCACTTACATGTGCATTGACAAAGTAACGGTTATCTTCCTGATTATTCACCGCAAAATGCTTGATCGTTGTTCCCTTGCCCCTGTGCTTCTGTACTCCTTTTGTCATTGCTGCCGCAATTTTACCGGAAACATATGGGTCTTCGGAATAATATTCAAAGTTACGTCCGCAAAGCGGATTTCTGTGAATATTTAACGCTGGTGCAAGCCACAGATCTACATGAAATTGTTCCATTTCTGAACCAACCATATCTCCAGCCTTTTCTACAAGTTCTGTGTTCCATGACTGTGCCAGTGCCCAGCCAATTGGAATTGCAGTACAATACTGATAATAATTATCCACTTCCTTCTCATCGATATTTGGATTAAATGGTGTGTATGCATCCCCCATCACCTCTCCACCTGGAAGAAGTGTTCCATCCTTTTTCGTCTTAAAATGTGGCTGCAAGCGAAGTCCGGCAGGACCATCTGCAAGTATCATATTCTTGATTCCTCTTGATTCTTTGCATACAGAAGAGGTATCTCCTGCTGCTCCAGGTACAGTGTATGATGCATTTCCAACAACTTCTCCTCCGTCAGCACGTAAAGTACCCACACAAAATTCTGCTAGCTCTTCCGTTAAAAGCTGCGCCACTAATTCTTCTACAGTTGCTTTTTCTGAAAGAATATCCTGCATGGTAATTTTCTCTGTCTTATCTGTATGGTATTCCTTCCGCATTCCCTGATAAACAACCGTTTTTTGTGCAATTGCTGTTGTGTCAAAGATTACTTTTTCTGCCTGATAACCAGCGGCTTCTTTTTTCTTTTCTTCCAATTTTACAGCATCCGGATGAATCTCATTCAGTGCGACATCCAGTGCAAACAAATTTTTTGCCTTTAATGTTTGTATATCTTCACAGACTTCTATAACTCCTGCAACTTTTGTAGAAGCCGAGCTATTTCCAACCCGGATGATATAGTCACCTTTTTCCAATATCCATGCTGCTTCTTTTTCTGAATAAGACGCCATCTGTTCTGCCTGATACTTTAAGACAATCTCTTCTGTTTCACCCGGTGCCAGCAATTTTGTTTTTTGGTACACTGCCAGCTCCTGATATGGCTTTTCCATTACTCCGCCGGCTGCACTATAATATACCTGAACAACCTCTTTTCCGGCATAAATTTTTCCTGTATTTTTTACAGTTACAGGAATCTGAATTTCATTCCCTTCCACACTTATCTTTCCAGCTTTTATCTCAAAATCAGTATAAGATTTTCCATATCCGAAACAGTACAGTGGTTTCACACCAAAGCTGTCAAAATAACGATATCCAACATAGATACCATCTTCGTACATTTCATCATGTACACTCTCATTATGACTGAATTTTGCGGAAGATGGATAATCCATATAATTTTCTGCCCATGTATCTGTTGTCTTTCCTGATGGATTTACTTTTCCGGTCAACACATCCAGAAGTGCATCTCCACCAAGATTTCCAAGCTGAGTCATCAGGAGAATTGCATTGACTCCCGCTATTGATCTCATTTCCGAAAGATCCATAACTCCGCCAATATTTAATACAACAATCAGTTTATCATATACCTCAGCAAGCAGATGAATGTTTCCTCTTTCGTGTGGATATAATCTGTAATCCCCTTCCTCATCAAACCGGTCTGCTCCTTCCCCGGAATTTCTAGCGATCACATATACCGCAGTATCTGTCTCTGACACATCAATGTCATTGATCGTGATAATCTCGCAGTCCGGTTCTTTGTAAGGGTGGTCAAACATTACTGCAAGTTCAGATGTCTGTTTTCTCGCTGCTTCCTCCTTCATCCACTGCACATAAGCTGCTTTCGCAGCGCTGGTATTCTGCTCCTGTCTGTCTAACCATGCAGTTGTCGTAACCTCAATTCCGGCATTTTGAAATCCCTGTTCAATGTTCACATTATTTCTTGTGTTTACATCTCCTGATCCCGTACCGCCTTTGATCGTCGCACGCGCTCCATTTCCGAAAAGCGCCACTTTTTTTGTATGAATTGGTAAAGCTCCATCGTTTTCCAGAAGTACCATACATTCCCCTGCAAGTTTTCTGGAAATCTGCGCATTTATAACTTCTCTCTCTTCAATCTCAGCTGTTTTCGATGCGAAAATTTCTGCCATATAGATATCTCCTCCCTGTAATCCAATTATTTTTATTTTGGTTTATTTTTCTTTTTAAGTCAAGATTTGCCGGAAAATTTTCCTTTTCTAAAGAAGTTCTTCCGGCAAATTTATGTATGATTTATTTCTGATGTCTTGCATCTAAGTCCCTGCGGATCTCTTCATACTTCTGATCTGTGATCTCATAGAAGTACATGGAAATTAAGGATGCGATATATCCTAAGATTGGCATCCCGAATCTTAAGAATACGATCATATTGATAACCGCTGGTGTCTGATCCTGATTTGCCACGAATCCAACTAATCCAAGGAAAAAGCTTGCAATGAATCCACCGATTGCCATACCGAATTTATTGATGAATGTTAAAGAAGAAGATAATAAACCATCTCCACGTTTTCCAAATTTCCATTCTGCATAATCCGAACATTCCGGTAGCATTGCCCAGCCAAGATTGCCTGGAAGTTTTGATACAAATCCAAATGCTCCCATCATACTCATAAGTACAATAACCGGTGCAGTAGGTTTGATCCACATAACAGCAAGTGGCAGGATGGATAATAAGCTTCCAAACCAGTATAATCTCTTTTTACCAATTAATTTGGTAAGTGGTGGAAGTAATGGAATAGAAATGATACTTCCTACTAAAATTGCAGTTGCAACAGGTGATACTAAATCTTCTCTTCCAAGGACATATTTGAAGTAATACATATTTACTGCACTGTATGTAGCGTTTGCAAGTACATCTGTACCGAATGCGATCATCAGCATAAGCATTGGTTTATTACATGCTAGAAGCTGTAAGTTCTCTTTTAAATTGAATTTCTCTTTTTTTACTTCTACATCAACTTTATCATATTTTTTACCACCCCATGCACAGATCCAGAAGGAAACGGTTGTCATGATGCCAATCAGTGCACCATAGAGTGCCCAGCCCTGTTTTCCACCACCGAAAAGTTCTACCAATGGCAGTGCAAGAATTGTGATGACAAACTGGGAAACTGTTCCCATTCCCTGTTTCCATGCAACAATCTCTGTTCTCTGCTGAGGATCCTCAGAAAGAACTGGTGTCAATGCATGATAAGGAATATTTACTACTGTAGATGCTAATGAATATAAAATGTAAATCACATAAGCATATACGACTTTCATCGTTGGTGACATCTCTGGTGCAGTAAATAATAAGAAAATCAGCACACCAAGTACCGGTGCTCCAAAAATGATCCATGGACGATATTTTCCCATTTTACTTCTTGTGTTATCACCAAGCATACCCATGATCGGGTCTGTAAATGCATCAATAAATCTTGATATCAGCATTAAGGTCGCAACCACATAAGAGCTGATTCCGAAAATATCTGTGTAGAAGAATGTCAGAAATGACATTACAAGGAAGAATGCCAGGTTAGAACCTAATCCTCCAAATGAATATTTAAAAACATCACTAAATTTTGCTTTTTCATATTTCTGATTCATAATTTGCCCCTTTCACCATGGTTTCTACCATCTTTTGATTTATTTTTTATAACCCCAGTCTCTTATACAACTCTTTTGGTGCATCGTTTTTCTCCATGTATTCTCTTATGTAACCCTTCATGCGCATTTCCACCGCTTCATCATGAATCTGTGTATTCTGCGTTGGATCTTCATTTAAATCAAATAACATGTTTCCAAAAGATGTCGTGTCTCCCATCATATCTTTTTTTTCAATTTTCATGACCTTACATCCTTTTGTAAAAGAAAATGGTCCGGCAAGTTCGATATTCTGCAATTCCTCTGGCTGGAACATCTGACGCATATGAGTTGGCATTAATGTATATTCATATACCTTTTCTCCCTGATGGTCTGCTGCATGCATATAAACATATCTGCCATCTGTGACATCCACCTGACTTCCATGATAACCAAATACTGCATATTCACGAATCGGTGTATCATCATCCATCACCTGTTTTAATGGTTTTCCTTCCATATCTTTTGGGATTTCCATTCCAAAATATTCAAGAAGTGTCGGTGCAAGATCAATTGTCTGAACGATAGAATTACGTTTTTCTCCTGCCAGATCCGCACGTCTTGGATCATAGATGAATAGCGGTGTATGTGCAATTTCATTGTAAATTGGCATGCTTGTCTTTCCCCACCAGCCATGTTCTCCAAGTAAAAAACCATGATCTGTATTTACGATCAGCATAGTGTCTTCCCACAGATTGTATTTATCCATCACATCTAACACTTTTCCAAGATAACGGTCACATTTGCTGACTAAAGCTGCATAATTATATCTGACATGTTCAATTGTATTTTCAGATTCCACAGTCGGTGCATATGGTGGCCAGTCGGCTTCCATCGCTGCATCCCCTTCAAAATGATGTGGGTAAAGCTCTTTATCCTTCGGCAAAGTATAGAACGGCTCATGTGGATCGAAGGTCTCAATCTGTAAGAACCAGTTGTCTTCGCCATGGTTTCTCTCGATGAATTCCAAGCCATTTGCAAAAGTGACTGCCTGAGAGGTCTTTTCCTCAGTGTTCATCTCCGCTCTGTTGATCCGATCCTGTGCCATCATTCTTGCATAGAGTGGATACTCTAACATCACTTTCTTATTTTCAAAAACAGTTCCGGCACCTTTTTCATAAGCATGTGCTACATCTGCTTTCCAGTTATCGCCCTCCTGACCTCTCGCAATCTCCCATGAGGAATAGCGGTTGTGATAAGTTGCTCCACCGTCCTCCCAGTAATGCTGATGATCACTGACCAAGTGTGTGTAAACTCCTCCTTTCTTAAGAATTTCCGGCATGGAATCATCAAACGGTTCCATTGGACCCCAGCTTCTGTGGAAGAAATTAATCCTTCCTGTCTGGAGCTCCCTTCTTGCAGGCATACATGGCATGCTTCCTACATAGCACTGTTCAAACTGTACACATTTTTCTGCAAGTCTTTTAAAATTCGGTGTTTTAGTCCAGTTGCAGCCGTATGATTCCAGCATTTCGCGATTCAGTGAATCATACATTACCATAATTGCTTTCATAAATTTCTCCTCTCCTTTTTGTGTCTTCATTTATATAAAAATCTGGTGATTTCATATACTTATCCTGTTTGAAAATTTTTCAATTTTCATATATTTATTTTTCTGTAAACGTTTTCAAAGTTATCAAAAAAATAAAGCTTGTGCCTTGCACATGCTCGCGCCGAGCGCGGTTGCTTGCGACAACCTACATCTTCGCGCGAGTGCGCATCATTGGCACGTTAGTGCCTTTTTGTGTA
>ERZ780166.1612-NODE-1612-length-11564-cov-2.573117_pt1 | contig 11564 bp, 9 predicted proteins | sample MGYA00511366_ERZ780166 | MGnify/ENA primary metagenome ERZ780166 (study PRJEB29588, sample SAMEA2162231) | human gut metagenome | biome: human gut; feature: human-associated habitat; material: faeces | place: Denmark | collected 2008/2010 ...
CAACCGCAGGGGCGTGGCGGGGTTTGTCTCTTGCAGAGCCTGCGGACATGTGATAAAATGTCCGCATTGCGATGTGTCTCTAAGCCAGCATGTGACAAGACAGCATCCGGAAGGAAAAATGGTCTGTCATTACTGCGGATATGAGATACCGATGCCGAAAACCTGTCCGGCGTGTGGTTCGCGGTATATCAGCGGATTTAAGGCGGGTACGCAGAAGATTGAGATGATCGTCAAGGAACGTTTCCCACAGGCGAGGGTGCTCCGCATGGATATGGATACCACGCGGAACAAGGAGGGGTACGAACAGATTTTATCTGCTTTTGCGAATCAGGAAGCCGATATTCTGATCGGAACCCAGATGATCGTCAAGGGACATGATTTCCCGAATGTGACGCTGGTCGGTGTGCTGGCGGCAGACCTGTCTTTGTATGTCAGTGATTACCATGCAGCGGAACGCACTTTCCAGCTGCTGACACAGGCGGCTGGAAGAGCAGGGCGCGGAAGTGAACCCGGGGAAGTTGTGATCCAGACATACCGGCCGGATCATTACAGTGTGCAGACTGCAAAAGAGCAGGATTATGAAGCGTTTTATGAGCAGGAGATGGAATACCGCAGGATGCTTTTATATCCGCCGGTCTGGAATATGCTTGTGATCTTATGTGCATCAAAGCAGGAGCAGACCGCTTACGATTCCGCAAAGCTTCTGGTGCAGGAGATCGACACGTGGCAGGAGAACATCAAAGCTGCAATGGAGCGTGTGGGAGAGGATTTTAAAAAGAAACGGGTTTTCCCGGTAGGACCTGCGGATCCGGCAGTGGCAAAAGTGAATGACATCTATAAAAAGGTGATTTATATAAAAACAAAAGATTATCAGACACTGGTTGAGTTGAAAGACCGTCTCGAACATTACATGCGTGATAATAAAGCATTTAAAGATACGGTCGTACAGTTTGATTTTAATCCAATGAGTGGTTTTTAAAAACAAGGAGGACATTATGGCACTTAGAACAATCCGTGTACAGGGAGACCCTGTATTAGAAAAAATCTGTAAACCTGTGAAGGAGCTGACACAGCGCACAAAAGAGCTGATCGAAGACATGTTAGATACCATGTACGAGGCAAACGGTGTTGGACTTGCAGCACCGCAGGTGGGTATCTTAAAAAGAATCGTAGTGATCGATGTGGGCGAGGGCCCGGTCGTGATGGTAAATCCGGTTATTCTGGAGACATCCGGGGAGCAGACCGGCGATGAGGGATGTTTGAGCATTCCCGGAAAAGCCGGACAGGTTACAAGACCAAATTATGTGAAGGTGCATGCATTTGATGAAAATATGGAAGAATATGAGATTGAGGGCACAGAGTTAATGGCAAGAGCCATGTGCCACGAGATTGATCATCTGGACGGACATCTTTACGTGGAAAAAGTGGAAGGCCAGCTTCATGACGTTACCTATGAGGAAGAGGAATAGGCGCAGAGGGAAGAAGCAGAAAAGAAACCGGAAGCGAGGAGAGGATCATGAGAGTTATATTTATGGGAACCCCGGATTTTGCAGTGGGTACATTAGAGGAAATTATAAAAGCAGGACATGAAGTAGTGTTGGTTGTCTCACAGCCGGATAAAGCGGTTGGAAGAAGCAAGGCATTAAAGTACACACCGGTGAAGGAATGTGCGGTTGCACATGGGATCGAAGTGTATCAGCCGGCAAAAATCCGTGCAGAGGAAAGCGTGGAATATTTAAGACAGTACAATGCAGATATCATTATTGTGGAGGCTTTTGGGCAGATCATTCCAAAAGCGATCCTTGATATGCCGCATTTTGGATGTGTGAATGTACATGCGTCCCTGCTGCCGAAGTACCGTGGCGCAGCCCCGATCCAGTGGGCAGTGTTAAACGGGGATCAGGTCACAGGAGTCACGACCATGCGTATGGATGAAGGACTTGATACCGGGGATATGATCATGAAGCAGGAAGTGATCGTGGATGAGGATGAGACAGGCGGAAGCCTGTTTGACAAGCTTTCAGAAACAGGTGCAAAGCTTTGTGTGAAAACGATGGAAGCAATCGAAAACGGTACGGCAGTTTACACACCACAGGATGATGCGCTTGCAACCCACACCGGAAAGATCCAGAAGGAGATGGGAAGTATCGACTGGTCAAAAGATGCAGAGGTGATCGAACGTCTGGTGCGCGGTTTAAATCCGTGGCCGAGCGCATACACAAGGATCGACGACAAAAACTTAAAGATCTGGAGGGCAAAAGTCGTTTCCCATGAGGTGAAAGCCGCTCCGGGATGCATTTTAAAAGTGACAAAGGACGAACTGGAAGTCCAGACGGGGAATGGAGTATTAGCTTTATTAGAGGTACAGTTAGAAGGAAAGAAACGAATGACAACGGATGCCTTCTTAAGAGGATACCAGGTGACAGAAGGCAGTTTCTTAAAACGTTGCTGATAAGAAAGGATGATTACTATGCCATATTATTATTACGGATTTGACCCAACTTATTTTCTTGTGATTATCGGAGCAGTGATCTGCATGATCGCTTCCGCAAGAGTAAAATCAACTTACAATAAATATTCCCAGTACCGCAGTGCATCGGGAATGACAGGTGCACAGGCAGCACAGAGAATCCTGAATTCCGCAGGAATTTATGATGTGACGATCCAGCATGTATCCGGAAATCTGACCGATCATTACAATCCGTCTGCAAAGACATTGAATCTTTCGGATTCTGTATACAATTCCACATCGGTTGCAGCCGTTGGAGTTGCAGCACATGAGTGTGGACATGCGATCCAGCACCAGAACAGCTATTTTCCGCTGACACTGCGCACGGCAATTGTCCCGGCAGCCAATCTTGGTTCCACGCTTGCATGGCCATTGATCCTGATTGGATTATTCTTTACAAGAAATACAGGGGCAGTTCTGATCAATCTTGGAATCATCTGCTTCTCTTTTGCAGTGATATTCCAGCTTGTGACATTGCCGGTAGAGTTTAATGCATCTGCAAGGGCACTGCGCATTTTAGGCGAGCAGGGCATTTTGAGTGACAGTGAGCTCCCATACACGAAAAAAGTGTTAAAAGCAGCGGCACTGACTTATGTGGCAAGTGCGGCAGCAGCTATTTTACAGTTACTGCGTCTGGTACTGTTATTTGGAGGAAGAGACCGTGACTGATTCTGTCAATACGAGAGAACTGATCCTCGGGATCCTGATGGAAGTGACAAAAGAGGGCAGTTACAGCCATCTTGTGATCCGTTCTGTGCTCGATAAGTATCAGTATCTGGAAAAAAAAGAGAGAGCCTTTATCACGAGAGTATCTGAGGGAACCATCCAGTACATGATCGAGCTTGACTATATTATCAATCAGTTCTCCAAGGTGAAGGTAAACAAAATGAAACCGGTCATCCGCAATATTCTGCGGATGAGCGTGTATCAGTTAAAATATATGGATTCCGTCCCGGACTCCGCAGTGTGCAATGAGGCAGTGAAACTGGCAAAGAGAAAAGGATTTGGTTCTTTGAGCGGTTTCGTGAACGGGGTGCTGCGCAATATCAGCCGCAATTTAAGCACCATCACTTACCCGGACGGGCAGAAAGATCAGATCCAATATCTGTCTGTGCGTTATTCCATGCCGGAGTGGATCGTGAGACAGTGGATCAACGATTATGGCATGGAGCAGACGGTGAGCGTACTGCAGGCATTTTTGCAGGAGACACCGGTTACAATCCGTACCAATCTTCTGAAGATCACACCGGAAGCGCTGGAAAAGCGGTTGAAAGAGGAAGGCGTTACCGCAGAGAAAATGGTCTGCGCAGATATGCCGGAATTAAACTATGCATTTATGATCTCCGGGTTTGACCATCTGAATGCATTGGCAAGTTTCCGTGAGGGGTTTTTTTATGTGCAGGATGTGAGCTCAATGATGGTGGCGGAAACGGTTGCTCCAAAGAAGGACAGCTATATCATTGATGTGTGTGCAGCACCAGGAGGAAAGAGCGTCCATCTGGCAGAAAAACTCGGGGGAACCGGTATGGTGGAGGCGAGAGATCTCACAGAGTATAAGACTGATCTTATAAGACAGAATATCGCAAGACATCAGCTTTCTAATATGCGGGCAGTACAGATGGATGCAACGGTTTTAGATGAGGCTTCCATCGGAAAAGCAGATGTGGTGATCGCCGACCTTCCGTGTTCCGGTCTTGGTGTCATGCGCAGGAAGACGGATATAAAATATAAGATGACATTACAGACAGAACAGGAACTCGTCTCCTTACAGAGAAATATGTTAGAAACTGTCTGTCAGTATGTAAAGGTGGGCGGAACATTGTTATATTCCACCTGTACAATGGATAAAATGGAAAATGAAGACAATGTCACATGGTTCTTAAAACAGCATCCGCAGTTTGAACTTGTGAAAATACAGCAGATTTTTCCGCAGAAAACATATGGAGACGGATTTTTTCTGGCAAAATTACAGAAAAAAGCGTGAGAGACTTCCGGAGCTTCTGATGAATGAAGGAGAATTATGGATCAAAAGGAAAAGACAGATATCAGATCGCTGAATCTGAAAGAACTGACTGTGTTCATGGAGCAGCTTGGAGAGAAAGCGTTCCGTGCAAAGCAGATTTACCAGTGGCTTCATGGGAAGCAGGCAGCGTCTTTTGAGGAGATGACCAATATCCCAAAGGCGCTGATCGAAAAGTTAAAAGAGAACAGTCATCTGGTCAGCATAAAACAGGAGGCAGTACAGATCTCCAAAATCGACGGAACGAGGAAATACCTGTTTCTGTTAGATGACGGAAATGTCATTGAGAGCGTTTTCATGCGATACAAACATGGCAATTCGGTCTGTATTTCTTCACAGGTGGGATGCCGCATGGGATGCCGATTCTGCGCATCTACATTGGACGGTCTCGTGAGAGGACTGACCCCATCTGAGATGTTAGACCAGATTTATCAGATTGGAAGAGACACCGGCGAGCGGGTTCCCAATGTGGTCGTGATGGGAACCGGGGAGCCAATGGATAATTTCGATAACCTGTTAAAGTTCATTGAACTTCTGACCGATGAAAATGGATTAAATATCAGCCAGAGAAATGTGACAGTATCCACCTGTGGAATTGTTCCGCGTATGCGGGAACTTGCAGATAAAAAACTACAGATCACGCTAGCATTATCCCTGCATGCATCCACGCAGGAAAAGCGGTTGGAATTGATGCCGGTCGCAAATAAATATGAGATCCATGAAGTGATCGATGCCTGCAGATATTATTTTGAGCAGACAGGCAGAAGAATCACATTTGAGTACAGTTTAGTGGGCGGCGTGAATGACACGGACGAGGATGTAAGGAATCTGTGCAGGCTGATCAAAGGCATCAACTGTCATGTAAACCTCATCCCGGTAAATCCGATCAAGGAACGTGACTATGTGCAGCCGGATGTGAGAGTGACAACGGAATTTAAGAATAAACTGGAAAAGAATGGGATCAACGCAACCATCCGCAGGGAGATGGGAAGAGATATTGACGGAGCCTGTGGACAGCTTCGGAAACGTTATATGGGAAGTTGACTTGTTCTTTTACAGTACGTGTGATAAAATAAAGTGCATCGGGCAAAGTCCGTGCAGAAAACAATGACAGGCGAAGTTAATGAAACATTCCGCATGGAATGCACAGATGTAGCAGTAAGAAAGGCAGGAATTGGTAAATGAAGACGTTTTCCATGACACATATTGGAAGGCGACGTGAGATGAATCAGGATTATATGTATACGTCTGAGAACGCAGTAGGAAAGCTGCCGAACCTTTTTCTGGTTGCGGATGGCATGGGCGGTCACAAAGCAGGTGAGTATGCTTCCAGATTCACAGTAGAAAAGATTGTAGAGACGATTGAAACATCCGGACAGACAGAGCCGGTAGCAGCAATGAAGGAAGCTGTGGAGGCGGCAAACAGAGGTCTTTTGGAAGAGGCGGGCAGGGATGCCGCCAAGGCAGGAATGGGAACTACAGTGGTAGCTGCCACAGTGATCGGAGATCATCTGCATGTTGCCAATGTAGGGGACAGTCGTTTATACTTAATAAATCACGAAGCTATCAGGCAGATCACAAGGGATCATTCTCTGGTAGAAGAGATGGTCCGTTTAGGAGAGATGGATAAAGCGGATGCGAAAGATCATCCGGATAAGAACATCATCACACGGGCGGTGGGCGTTGTTCCCGAGTTGTCCGTGGATTTTTTTGAGGTTGAGTTAAAGCCGGGAGACACAGTTTTAATGTGCTCGGATGGTCTGACGAACATGATCGAGGATGAAGAAATCAAAAAGATCGTGCTCGGACAGAGAGATATTGTTGAGAAAGCAGAAAAATTAATAGATACTGCCAACGAGAATGGCGGAAAAGATAATATTACGGTTGTGTTGATAGAACCATTTTCTGATGAGGTGAAGGAATGTTAACGGAAGGTATGTTTGTTGGAGATCGTTATGAGATCGTAAACAAGATAGGAACTGGCGGAATGTCAGATGTATACAAAGCGAAAGATCATACACTTGGACGTTTTGTAGCGATTAAAGTATTGAAACCGGAATTTTCGGAGGATGTCAATTTTGTGACAAAGTTCCGCACGGAAGCCCAGTCGGCGGCCGGATTAGAACATCCGAATATTGTAAACATCTATGATGTAGGCAGCGAAAATGGCATGCATTACATCGTGATGGAGTATGTGGAAGGAATCACTTTAAAAACTTATATTGAGAAAAAAGGACAGCTCACATTCAAGGAGGCTGTCAGCATTGCAATCCAGGTGGGAAGAGGTATTGAGGCTGCCCATAACAAAGGCATTATCCACCGGGATATCAAGCCGCAGAACATCATTATCTCCACAGAGGGAAAAGTAAAAGTCACAGACTTTGGTATCGCAAGAGCCGCAACATCCAACACGATCAGTTCCGATGTGATGGGATCTGTTCATTACGCATCCCCGGAGCAGGCGAGAAACGGCTTTGTGGATGGCAAGAGTGACATTTATTCCCTCGGTATCGTAATGTATGAGATGGTGACCGGAAGAGTACCGTTTGACGGAGATACGACCGTTGCGGTGGCGATCCAGCATCTGCAGGAGGAGATCGTTCCACCAAGTGCTTACGCACCAAATCTTCCTATCAGTATGGAAAAGATCATCTTAAAATGTACGCAGAAGAATCCGGACAGACGCTATGAGTCCATGACAGCGCTGCTTGCAGATTTAAGAAAAGCGTTGATCAGCCCAAATGAAGACTTCGTTGTGATCGCACCGGTTTCCCAGGAGAAGACACGTGTGATCGGGGAAGAAGAGATCAATAAGATCAAACAGGAAACAAGCAATATTTATCTCAGCGATGAGGATGTTGTATCACATAATCAGAATCACAGAGACAAATTTGAAAAGCGTGACCGCTTCGAAGAGGATGACGAGGATGACGAAGAGGCATATGATGATGATGATCTCGAAGAGATGAATCCGAAAATGGATAAGGCAATCACAATTATGGGGATTGCTGCCGGTGTCATCATTGTCGCACTGATCATTTTTATTCTGGTAAGCTTCTTCGGAGATTTTAAATTCGGAGGATCTTCCAACAAAGCAAACACTGAGACATCCGAAACCCAGACAGACGGAATCGAAGTGCCGGATCTGAAAGGTCTTACCTTCGATGAGGCAAAAGAACAGCTCAATGCAAAAGGTCTCGGAATCAAGAAGAATGCGGGAACCGTTGCATCTGACCAATATGACGAGGGACAGATTGTAAGCCAGACACCGGATGCACTGACGAAGGCAGAGGCGAACACAACCGTAGAAGTTACCTTAAGCAGCGGAAAAGGAGAAGTTTCCGTTCCTTCCGTGACAGGCATGGATGAGACAACTGCTTACAATACACTGACAAATTCAGGATTTACTCCGGTAAAAGATTATGCATACAGTGCAGATGTCGCACAGGGAAATGTCATTGAACAGAGCCCGAATGCGGGATCACTTGCAAAGGCAGGGGACAATGTCAAGATCGTGATCAGCCGTGGTAAAGAGCAGGCAGAGACAACGAGTGTAGCAGTACCTGGTGTGACAGGACTTACCGAGGATGCAGCAAGATCTGCGATCCAGAATGCAGGCCTTGCCGTTGGTAATGTGTCAAGCGCCTACAGTGACAGCGTGGCAAGCGGACAGATCATTTCCCAGAGTCCGGTTGCAGATACAGCAGTGGATGCTGGAACCGCAGTTGATTTTGTGGTAAGTATGGGTGCAGAACCAGCACAGGAAGTAAAGCCTACTACTTATAAGATCAATCTGAACATCAAAAAACCAAATAATGAATCCGTGGCAGCAGCCAATATTTATCTGTATGATGGAGCAGACGGAACAGGTAATATCTTAGAGCAGTGGACGAACCAGTCTATCTCCTTATTCGGGGAGGAAGGTCTCAGCATTTCCAAATCCGGAATGTTAGCATCCAGCGGTTCATTAAAGATTGACTGGCTTGGAGCAGATGGACAGCAGCTTGGATCATCCCAGATCGTGTCTCCAATCTCATTCAAGGCAGAATAATAACAAAAGGTAATATATGCAGGGAAAGATTGTAAAAGGAATTTCCGGGTTCTACTACGTTCATGTAGGAGAGCCCGGAATTTATGAATGTAAGGCAAAAGGTGCGTTCCGCAATCAGAAGATCAAACCGTTGGTCGGAGATGATGTGGAGATTGCGATTGTTGACGAAGAAACAAAAAAAGGAAACATTGAAAAAATCCTGCCGCGGAAAAATGAACTGATCCGCCCGGCAGTTGCGAATATCGATCTGGCGCTGATCATTTTTGCAGCGGCAAAACCGCAGCCGAACTTTAATCTATTGGACCGTTTTCTGATCATGATGGAATATCAGGATGTTCCTGTGACAATCTGTTTTAACAAAAAAGATCTGTTAGAGGAACAGGCGATTGAGGAATTTGCGGGTGTATACAGAAAGTGCGGCTATTCCGTTCTCTATACCAGTGCAGAAAAAGAAGAGGGAATCCGCGAACTGCATGAGCTGTTAGATGGCAGGACAGCCGCGGTCGCAGGACCTTCCGGCGTTGGAAAATCATCACTGGTGAACCGTCTCCAGCAAAATGTGCAGATGGAGACCGGAAGTATCAGCAGAAAGATCGAGCGTGGAAAGCATACGACACGCCATTCGGAGATCATACCGATCGCAGCAGACACATACATTATGGATACACCGGGATTCAGTACGTTATATATTCCGGGATTTGAGAAGGAAGATCTGCAGAATTTTTATCCGGAATTCAAAGAGTATGAGCCGTATTGCAGGTTCAAGGGATGCAGTCATATCAGCGAGCCGGACTGCGGTGTGAAAGAAGCACTGGCAGAAGGAAAGATCAGCCCATTGCGCTACGAGAACTATAAGCTGCTCTATGAAGAATTGAAAGATGTAAAAAAATATTAGAAAAGATATTAAAATATCATTTTGCATGAGAATTATGTTTTCAAAATTACTTTGGAGGAAAAAGTTATGAATTGTTTATCACCATCCATTTTATCCGCAGATTTTGCAAATCTGGGAGAACAGGTGAGAATGTTGGATGAGGCAGGCGCACAGTATGTACATATTGATGTGATGGATGGAATGTTTGTGCCAAGCATTTCATTTGGTATGCCGGTCATCAAGAGTATCAGAGAGTGCAGCGACCGTATTTTTGATGTGCATCTGATGATCGAGGAACCGGGAAGATATATTGATGATCTCGCAGAAGTGGGAGCGGATCTCATCACAGTACACGCCGAGGCGTGTAAACACTTGGACCGCACGATTGAGGCAATCAAAGAAAAGGGACTGCTTGCAGGTGTGGCATTAAATCCGGCAACTCCGTTGTCTGCGATTGAATGGATACTTCCAAAGGTTGACATGGTGCTGATCATGTCCGTTAACCCGGGATTTGGAGGACAGAAGTTCATTACTTCATCAGTCGATAAGATAAAAGAAGTCAAAAGATTAAGAGATGAGTTGAATCTTTCATATGATATCGAGGTCGATGGCGGAATTAATATTGACAATCTGGCAACGGTTCTTGAAGCAGGTGCCAATGTCATTGTTGCAGGTTCTGCAATTTTCAGAGGTGATGCCGCTGAAAATGTTAAGAAATTTAAGAGTATTATGAGTGTATGGTAATATTTTATGATGAGTCCTGTGACGGTTCTGACAGGACGGTAAAATAAAAATTGACCGAGTGATGAAGCTGATTACGAGAGGCTTATAAAAGTCTCTCGTTTCTTTTACCCTGCTTAATCAAGCAGATATTTCCCAAAGGAGAAAATTGAATGATATTATCTGAGAAAGGTGAAAAGCCGTTACATAAAAAAGAATTTGACAGAGGGTATGGTTTTTCTCCGTTGAAATATTTTCATAAAGAATTGGGAATATAAGAAAATCCTTCCTGCATTTCATTCGTGCTGAAAAAACTGTAATTCGTGCAAATTGTTACACAAGATGTTTTATTTTTTATATTATAAATACAACGTATAGCAGAAACAATTAAATAGAAGTACATTTTATTTCAAATGTGAAGGAGGAAAACAAGATGAAGAATAAATTATTTACAATTTTAATCGGTCTTGCCATGGTGGCAGCAATTCTGCCTGCCTATAAAGTAAAGGCGGAGGAAACGGGACACAAACATTGCATATGCGGTGCACAGCATACAGAAAAAGGAGACCATGTAAGCGATACGCAGACAGAGTATTCTACAAGATTGTATATGAAAGACGGAAAACTTATGATGGGTGACGGAGAGTGGGAAACAAGAGAAACTGCTCTTACACCATATGTTTCATATGATGCGTATTCATTGGAAAGCGGAAATTATTATCTTGACACGGACCTTGAGTTTAGTTATGAACTTATAGAAATGCCTGTTCTTTTTATTGACGGAGATGTAAATCTTTGCCTTAACGGTCACAGTATTATACTGGCTTCATCACAAAGTTCTGTAATTGAAGTTATTAAAGGAAAAAGTCTTACTTTGACCGATTGTAAAGGCGGAGGAAATATTTCCCACAAAGGTACTTATTCTGCGGGACACGGAATAACTACAGCAGGAACATTTAATATGTATGGAGGAAATATCACTAATAATTTTACATTTGGAGTGACCAACAATATTGCTGATAAGGCCAACAACGGCGGTGGTGTGTTTATTGAACCGAACTGTACAATGAACATGTATGGCGGAACAATCACTAATAACAAAGCTGTAAGCGGAAAGGATTCTTCAACAGGTGAAGCCATTGAAGGACACGGCGGCGGTGTCTATGTTTCAAAAGACAGCGAATTTAACATGTATGGCGGTGAGATTAGTGGTAACAAATCAAATTTAACAGGAGGCGGTGTATACAATCTCGGCACAATGACTGTGTCAGGTGATGCAAAGATTTCCGGAAACGGAAAAAACAGCAGAAATTACAGCAATGCCTATATGGGAGAAGGAGGAACACTCACAATCGGCGGTAAACTTACAGGAAAGATAGGCGTCAGCAAG
>ERZ780166.1617-NODE-1617-length-11530-cov-3.097342_pt1 | contig 11530 bp, 8 predicted proteins | sample MGYA00511366_ERZ780166 | MGnify/ENA primary metagenome ERZ780166 (study PRJEB29588, sample SAMEA2162231) | human gut metagenome | biome: human gut; feature: human-associated habitat; material: faeces | place: Denmark | collected 2008/2010 ...
GGAGAGCATCTGCCTTACAAGCAGAGGGTCACAGGTTCGAGCCCTGTAACTTCCACTTGCATCAGTTTCTGGTGCAGAAATGCCGGCGTGGCGGAACTGGCAGACGCGCAGGACTTAAAATCCTGTTGTAGCGATACAGTACCGGTTCGATTCCGGTCGCCGGCATTAAGAGGTCTCAAGTGTTGAAGTTCGTTCAGCATCTGGGGCTTTTTATTTTTGTGTTGAGATAAGAAAAATCCGCCAGCCCACAGATCCTGTGGACGGCGGATTTTTTTCTGTGATCTTATTGTTTTTTGACCGGAGCCTGATATCTTGCGGTTGATTCACGTTCGATCAGTGTCGCACGGAGCTGTGTGCGGCAGATTGGAATGTGATGTACCAGGGAGTTTAAAATGACATAAGCACATTTTCCGAGTTCACTGCGTTCCTGCCGGATAGTGGTAAGCGGTGGCTCTAGCATGGAGGAGATCGGAATGTCATCGAATCCGACCACGCTGATATCTTCCGGCACGCGGAAACCGCGGAGCTTGCATTCCGTGATAACACCGGATGCGATCAGGTCATTGCCGCAGATGATCGCAGTAGCACCCGCACCCAAAAAAGTAGGAACGTGATACTTTGCACTGTCTGCCACATAATAGCCGTAAACGGTCAGGTCTTCATTGATCTCAAGACCATGTGCTTTCATGCTGTTATAGTAGGCTTCCTGACGCTGCTCGGATACCATGGAGTGCAGGGAACCATTTAAAAAGGCAATTTTTTTGTGACCGAGTGTGTAGAGATGGTCAACTGCCGCATCGATTCCCTCATAGTTGTCCGTTCCAATGTAAGCAACATTCGGATTCTTCTTAATATAATTGTCGAAGAGAACAGTCGGCATGGTGGTTTGTTCTAACTGTTTCATCCATTCGTCGTGAAGGGCGAAGCCGACGAGAAAGGCTCCGCAGAAACCATTCTTTAACATATAGGTGTCATATTTTTCTGCAAGCTGGAATGCCGGTGTGACCGGAATGACTGTCACATCCCAGTTGTGGCGGAACGCATTCTGCTTGAATCCCAGGACAATTTCATAACCAAACTGTGTGGCAGCTTCATAGTCCATATTTTCAATGAAAATCGCAAGCTTGCGGTTTTCTACTTTTTTTGATCGTTTGGTCGCATATCCCATTTCCACTGCGGTATCTAAGACCATCTGTCTTAATTCATCACTGATATCGCTTGCTCCGTTCAAACCTTTGGAGACAGTGCTGACGGATACACCCAGACGATTTGCTATATCTTTGATCGTAGCCAAGTCTTTATCCTCTTTGTTATAATTATTCGATACTTTCCCTTATTATATAGAATCGGATTTCCGTTTTCAAGCAGTCTGCTCAGAGATTTCAAAAAAGTTTCGAAACAAAACGAGAAAAACTTGTCATTTTACACAAAAAAACAAATATAAAAACGTGAAAAATAGCAAAATCGATATTAATATTTGCAAATTCGTTGACAAAAACGTTTCAATAAACTAAAATTACCTCAGATACGAAAATTCACGAAACAATTCGTATAGGTTTTGAATGCGGGATCATTCCAACAGAACGGGAGGAAATGAATTGGGATCAAAAGAATTGACCAGGGGAGCAGGAGTCCTGCTGGCAATCACAAGCTTACCATCTTCATATGGAATAGGAACATTAGGGGAAGCTGCATTCCAATTTGTTGATTTACTTGTCGATCTCAAGCAGAGGTATTGGCAGGTGCTTCCGATCGGTCCTACCAGTTTTGGAAATAGTCCGTATCAGTCCTACTCCGCATTTGCCGGAAACCCATATCTCATTGATCTGGATGATCTGGTGAAGGATGGATTATTACAGGAGACGGAGATCCGCAGTTTTAACTGGGGAACGGATGATGCAGATATTGATTATGCAACCATCTATGAGAACCGTTACAAGATTTTGCGAATGGCTTTTTCGAGATTTTCTGCGAAGAGTGAGGACTTCCTTGCTTTTACAGAAAAAAGCGACAGATGGCTGTCTGATTATTCTCTTTATACCGCATTGAAACGGCATTTTGGAGATATAGAATGGCAGAGCTGGGACGTGTCGCTCAGGGACAGAGATCCGGAGGCAGTGAAAGAGTATCAGGAAATATTACATAATGACATCATGTTTTGCAAATTTTGCCAGTACGAGTTTTTTAAGCAGTGGATGCAGCTGAAGCAGTACGCAAATAGCCGTGGAGTCCAGATCATCGGTGATATGCCATTGTATGTGGCGTCAGACAGCGTGGATGTATGGGCGCACCGTGAGATGTTTTTACTTGAACCGGATGGAAGACCGAATGTGGTCGCAGGGGCAGCACCCGATGCATTTTCCGAGAGCGGTCAGGTATGGGGCAGTCCGGTATATGACTGGAACGTCATGGAAGAGGATGGCTTTGCATGGTGGAAGGCAAGAATGCTTGAGAACATGGAATTATTTGATGTGATCCGGTTAGACCATTTTTCCGGTCTGGTGCGTTATTACACCGTTTCTGCAGATGCAGAAGACGGAAGAAATGGCAAGTGGAGCAAAGGACCGGGCAGGAAACTGACAGATGCCATGACAGAGGTTCTGGGTGATATGCGGGTGATCGTGGAAGACATCGGACCAAAGGGCGGGCTTCCGGGAGTGAAAAAGTTAAAGACAAAAACTGGATGGCCGGGCATTAAGATTTTAATGTTTGCCTTTGATGATGACACCGCGAATGAGCATCTTCCACATAACTATCAGGACACGAACATGGTCGTATATGCAGGAACTCACGACAACGAAACGATCGTTGGTTATTTCCGGGATAAGTCAGATTACGAGCTGGCATATCTGTATGAGTATCTGAACATTCATTATAAAGAAGAAATACCGGATGCACTGATCCGGGCAGCCTACGCAAGTATCGCAGATGTGGCCATTATCCAGATGCAGGATCTGATGAAGCTTGGAAATGAAGCCAGAATGAACGCACCTTCCACGGTGGGACGCAACTGGCGCTGGCGTATCGGAAAAGATACTTTGAGCGAAGAACGGAGAGCATGGATACGGACTCTGGCAACCGTATATCGCAGATAACAAATACGCTATAAGATGCATAAGCATTTTATATAGAAGTCTTATTCTAAAAAAGGAGAGGAATCAAATGAAAAAGAAAGCAATCTCATTATTACTTGTTGCAGCTATGACAGCTACAATGACAGCAGGCTGCGGCGACAAACAGGAAGCAGCAGACAACACAACTGCAGGAAACGATGCGGCACCTTCTACAGAAGCAGCAGCATCTGATGATGCAGCAACAGAAGAAGAAGAGGAAGCATGGAGCGGTACATTGACTGTATGGAGCCCACAGGAAGATAAGGATACAGGCTGGTTACAGAAAGAATGTGACGCATTCAATGCGGCTCATCCAAACTGGGATGTCACATTTGAGTATGGTGTATGTGCAGAGGGTGATGCAAAAGCTACTGTCACAACAGACGTTGAGGGATCTGCAGATGTCTATATGCTGGCAAACGATAACATCCCTGATTTAGTAGCAGCAAACGCACTTGCTGAGCTCGGCGGATCTTATCTTGATTATGTAACAAGCACAAACTCCGATTCCATTACAGCATCTGTTACATACAATGATGCAGTAGTAGCATTCCCATTTACATCTAATACATGGTTCATGTACTATGATAAGAGTGTATTCTCTGATGAGGATATCAAGAGCTTTGACACAATGTTGGAGAAAGGAAAAGTTGCCTTCCCATTATCTGATTCCTGGTACATTCAGGCATTCTATGTTGGAAATGGCTGTTCATTATTCGGAGATGGTACAGACGCAGCAGCAGGTATCGACTTCGATGGAGAAAAGGCAGCAGCTGTTACAGATTACTTAGTTGATGTAGTTGCAAATCCTAACTTTATCAATGATGCAGACGGAGCTGGTCTTGCAGGTTTACGTGACGGAAGCGTAAACGCTGTATTCTCCGGTACATGGAATGCAGAAGCTGTAAAAGAAGCACTTGGTGACAACATGGGTGTTGCAGCACTTCCATCATTTAACTTAAACGGAACAGACTGCCAGATGAAATCTTTCATCGGATCTAAAGCAATCGGTGTAAACCCAAATGCTGAGAACATGCAGGTTGCTATGGCATTGGCAGCTTACCTTGCAGGTGAGGACGCTCAGAAAGATCACTACGATATGAGAAACATCCTTCCTACAAACACAAACGTTGCAGTTGATGATGAGATCGCAGCAGCAGTTGCAGACGTAATGATCAACACATCTATCATGCAGCCATTAGTACCTGAGATGGGTAACTACTGGTCACCAGCTGAGAATATGGGTAAAGCACTTGTCGCTGGCGAGATTACACATGATAACGCTGCAGAAAAGACAGCAGATATGAACACAGCAATGAACACAGACGCAGCACAGTAAAAAGGATACAGAAGATTCTTACATGCAAAATACAAACCTCGGGGCGCATGAGCGCTCTGAGGATTGTTTGATACTAAGGAATCCATTTTTATTTTAAGGAGGCCCATAACGTGATACAGGCTGGAAAAAGAAAAAAAGAGTTTGCGGATCCATATACCGTGACCGGTGCGGTTACAAAAGGAAATATCATTACAAAGCTTTCCCTGCTTATTATGGGCTTGGGTAATATCGCACACAGACAGATCGCAAAGGGACTGATGTTTCTGGTTGTTGAGATTGGATATATATGGTTTATGATCCAATCCGGAATTTATAATTTATCCATGTTTCCATCATTGGGATGGAGAGAGCAGGAAAAAGTCTGGAATGAAAAGAAAAGTATCTATGAGTACACTGCCGGTGATCAGTCATCCCTGATCCTGTTGTATGGAGTTGCAACGATTTATATTACATTGATGTTTATCGTTGTGTGGAGAGAGGCAGTAAAAAGCTCTTATAAATCAGAAGTGCTTGCAAAATCAGGAAAGCACCTGAACACCTTTAAAGAAGACTTCAAGAGTTTGTTTGATCAAAATTTACATAAATTATTACTTGCAGCGCCGATCATGGGAGTATTGATCTTTACGATCCTTCCACTGATCTATAATATTTCCATGGCATTTACCAATTACAGCAAGGTAAATGATCATCTGGTATTATTTGACTGGGTTGGGCTTGCAAACTTTGCAAAAATCTTAAATTTGAACGACAGTATCGGTAAGCAGTTCTATTCCGTACTGACATGGACGATCACCTGGGCGATTTTTGCAACAGCATTAAACTATATTTTCGGTATGATCCTTGCAATCGTGATCAACCGTAAAGAGACACATTTTAAGGGATTCTGGAGATTCTGCTTTGTATTATCCATCGCAGTACCTCAGTTTGTTTCCCTGCTGATCATGAGAAGTATGTTACAGCCAACCGGTATCGTGAACACTTTATTATTAAAATATGGTCTGATCGATACGGCGCTTCCATTTTTCTCAAGTGCGACATGGGCCAGAGTGACAGTTATCGTTATCAACCTGTGGGTAGGTATCCCATATACGTTACTTCAGGTAACAGGTATTTTACAGAACATTCCGGGTGAATTATATGAGGCAGCGAAGATTGATGGAGCTAATGCAGTCCAGATATTCTTCAAGATCACATTGCCATATATGTTATTTGTCATGACACCATACCTCATTACACAGTTTACCGGAAATATCAATAACTTCAACGTTATCTACCTGCTGTCCTGCGGTAATCCGACACCGGTGGATGCAACAGCCGGTAAGACAGATCTGCTTGTTACATGGCTGTACAAACTGACCGTTGATAAGAACTACTACAACTTAGGTGCAGTAATTGGTATTATGACGTTCATTGTCCTTGCGATCGTTGCGCTGGTAACATATCGTAATACCGCATCTTACAAAGATGAGGAGGGATTCATGTAATGAGTAAAAAACAAGTGACATCTGGCACAAAAGCAAAGAAAACAATCGTGAATATTATTATCCATATTTTTCTGGCAATCCTGTCATTCATCTGGGTGCTGCCGATTTTCTGGGTAGTCCTGACAAGTTTCCGCGGTGAGAAAGGTTCTTACGTAACCACTTTCTTCCCGAAGACTTATACGATTAACAACTATGTGAAATTATTCACAGATACAAGTATTTTGAACTTCCCGAAAATGTTTGTGAATACTTTTATCATTGCGATTTTTACATGTATCATTTCAACCATTTTTGTACTTTCAGTATCTTATACAATGTCAAGAATGCGTTTTAACATGAGAAAACCATTTATGAATGTGGCAATGATCCTCGGATTGTTCCCATCCTTTATGTCCATGATCGCTGTTTACTATATTTTAAAGGCTCTTGGACTGGCAGAGGGATCTATGATCCGTATCGCTTTGATCATCGTATTCTCAGCAGGATCCGGTGTTGGATTCTATGTTGCAAAAGGTTTCTTTGACACGATCCCGAAGGCGCTGGACGAGGCTGCGATCATCGATGGGGCAACAAGATGGCAGGTATTTACCCAAATTACCGCGCCGCTCAGTAAACCAATTATTGTTTATACCATTTTGACATCCTTCATGGGACCGTGGGTAGACTTCATTTTTGCAAAGGTTATCTGCCGTGCTGATGCACAGTACTACACCGTATCTATCGGTCTTTGGAAGATGCTTGAAAAAGAATACATTGACAGCTGGTATACCTGTTTTGCCGCAGGCGCAGTTGTGGTATCCATTCCGATTGCAATTCTGTTCTTACTGACACAGAAATTCTATGTAGATGGAATGAGTGGAGCTGTAAAGGGTTAACCCGGGCAGCGGATAAGCTTTGGCTGTGTGTGGGACTGTTGTATGAGAGTGAAAATCTTGATACAGCAGTCCCTTTTTATGTAAATATAAAAACGCTCCGCGAGGATGCACAACTCGCGGAGATGAATATATAGCTACGCTATCCGCTCGTGCGCGAAAGTGTGCGCAAGCACACACTTTGTTGTATAATACGAAGAAGAGAAGCTTTAAATGATATGAGAAAGGCATGGTTATAGGAATGAAAAAACGTTTGATCGCAGCCCTGTTAGCAGGAATGATGTTGGTACAGACAACCGCTTGTGGAAATAGCACCAGTGGAACCGTAGGTACTGTGGATAATACAGAGACAATGTCGGAGAGTGGAACAGAGGCAGATACAGAAAAAGAAGGGGATGAAGTTACCGCATTATCTCTGATGCAGCAGGTCAATACGGCGGAAGAGAATGTGATTGATGACAATTACCGAACTTATTATGAAGTGTTTGTTTACAGTTTTTATGACAGTGACGGAGATGGAATCGGTGATCTGAAAGGACTGACGGAAAATCTCGATTATATCAATGACGGTGATCCTGAGACGGACACGGATCTGGGATGCAATGGTATCTGGCTGATGCCGGTCATGCCGTCCACGACGTATCACAAGTATGATGTGACGGATTATGAAGCGATCGATCCGGAGTACGGGACGATGGATGATTTTACGACACTTGTAGATGAATGCCACAAGCGCGGAATCAACGTGATCATTGATTTTGTCATGAACCACACATCTTCACAGCATGAGTGGGTTCAGACTGCGTACAAGTATATCCAGAGCCTTCCGGAGGGAGCAGAACCGGATGCGTCAGAGTGTCCTTATGTAGATTATTATAATTTTTCCAAAGAAAAACTGGGCGGTTATTATCCGGTGGAAGGAACCGACTGGTATTATGAAGGACAGTTCTGGAGCGAGATGCCGGATCTGAACTGGGATAATGAAATGTTAAAGACAGAGTTTGAACAGATCGTGCAATTCTGGCTGGATCTCGGAGTGGACGGTTTCCGCCTGGATGCAGTAAAGGAATTCTATTCGGGCGCAGATGATAAAAATATTGCAGTCCTGACCTGGTTTAATGATATGGTGAAATCCAAAAAAGAGGATGCATATCTGGTCGGAGAGGCGTGGAATGATTACAGTGTCTATGCGAAATATTATCAGAGTGGCATGGACAGTTTCTTTGATTTTACTTTTGCGGATAAGGACGGTATCATCGCAGACACAGTAAAGGGAATAAATGGCGCTTCTGCTTACGGAAAGAGTCTTGTCAATACGCAGGAGCTTTACGGCAGCTACAGTAATACTTACATTGACGCACCGTTTTACACCAATCATGATATGGCGCGGAGCGCAGGTTATTATTCCGGCGATTACAGTGAAGCGCAGACAAAGCTTGGAAATGCAATGAATCTTCTGATGTCGGGAAGCGCATTTTTGTATTATGGGGAGGAGCTTGGAATGAAAGGCTCCGGAAAAGATGAAAATAAGCGTGCTCCGATGTACTGGTCGACGGATGCCGATGCCACGGGTATGTGTGACGGACCAAAGGATATGGACGAGGTCAAAATGAAATATGGAAGTCTCAAGGAGCAGGAAAACGACGGAAATTCCATTTATAACTTTGTGAAACAGACGATCGCATTGCGGAATGAGTATCCGGTGATCGCCAGAGGAAAGGTCGCATTTGATGAGGGGATTTCGGATGATACGGTATGCGTGATCCGGAAAACCTGTGATGAGGGACAATTGACGCTGGTGTTCAATACTTCAGAGAAGGCACAGACGGTCGATTTCAGGAAATCAGCTCTCGGAGCAACGGAAGACAGGAAATATCCATTGCAGATCGCAGGGGAGCTTCTGACAGGAACGGAAGCTGCCGTTCTGGATGAAGAACAGCTTACCATACCTGCGTATTCGGTCGTGATCTTAGAGTAAAACAGAATATTTTTCTGGATAACAGAAATCCCCGGTATGAGACAATCTATCGGGGATTTTTACTTGAATCTGTGCGTTTTTAGTATATAATAGTAATATCAATGGCAGTGAACGTAGGCGTTATGGAAATGCGTGTGCTTAAGAGAAAATTGGGAGGAACAATAGATGAAGCGGAAAGTCAGAACAAGAAAGCTGGGGATCAAATTTAAAATACTGATCCCGGTATGTGTATGTGTACTCGTTGTCTGTGTGGTTATGGGAGTAAATTCTTACAAACATATCCAAGACGGCATGGTTGAGATGGGCGTTCAGGAGGCAGACATGGCGGCAGATCTGACACTTCGTATGTTAGATGGCGACGAGGTGGAGCAGATCGTTCCGGGGGCAGAAGAAAGCGATGCATATAAAGGAGTTCTGGCAGCTTTAAAAAATATGAAGGACAGCTGTGGGATCGCATATCTGTATACTTTATATACCGATGGGACGAATGTTTATTACGGAGTAGATGTGGAAGCAACCGAGGATGTAAGTTATCTCGGGGAGCCTTTTGAAGACTCTTATGAGGAATTAAAATCTGTATTTGAAGGACAGGAATATGTGCAGGATTATATTGATGAGACGGAGGATGGAGATCTGGTCACAGTCTACAAGCCGATCACAAACAGCGCAGGAAAAGTGGTGGCAGTTCTGGGGTGCGATTATGATGCTTCTGATATTACTGCCCGGCTTAAGGCATCACTTGCGGGAGTGGTCAAGATCGGTGCGGTCTGCATTATTCTGGCAGTAGCGGCTCTCAGTATCATTATTTCAACGATCACGAGAGGGCTTCAGAAAGTGGACGACAAGATTTATGAGATCGTGCATAATGAGGGAGATCTGACACAGAAGCTGGACATCCACAGTGGAGATGAGATGGAACTCATTGCAGGGAATGTCAATGCTTTATTGGAATACATACGGGGAATCATGTTGAAGATCTCCGACAATTCAGAACATTTAAATGGTTCGTCACAAAAGATCGCACAAAACCTTGCAGCAGCTGAGGTGAATATCACTGACGTTTCCGCAACTATGGAGGAAATGAGTGCGGCAATGGAGGAGACAAACGCTTCACTGGAGCAGATCAGCACCTCAGTGGGACAAGTTTATACATCCATTGAAAACATGGCAGCACGTGCAGAACATGGGAAAGATTCTTCCGGTGAAATGAACGGGCGGGCAGCCAGTGTCCGCACAGAAGCCTTAAATAAACAGCAGGAGGTTGCGGAGCAGACAGCCGAAATGGCACGGACATTGGATGAGAAGATCGAGCAGTCCAACGCAGTGCAGAAGATAGCACAACTTACAGCCAATATTATCGAGATCACCGATCAGACTAATCTGCTGGCATTAAATGCGAGCATTGAGGCAGCAAGGGCAGGAGAGGCAGGAAAAGGATTTGCAGTCGTGGCAGATGAGATCGGAAAACTTGCTGCCAATTCGGCAGAAGCTGCAGAACAGATACAAAAAGTGAGTGCAGCGGTAGTTGAGGCTGTGAATGGTCTGGCACTTGCGGCAGAAAATATGGTCGAATTTGCGGGAATAACTGCTGTGGATGGTTATCAGCAGTTAGTGGAAATGAGTGAGTGTTACAGCAAAGATGCAGGTGATATGAATTCCATTATGGAAGAGTTCACAAGTGCTGCAGGCGAATTGCAGAAAGCCATGGACGAGATCAGGGAATCAACGACAGCAGTCAGTGCAGCTGTCGAAGAGAGCGCAAAGGGCATTGTGAATGTGGCAGAAATGTCCACAGATCTTACCGGAAGTGTTGGAGATATCCAGAAGGCGGCTGATCATAACAATGAGATCGCAGATCTGCTTGATACTGAGGTGAAACGCTTTAAACTGGAGTAACGGAGACTATAAATCATAATTGAAATAAAAAATCGTGCGAACAAAAACGTATTATGTTTGCACGATTTTTTTATCAATAGGTATTCAGTTCATAACATAATGAAAGAAATCAACAGCATTCCCTTTGTTATCAGTTGCGTATGCAATGCCGAAGCAGACCGTTCCGGTGTAGTAACCGTAGTCAGAAAGCCATTGGTTGTCGTTCAGTTCCAGACCGCATGGGAGTGTCTCACCGGTTTCGGAATCTGTTGCATAGACAATCATATCTTTGTACTGTTCTAATTCATCCGCTGTTAAATAATCCGTAAGAGGCATAAGACTTCCGGCATCAGCGTATTGCTGGAACACAAATTCCGGTGCAAAAAGAACGTCGGCACCACCGACAGAAAGTTTTAAAGTCAGTTTCTGGTTACTGTAGTAGTTTGTGGAGTAATTATCGTCATCAGAAAAAGTGATGGAGGTATCTACGGTAACTTCTTCTTTCTTTGTAAAGCCTTCCTGTTCAAAAAATTCATCTGTGGAAGAAACGCTTTCTTCATAAGGATTCAGGGTATTTACCATCACTATATCTAAAACACTTTCCCTATAGGCAGCATAATGTACGATCATGGAAATGACAAACGCCACAAGGCAGATGGCAGCAATGATGTGCCAGCGGTAATAGTCCCAGATATATTGCACCTTTGCTTTGCGGGAAAGGTCTTTGAATGCAGTTTTCTTTTCCATAGGAAAAACCTCCGTAATTTAAATTATAAAAAAAACGAGTTCCTTTCGAAACTCGTTCCCCTAAAAAAGCGGGTGATGGGAATCGAACCCACGTATCCAGCTTGGAAGGCTGGTGTTCTACC
>ERZ780166.1620-NODE-1620-length-11511-cov-2.773743_pt1 | contig 11511 bp, 10 predicted proteins | sample MGYA00511366_ERZ780166 | MGnify/ENA primary metagenome ERZ780166 (study PRJEB29588, sample SAMEA2162231) | human gut metagenome | biome: human gut; feature: human-associated habitat; material: faeces | place: Denmark | collected 2008/2010 ...
CATATCGGCAGCATTACCGCCGGCAGCTTCCTTAACGCTCATATCCGGCATGCGCAGTTCTTTGCCAAGCACGGCAGCAGCTTCGCGCGCCAGGCCGATAATATTGGTGCAGTCGCCGCGGTTGGCGGTAAGGTCAATATCAAGCACTACATCGTCAAGGCCGAGCACTTTTTTAATATCCACGCCAACCGGAGTATCCGGCGGCAGAATGAAAATGCCTTCACGCTGTTCCGGCAGCAAAAGTTTGGCGTCAATGCCAAGTTCAGCCGCGCTGCACAGCATACCAAAGGAATCAAGGCCGCGCATTTTTGCTTTTTTAAGCGTCATGCCGTTTGGCAGATGAGAGCCGATAACTGCTACCGGCACCATATCATATTGGTGAACGTTCTGCGCACCGGTTAAAATCTGCAGAATTTCCGGCCCGCCGACATCCATCTTGCAAATCCACAAATGGTCAGAGTTAGGATGGCGCTCGATATGCGTTACCTTGCCGGTAACAACGCCTTCCAGCCCTTCACCGAGATGGTTTACGCTTTCAACCTCCAGCCCTACGCGTGTCAGTTTTTCAGCCAGCTCCTCAGGAGTGACATCAATATCTACATATTGTTTAAGCCAATCAACAGATGCTAACATGGTACCCCTCCTTATTTAAACTGGCGGATGAACCGCAAATCATTTTCAAAGAACAAACGCAAATCGTCAATGCCGTATTTAAGCATGGCAATACGTTCTACGCCCATGCCAAAAGCATAGCCGCTGGTTTTTTCGGGGTCGTAGCCGCTCATGCGCAGTACGTTGGGGTGTACCATGCCGCTGCCTAAAATTTCCAGCCAGCCGCTGTTTTTGCACACACGGCAGCCTTTGCCGCCGCAAATAACGCAGGAAATATCAACTTCCGCACTCGGTTCGGTAAACGGGAAATAACTCGGGCGCAGGCGGATGCTTACGCTGCTGCCAAACATTTCCTTACAGAAGGTTTCCAGTGTGCCTTTTAAATCGGCAAGGCTGATATCCTTTCCCAGCACCAAACCTTCCACCTGATGGAACATAGGCGAATGGGTTGCGTCATAGTCGTTGCGGTATACGGTACCCGGCGAAATCATGCGGATTGGGGAATCCGGCACGCTTGCCTGCATTTTGCGCGCCTGCATAGGCGAAGTCTGAGTACGCAGCAAAATGTCTTCGGTAATATAAAAAGTATCCTGCATGTCCCTTGCCGGATGGTCTTTCGGCAGGTTCAATGCTTCAAAGTTATAGTAATCGCTTTCAATCTGCGGCCCTTCCAGAACTTCAAAGCCCATGCGCATAAAAATCTTTTTAATTTCGCGCATCGTCAGCGTAATGGGGTGCAGATGCCCGCACTGCGGTTTGCGGCCGGGCAGCGTAATGTCAACCTTTTCGCTGGCAAGGCGCTGTTTTAAGGCTTCAGCTTCCAAAACTTCGGCTTTGGAGGCAATAGCTTCTTCCAAAACCTTTTTTACTTCGTTTACAATCTGGCCGATTTTCGGTCTTTCTTCTGCCGGCAGGCTGCCCATGCCGCGCAGGATGTCAGTCATATGGCCTTTTTTGCCAAGATACTTAACGCGCAAATCTTTCAGCGCGTCCACGCTTGCAGCTGTTTCCAACTCTTTAAGCGCCTGCTCTTTAAGTGCTTGCAGTTCTTCTCTCATACTTAACCTCCCAAAATTCAGCATTCAGGGGCAGGCGGTAAAAATAAAAAAGCCTCCGCCCCTTCAAAGGGGCGAAAGCTGCATAACTTCCGCGGTACCACCCTGTTTTGTACCTCATAACGCCTTAACGCGGCAAACGCCGTTCCTACTTATTTTCAAAACGGATGCTCCAAAGTGAACTTCGGCACAACCTGTATCACGGGGCTTTCAGCCATGGCCCTGCTCTCTGAGTCGCAGTTTATGCCTACTCTCTTTTTCATAGCACAAATTTTATAAATTGATGTGTACTATTATAACACAGCCTTTATTTTGTTGCAAGACGGCGGCGCATGGCTTCAAACATAACTATGCCCCCTGCCACTGCCGCATTAAGCGATTCTGCCCTGCCCTGCATCGGTATAAACACCCTTTTGGCAGCAGCATCCTTTAAGCTTTCCGAAGCACCATAAGCCTCGCTGCCCACAACTATGGCCGTGCGCGCGCCAAACTCCGCCTCATATAGGTTTTGTGCGCCGTCAAGGCAGGTAACCATAATTTCGTAATTGTTTTTATGCGCCCAGCGGGTAAACTCATCTTCCGGCATATCGCACAAAACAGGCATGCGCAAAAGCGAGCCCATGGTGGAGCGCACTGTTTTTGGCGCATAAGCATCGGCGCAGCCCGCCAGCAAAACAACGGCTACAATGCCTGCCGCTTCCGCCGTACGGATTAACGTGCCGACATTGCCGGGGTCAGCCACACGGTCAAGCACAAGCACTGTACCGTCTGCCACTATAAAACCCTGCGGCTTGCTGCACACAGCCAAAACACCCTGCGGCGCTTCAGTATCGCTCATTTTTTTCATAACCTGTTCCGTTACGCTGTAAAGCTCAATATTTTTTGCGGCAGCGTCAGCCAAAAGCTGCGCCAGCCTGGTATTTGCAGTATCCGGCACGGCAAAAAGCTTCTGCACAGCGGCATAACGCACCGCTTCTTCCACGGCGCGCAGGCCTTCAACAACAAAACTGCCGCTGCGTTCGCGGTACTTTTTCTGTTTTAAATTGCACACATCCTTAACAACGGCGTTGCCAAGGCTTGTAATCTCTTTCATCAAACAATTTCCTCTAAGGCTTTAATGTTCTGATGCTCGCCGATAACAATCATCTCGTCGCCTTCTTCCAAAACCTGAGTCGGTTTCGGGTTAATATAAGTTACGCCTTCGTGCTTGATGGCAACAACGTTAACATTGTAACGTTTGCGCAAATCGGATTCGATAAGGTTTTTGCCAACCAGCGAATGAGGAATATTCGTACTCATAAGGCTGATGTTGTTGCTCATTTCAATGTAGTCAACAATGCTGCTGGAAATAAGGTTATGGGCAACGCGCTTACCCATATCGCGTTCAGGGTAAATAATTTTATCGGCGCCGATTTTTTCAAGCATTTTGCCGTGTACGGCACTGGTTGCTTTAACGGCAACAAAAGGCACGCCCATTTCCTTAAGGTTCAGCGTTGTTAAAAGGTTATCTTCAAGCGGGCCGATGCCTACAATAACAACCTCGTAGTTATTAATGCCAAGGCTGCGCAGGGTATTTTCGTCAGAAGCATCCGCACTTACAACATGCGTCAGCTCGTGCGACAAATCCTGCACAATTTCTTCATCACTGTCAACGCCCAAAACCTGGTAGCCAAGCTCATGCAGCGTAAGTGCCACGCTGGTGCCAAACCGCCCCAGGCCAAGCACCGCAAACTGTTTTTGTTTATTGTTTTTTGCCATTATTTACACCCCATTAACCTATGTTGATATGTTCCGACGGATACCTTATTTTATTGGTACCGGAACTTAAGAAACTCAAAATAAAAGTTAAAATACCGATACGGCCGATATACATGGTTAAAATTAAAATCCATTTGCCAAACGGCTGCCAGTCGGGCGTAATGCCAATGCCCAAACCTACTGTACCGAACCCGGAAACAACCTCAAACAAAATATCTACAAACGGATAATGCCCGTTATTTATTACCAAAAGCATCATGGTGGCAAAAAGCACCCAGATAAGGCACAGTACAGTAATTACAAACGATTTGTCAACAATCTTTTCATCAATGCGCCTGCCAAACATAACCACATCACGCTGGCCTTTCAGCATATACCACAACGACGCCATCAGTACAATAAACGTGGTTGTTTTAATGCCGCCGCCGGTAGAACCGCTGCCCGCACCGATAAACATCCAGATAATCAGCACAAACAAGCTGCTGTCATGCAGATGCATTAAATCAATGGTATTAAAACCGGCAGTACGCGAGGACACCGCCTGGAAAAACGCTGCCATCCAGCTGTCGAACATGCTCATATTGCCCAAGGTATACGGATTGTTCGATTCAAAGCCCCATAAAAGCAAAGTGCCCACAACGTTTAAGCCAACGCTTGTTAAAAGCACTATTTTGGTATGCAGGGAAAAACGCTCCCAGTTCCAGCCGCGCTTTAAATCTTCCAGCACCATAAAACCAAGGCCGCCGAGAGTAATCAAAAGCGCAATGCTTAAATTAATAACGATATCGCCGTGATAATCAATAAGGCTCTTATAATCGCCCATCAGGTCAAAACCGGCATTACAAAAGGCCGATACCGAATGCCAGTAGCCGTAAACAACGCCAATCCAGCCCATATCCTTAACAAAAGCAAAATGCGCCGCCAGAATTGTGCCAAAAAAGAACTCAATTACAAGCGTATACTTGATAATGTTCAGCGCAATGCGTACAACGCCGGATATTTCCGTCTGGTTCATAGATTCCTGCAAAAACAGACGCTCACGCAGGCTGACCTTGCGCCCGGCAATAACCATTACCAGCGTCGTCATCGTCATAATGCCAAGGCCGCCGATTTGTATCAGCGCAATCAGCACCATTTTGCCGAACCACGAAAGCTGGTTGCCAACATCGATAACAGTCAGCCCCGTTACGCACGAAGCCGATGTTGCCGTAAACAGCGCATCAAGAAAAGCAAGGCCCTGCCTGTCCTGCGTGGAAATTGGCAGCATAAACAAAAACGCGCCGGCCAAAATAAGCAGCATAAAGCTTAATGCCACCATCTGGCTGCCGTTAAAAGCCTGCCCAATCCAACGCAAAAACTTATTTTCACGCCCCAAGGTATACTCACCTCATTTAAAAACTTTTTGCTAAAATTTTTATTATTAAAGCCATTACGGCTGTTACCACGTATTATACCAAATTATGAAATTTTTGCAAATTTTTACACAAATAAAAAAGACCAACGCGGTAAAACGTTGGTCCTTTAATGCTTATAAATTACAGAGCAGCTTTAGCGGTTTCAACCAGTTTTGCAAATGCAGCTGCGTCGAAAATTGCCATATCTGCCAAAACCTTACGGTCAAGCTGAATGCCTGCTTTGGTAAGGCCGCAGATAAAACGGCTGTAGCTCATGCCGTTAGCACGGGTTGCAGCATTGATACGGGCAATCCACAAACGGCGGAACTCGCGTTTTTTAGCACGGCGGTCGCGGCGTGCATAGCTCAATGCTTTCATTACAGTTTCATTAGCTTTTTTGAACTGTAAATGTTTAGCTCCGCGGTAACCTTTAGCCAGTTTTAAAATATGTTTATGACGGCGGTGTGCAGTTACACCAACTTTAATTCTTGCCATTAGTAATATCCTCCCTTAACTCCACTAATTATGCATACGGCAGCATTTTAACTACGCGTTCATGGTCAGTTTTATGCACTAAAGTAGCTTTGCGCAGATTTCTCTTGCGGGCAGGAGCTTTTTTCTCAAGAATATGGCTCTTATAACCTTTGGCACGTTTAAATTCACCGGAAGCGGTTTTTTTGAAACGTTTTGCAGCAGCTCTGCGGGTTTTCATTTTCAACTTCATTTAAAAAATCCTCCTTATTTACTCGGTTTCGGCGCAACTATCATAATCATGTTTTTGCCTTCAAGTTTGGGCTGTCTTTCAACAACTGCCATCTCTTTAAGCTGGGCAGCCATTTTGTTTAAAAGAACTTCACCCAGTTCCGGATGCGAAAGCTCACGTCCGCGGAACATAATGGTAACCTTTACTTTGTCGCCATCTTCTAAGAAACGCACGGCATTTTTAAACTTAACGTTAAAGTCATGTTCTTCAATGCCGGGGCGCAGCTTAACTTCTTTAATGTCAAATGTTTTCTGTTTCTTACGAGACTCTTTTTCGCGTTTCTGCTGCTCGTAACGATACTTGCCGTAATCCATAATCCGGCACACAGGCGGTTTGGCAGTAGGTGCAATTTCCACCAGGTCGAGATGTTTTTCATAAGCAAGCTGCTGGGCTTCGCGGCCGGACATAATTCCGAGCTGTTCGCCATCGCTGCCGATAACGCGCACTTCACGTGCCCGAATTTCTTCATTGATACGCAAGTTTTCCTTAGCTATGACAAGTCACCTCCAAAATATTTCAGTCAAAAAGAAAAGCGGGCAGAACAAATCCACCCGCGTTAGTACATATCCAACCCTGTCGAGCACAGCTGCAAGGTGAGAAGCGAGCGGCTTCTACTTTGTTACCCGAATATAATAACACAACCGTGCAGCCTTGTCAACAAATTATTTAATTATTTTCTTGCGCCAAGCTGGCCGTCAATAATGAACAGGCCGCCAACATTATCGCCAACCATTTGCAGTTTTTCAACAATTTCGGAAGCACTGGCTTCTTCTTCAACCTGTTCGTCAATGAACCATTTCAAATGGCTCTGGGCAGCGTAGTCTTTTTCTGCCAAAGCTACTTCATACATATCGTGAATGCGGGAAGTAACATATTTTTCATGTTCCAGAACTTTTTTGAACAGTTCCAGCGGAGTGCCGTAATCGGCAGCCGGTGCTTCAATAGCAAGCAGTTCCGGTTTTTCACCGCAATCCTGCATAAAGCCCATTAATTTAAAAGCATGCTCACGTTCTTCTTCATACTGTGCTTTCAGCCAGTGTGCCATGCCTTTAAAATTTTTAGCTTCCATATCAAGGCTCATTGCCAGATACATATATGCAGAATATAATTCAGCCTGAACCTGCTCGTTAAATGCTTTATAAACTTTTTTCTTCATAATTAAAATCCTCCTTTTTCGGAAACGCTTTCTTGATGCTTTAAGTATAACACAGTCTGCACATTTAATCAATAATAATTATTTATTTTTTTGCAAATTATTTGTTCATTCCGCAAAAATAATAAAAAATTCCGTTTTCTGGCATCAATAAAAAAAGCACCTTAAAAGCCATTTTAAACTTTAAGGTGCCGGTAAAAATTATTTTTCTTTCATCTGTTTAACAATCAGCGATACGGAAGGCTGGCTCATATTAAACAAATTTGCCAAAAACAATTGTGATAAACCTTCTTCGTGGTACAGGCGGTAAATTTCTTCGTTGCACCCATCACGGTTTTTAAAATGGGTTATCTCCACCGTTTTGCCGTTAACCTTATAACCGTAATCACATAAAACTACCACCATGTAATCACCGTCAGGCTTCTGTGCTTTAATCTCCCAGCAGCGCATGCCGTTTTTGCCGCGCGGCATATAGTTAACGTATTCTGCCGTGCATTTACCGCCTATTTGTTTAAATTTTGCTTCATTAAAAGGTACTTTTGCCATTAGAAGCTCCACTGTACCCCAGCGTTAATCTGATAGGTTTCGTCGTTATCATGCCCAAAGGATTTTTCAAAATCCATAAACGCATAACTTGCTTTGCTAAGCTGTGTTGCAAAGCCAAAACCTACGTCATACCATGTCCCTTCGTTTTCGTAGCTTATGGTACTCCAATTACCGTCAGAAGTTTTATCTTTTAAACTAATGTCTTGGTCACCTAAAAACTCGTGCATTACATCAGCTTTTAAGTAAACTGTGCTTTGTTTTTCTTCGCCAAAGTCTTTACCAAGGCGGAAGCCTGCACGCCCGATTAAGCTGTTAATGCCATCAACACTAACCTTTGTGTTCTGATTGGTTACATAATCTGCACCGGTTACGCGTGCAAGCTGTAATTGTGCCTGCGGCTCAATATACCAGTCATTGCCGATATCTTTTTTGCGCCCATATTCAGCACTGATACTAAACACATTGTTGCTGTAATCACCGGTAATCTTATCTTTAACACCAGCGGCATAAATGCCAAAATCATTCTTCAAATGTCCCCATTTGGCAACATAATCCGCATAATGCCCTTTGTCACCCATCCATGTATCATACAGCCATAAACCATAACGGTCAATTTCGCCTTTGCCGCTGATATTGCTGTAACTGGTATCGCCATGCATATAATCAACAGCAAAACCAACTCTGCGCTCACCATTATCGCACTCTTGCTTTTCGTCATAGCCAAGCTCATACATGGTGTTCTGGCTTCTAAAGGCATTATCCTTACCAATTCTGTCATGGCGGATACGAACCCACATACCCTGGTCTTCTTCACCATTAATATAACGTGCTTCTCCAAGGCGTTTATTCAGCCTGTCCATGTAAATGGCGTTGCTGTAATTTGCACGGCTCATGCCTACAATAGTTTTACCGGTATTATTTAATTCACGTGAATGAACATCAACAATTTTATAGTTTGTTAATGTGCTTTCGCTATCAGCCAATTTGTTAATAGTGCTTTCTTCTCCCTTAAAGAATTTGTCAACTGCTTCTGTACCCGGTTTTACCTCACCAAACTCTGTGCCATTATAATCGTCATTTTCTAAATGACCTTCATATGCGTCTTTGCCTACTTTATATTTGACATCAAATGCACCGGCATTATAAACCACTACATTTTTAAAATTAACATTACCATTATCTATAGTTGCAAACCTTAACCCTGTTTCGCCAATTTCTTCACTGGTTACAGCATCATCCAAAATTACGTTATATTCGCCATTGCTGTTTTTAATATACAGCATATCGCTGTTGGCTTTGTCAAAACCATCAAGGTTCATCCTAAAGTTGGCGTCACCATTTAAAGTACCTATAGTAAGCGCATGGGCTGATGTATTCCTGTCCGTAACCGCACCTGTTAAATCAATAACTGTATTTTTACCAGCATTAATGGTTGTTACCCAGCTTTGTCCGTCTACATTCCAACGGCTGCCATCACCAAGTATTAAATCTACTTTACCACTGTCTTCAATTTCATAGCTGAACTGCGGGGCAAAAAAGCTGTTTCCGTTTTTCTTATCAGCATCCATATAATCGTCTATGCGTCCGGTAAGCACACCATTTTTGCCCATATCAAGGATTACTGTGCCGCCGTTACCAGCCAGTACATCACCATTAACAACTAAAGCGCCATTGCCGGATTCACGTCTAATATCAACTTCACCGCCTCTTGCACCAACAATATCACCATAAATGCTGCTTGTAACGTCACCTTTTAAGTTAATATCAACAAGCCCTACGTCACCTTTTAAGTTGATATCAACAAGCCCTTTACCATTTTGCCCTTCCTCTGGACTTTTTACCCCGGCAACTACTGCAAGATGCACATCTTCACCGGCACTTCTTGTTGCAGATTCGTCAGCAAAATAGTTAGCATTAATGTTTACAGCACCATCAACATTAATTGTGCCGCCTTTACCGGACGCCCACAAGCCCTTATTGCCGGAAAGAACTGATACTACGCCATTACCTGCATTTATATTGACAGTACTTTGGGTATTTGCACCATTTTCGGCATAAACAGCAGCTGTATTACTTTCTTTTTCAGTGTTTGTATTAGTGGCACCAATAAGTATATTGCCATTTTTAGATGTTATATCTACATTACTGTTTTCAAAAGCAATAACGCCATAATCTCCGCCCTGTACAGCAATATCGCCATTCGCAGTTAAATTAACTTTGCTGCCAAAATCAATAGATAAAGTATTTAAAACTTCGTTATCAAATTCATCTTTTACAAATTTATCTTTTACGGCAGTTGCCATAATACCGGCTTTGCCGCCTAATACATTTATACTCCCTTGAGATGTTACGTTAAGATTTAAATTTGCGTCTTCTGGTAATCCACTGCTATTTAATTCCACATTACTTAATGTATTTTTCGCTTGTATTCCATAATCATCTTTACCAACAATATTTACAGAATTTTTAGCCGTAATATTAACATCAGCAAAATAGGCACCGTTAACCATAGTAAGTTTGTCATCTAATTTTTTTCGTATACTAACTTGCGAATTGTCAGCTACAATACCACTTTTCTGTCCATAAATATCTATACTGCCATTTGAGGCATCAAAATTAGCTTCTCCACGCAAATAAGTTTCATTATCTACGCCATTTGTTGAACCACCAACGGATAATCCTATATTATCAGAACTAATTTGAATATTACTATTTTTGCTTGTAACATCTAACATTCTGCTGGCAGCATAATAAGAAACGCCACTTTTTTTACCTTTTATAACAACATCTTTGTCAGCTGTAACAGCGGCTTTTTTCACACTATCCTGATACTGCCGTATTTCACTGCGCAAACCATAACCTTTTCGCCCTTCTATAAAAATAGAACCTTTTTCAGATGTTACTTCTGCCTCACCAAGTACATTTTTATCATACTCAACAGAACCATTAGTCGAAAAAGAGAGACGATCGTTATTAAATCTTAAACCAACACCAGAACCAGATAAATTTATATTATTTATAGCTTTTAAATTTAAGTAACCTCCCCCCTGCAATACAGCTCCATAACTCGTATAAGCATCATCACCAGTAGCATAAATATTAACAGTATCAGCATTTATATACGCATATGAGGCTGCATTTTGAATACCTATCTTTGAAGATGTTAATGTAAATTTATCGTTAACAGAAACATTTAATTTTGAACCATTTGCTACTCTAAAAGCACTGCCAAAGACTGTTTCATCAGAACCATTAGCACCGCCAATATATAAATTATCAGCACCAATCTTCACTTGGGTGTCACTTCTAAGCCAAATACCAACTTGATTTGAATTAACTTTTTGCGGTTTATATGTATTAACTATATTAAAATCATTTAAATTGTTAAAACTATATTTCCCACAATCGCCAGCATTAATACCCGTAAACATATTGCCGTAAATATTGAAATTTGTGCTGTTATTTCCTTTAACATTAAAGTTAATGTTTTTGGTATATTCCATTCCAGTTGCATAATACTCATCATTACTTGCAATACCATTTATAAAAGTACCAGTTAACCAAATATCTGTATTTTTTGTATTTATAGTTGTTTGACTATAATCATAGGCATTAATTATATTATTATTTTTAGTAAATAACAACATAGCATTATTAGGCTGACGAATTGCCTCTGCTTCTACACACTCATTCAAAATATTTTTTGATGATACTCCTTTTAAAATAAACTGCGAACGTTTCTCATTATTTCCGACATTTATTGTAATTTCACTAATTTTTCCAAATTTTCCCTCATGGCTAATTATAGCTTGTGCTCCATCCTTGTTATTTATATCAGTGTTTGTAATAGATGCGCCATTTTTAAAAGTGTAATTTCCGTTTTCAGAAATTTGCACTTGATTTTCCCCATTTTCAAAAAAGTCATCATAGTTGCCTAGTTTTACCGATTCAGCAAATACATTTCCATTTAATAGACTTAGCATTACCAAAGTTGCTAAAGCACTTTTCTTTCGCATAACTTACCTTTCTCCCATCACAAAAAATTATATAGTATAATTCAATATTAAAATTATATCATACCTTTACCCCCCTCGCAAGACATTTCCGTTTGCGTATGTCTTACTTTTACTGGTCTTGTTGTAACAGACTTTACTTTCGTAGATTAACGTTTTTTTACAGAGTGCTGAATCGTTTCCCACCAAAATCAAACCTTTTAATGTAACATAAAAA
>ERZ780166.1628-NODE-1628-length-11489-cov-2.136523_pt1 | contig 11489 bp, 7 predicted proteins | sample MGYA00511366_ERZ780166 | MGnify/ENA primary metagenome ERZ780166 (study PRJEB29588, sample SAMEA2162231) | human gut metagenome | biome: human gut; feature: human-associated habitat; material: faeces | place: Denmark | collected 2008/2010 ...
ATTTCTGCATCAGGTTCTTCGGCAATGTGTAGCCCAAAGTGATGTTACGGATGCTGAAGTAGCTGGCCTTTATCAGATTGAGGTCTGATTGCTGAGTGAAAGAGTTGGAAGCATTGTCAGCATTCCAAATAGGAAGTGAACCTTGACCGGTCTCAGGGTTGAATGTTTTCCACATATCCTTATTATGACCTACGTAGAATGAAGAGCTCATGCCGGACAGATAAGAATAGTCATAAGCATAGCCACCAATTTGGAAAGCCGTTGCTATAGAAAGGTCGATTCCCTTGTAAGAGAAAGTAGTGCTCAAACCACCGTTGAAATCGGGCAGTGCAGATTTTCCAATGAAGTAGCGGGTTGCGTCTGCATAAGTGGTGGTGGTAGTACGGCCTGTCACTTCCCCTTTCTCGTTTGTCTCATCCATGTACCACATGGCATTTCCTTTTTCGTCCATGCCGGCATACATATAAGTATAGTATTCAAAGCGGCTCTTACCTTCGCGCAGGTTGAACGGACCGGAAGTGATACCATTTTCACGGTTTTCTTCGGGCAGTGTCACGATGCGGTTCTTGTAGTGAGATCCCACGAGCGATACCGTCCACTTTAGGTCGGGCTGATTGAAAATATCCACATTCACTTCAAACTCTATACCAGTGTTTTTCATCGCACCCAGGTTTTCCCAATTATACGGACGTCCGGCTGTAGAGTAAGCTACAGGGCGCTTGAAGAGCATATCGTCTGTACGACGATAAAAATATTCGAATGAACCGTATACTCTGTCGAATAGACGGAAATCTACTCCCACGTCAAAAGTCTTCTGCTTTTCCCAAGTCAAGTCCGGATTACCGTAGAATTCCGGTGAATAACCCAACTCTGAACCATTCCAAGTAACTGTGTATTGGTCTTGATAAGGCGTGTACACATAGGCATAGTCATACTCCGAAAGGATGCTTTCATTACCTTGGGTACCATAAGACGCACGCAGTTTCAAGTCGTTCAACCAAGAGTTTGTACCCTCCATGAATGCTTCGTTGGAAATACGCCAAGCGGCACCTACCGACCAGAAATTACCCCAGCGGTCCAAGAAGCGGGAAGTACCGTCGCGACGGAAGGCTGCAGAAAGATAATATTTGTTGCTATAGTCGTAGTCTGCCATACCGAAATACCCCTCGATGTTATGGTTTGCCGTGTAGCTGTTAATGTATTGCATTTGTCCACCGTTGTCCAGTTCCGGATTGTTCGGATTAAAGAAATTGGTCTTCTGTCCTGCTAAATACTGATATTCATACTTATAGTACTCGTGACCTATCTTGGCCGACAAGTGGTGGTTATCGCCAAAAACATTGCTGTAGGCCAGAATCTGGTTGAAGTTGGTAGTCGTAGTGTTGTAGCTTCCTTTTGTACCACGACCACCGAAAGACTGTCCGTCACCGATGAGCGGAGTGTAGAATACTGTCTGGCTACTGTTCGTGAAATCATAACTGTAGTTTGCTGTAAACTTGAAATTCTTCAAGAACGAGATTTCCAGATACGAGCGTGAAGTCAGATTATTGTACACAGTTTCACGAATATCCTCTTTCATATTGGCTATCACATTCTGGTTAGTAGCCGTAGGACGTTTAGATGTACCGTCTGTCTCACCGTTTCCGGCATCATACATAGGACTTCCGTCCTCATAATATTTCATATTACCTTCTGCATCATAGGCATGAACCGGGAAGATGGGAGCCCAAGAGCGTGCCACCTCAAAAGGATTGGAGGCAGCTCCGGCATTCTCTTGTACACCATTCTGAGTTGCTTTGGAATAGCCTACATTGGTACCTACCTTCAACCAGGATTTCAACTGAGAGTTAACGTTGGCACGAGCCGTAAAGCGCTCATAAGAAGAACCTAGCACATAAGAGTCATTGTCCAGAAAGCCCATAGATACATAGTAATCTGTGCGGTCATTACCACCCGATGCAGATACATTGTACTCTTGACGGAAGGCATTGTCGAACAAGGCATCGGCAAACGAATCATTATAACGCGGACGTGCATTGGGATTAAGTTTCCCATCGGGGGTTACCAGATACTCTCCCTGCGGGATGATGTAAGCATTGTAATTACCCAGTTCGCCCAGCAAATCCTGGCTGGCTGCCAAGTTAGATTCTTCAATGGAGTTTCCGGCTGCCCAATAGGTGTTACGAAGACCATACCAAGACAAACGGTAGAACTCTCCCGGATCAGTAGCCATATCATAGTCCTTGTACGCACGCTGTGCCACCCCCCAGGAGCCGTTAAAGTTGATGGCCACCTTGTCTTTGCGTCCGGTCTTGGTAGTAATCATGACCACACCACCTGCTGCACGGGAACCATACAAAGAGTTGGATACAGCATCTTTCGACACGTTCACTGAAGCAATGTCTGTAGGGTTGATGTCCGACAACTTGCCGTTGAAGGGCACACCATCTACTACGATCAGTGCATTGTTGCTGGCCGAAATAGAACCGATACCGCGTAATACGATATTGGCATCTTGTCCCGGCTGGCCGGAAGAACTTACAACTTGCAAACCAGCCACAGCTCCTTCTAGTGCATTGGACACGGATGTAGCTTGTGAATTACTGATAATCTCATTCTTTACACTGCTGATAGAACCCACCAAATCTTGTTTACGTTTAGTGCCATAAGCCACTACTGTTACTTCATCAAGTATCTCTGTATCAGGAATCATAACCACTTTTACGCTCGGTTTGATTACCACTTCTTGAGTCTTCATACCGATGTACGAAATCACCAGAGTTTTCGCGGAACTACATTATGTCTATATTGTTGATAATAAGCAATATAAAATAAATAAAAAGAGCTCCTGAAATAAAGTATTCCTCTAGAGAAGATACTCTATACATATCCACTGTAAATGACAATCTACTTATATGATACTATTTGTAATGGTAATATCCTGATTTGAAGGTGTTTAATTCTGTACTGATGTGCTATAATCATAACGTCAGGATCTTTTTTCTCAAAAACTAGAAGGGCTTTGTCAATATCTATCATTTAGTTGCTTTTTGTCAATTATTTACTCGTGTTGTTTATTCCATCTATGAGAATGTAAACCCTTATGTAAAATACTATTGAATTTATAATGGTTACATAAACACTATCCTACCTATTTATCCATTTTATGCATAGAACACCATGTAATTGTCTCTATCTTATAAATGGAGATTATTCCAAATACAAAGTAATTGGAGTAAAGAATTCTATAGCTATGAAAAACTACTGTTTGGAGCATGTCAAAAACGTAATGAGGAAGTTTTCTTGTAAGAGAATATAGTCTACATAGAATAACGAAGACTGAGTGGATATATTTTTTATTATAATTCAGGGGAATAAAGAATGTACTTTTGTAATCCGCACTGGCTCTCGTGTCGTGCAGACAATTCAGGTTTGCAGTTTATTGAAGAGAGGATATTTCTATCGTTTCAGCTCTTCTCCATAAAGTCTACGCAGTATGATACGTGCCGGTACACTTTTAATCTCTCCATTGGGCAAGCCTTGTATAATGCATTCATTGCGCAATGCTTTTTCTTCAAGCATACGACGTTCGGCTAATGCCAAACCGAAATGTAACTTTTCGCTTAGTTCTTTTCGTTCATTCTCTGACATAACTTTGTATTTTATTAAATCGTTCAATGTGATGTATATGCATTTCCATTCCTCGTCCACCTTCAGCAACAATTATACGGGGTGTTTCGCTATTATCTGCCAATAGCCAATAGTCCACACAAGGCATATAAATATTGAAAAAGTTATCAATACCTGCTTGATAACGCCGGAGCACAACCTCTTTGGGAATGTCGTGTCCACCATTACGTACACGTTGGGCTACACGCTGAATAGCCAAGTCGGGCGAACTCAGCCAGAAATATATTAAATTGACTTTATATCCTTGTTCTTGTGCACGATGGACAAGGCGAGTGTAAGATCTTGTGGCAAGTGTGGTTTCTATAGAAAAGTTTTGTTGATTTTTCAGCAATTCATTGATTCTTTGCAACATCAACCGTCCGGCTTCAATGGCCATACTTTCGGGATTAAAAGGAGATAATCCACGAGCTATTTCATCCGCATTGACAAACTCCTTGCATTCCAGAACATCCGGCAACACAGTATAAGATGCCGTAGTCTTACCAGCACCATTACAACCACTAATGATGTAGAGTTGTTTTTTAGAATCCATATTCATGCATTTATCTAATTGCAAACATACAATATTTTTATAAGATTATGGATAATTGATAGTTATTGTTTTTTAAAAGTTGATTGTTGTTGCGAGAGTCTAGAATAAAAAAAGAGGTTGTGTCACAAAAGACACAACCTCTTCAAAAACACTTTATTTATAAAATCCGATTTTATAATCGAATTGCGTTATTTACAAGTTCCAACGATTTACCTCGGTAAAGTACTTGACCAATCATTTTGTTCAACTCCAAAACCTGCATTTATTTCTGCACTTGGAATGGGGAATACCAAATTGGAGATTTTGTAGTTAGTATAAGTGAATGATACAGTAGGGGCTTTAGCAGCATATACCTCTGCATTTTCGTCCCAACGTCTTAAGTCATACAAACGTAAACCTTCTTGAAATAATTCTCGCGCACGTTCGTCCTTAAGGAATTTCATTAAGCCATCAGATGTAGCAGGCAAATCAGATACAGATGTAATATCTGCATTACGCTTAGCTACTGTTAGCAGGGCATTTTGTGCTTTGGTTAAACTGCCGTTTGAACCTTTTAAGTTTGCTTCTGCGATTATTAGAAACATTTCAGGAGCATTCACAATATAATTGGTTCCATAAGCAGGGTTACCAGAATCATAATGTGAAAATTTACCAGCTTTGAATATAGGCACAGTTGGAGAAGATTTAGCATCCCATTCGAAGATACTTGTACGACAATCGTTTTTACCATAAAGGGCTTGCAATTTAGGACTCGGACTATAGTTGTAACTAGACCACAATGTACCGCACGAATTAGCCGACCAGTTGTCTGTTTGGGTAATGGCTAATGCAAACATACTTTCAGTGTTGGATGCCTCGTTATTATACAATGCCTTGTATTTAGCGGTACCATAGGTTAATTCGGCAATTCCTTTTTCGTCAAGAGCAATTTGTGCATATTGCATTGCCTTGTCCCAATCTTCCAAATACAAATGTGTACGTGCCAACAAACCATATACAGCAGCTTTATTGAAAAATACCAAGGATTGCCTATCACCCCCAGCGGCATCAAAGTGCATTATTGCCAAGTTGAAATCCGATACAATAGCTTCATAACTTTGTCCAACTGTCGAACGGCTAACCTGAGAAAGAGCTTCAATAGGTTTGTCTATCAATACGATGCCGGGAGCAGATGAATGGTCAGTACCATTCACTTTTACTTGATGAGCATAGACATTGACTAACATTAATTGTGCATACCCACGCAAAGCATAGGCTTCAGCCATACAGCGATCTAGTTCAGACTTTTCTTCTGCTGCGACATTTTCGTAAAGAGCTTTAGAAGCCTCAATAACACGGGCTGCATTATCAGCAGTCTTGTAACCATATTCCCAAATTGCTTTCAGGTAGGTGTCTGTATCTGTATAAGTATAAGTGTATATACCATCAAAGTGTCCGGTTTTACCATTCCAATAACTTATATCAGTTGGAATATCACCGATATTGATTGCATAATTTCCGGCAAAATAGTAATAGAACAAATCATAGTAAGTACCATTAAGTGCCGTCGAGATATTGTCAACCGTAGACAATCCCGTTTCCACATCAATGCCTTTGTAGTAGTTGGTTTCTAGGAAACTATTTCCGCATCCTGAAATACCAGCTCCTAAGGCTAATATGATGAATGTCTTTAATATATTCTTTTTCATACTCATATATTGCTTTTAATTACTGTTATACTATCTTTTAGAAGGTGAGCTGAATACCTCCGATGAAGGTACACGTAGCAGGATATTGCCATGCAATGACACCATTAGCAGAAGTCTCTGGATTATATCCTACAAAATCACTTGCTGTAAATGTATAGAGATTATCTACTGATACATAGGCGCGTAGCTTCTGGATAAATGCTTTTTGCGTCCATGTCTTAGGTAGTGTATATCCCAATGTAACATTACTGATACGCAGGTAGTTGCCACTATAAAGATAACGGGAAGATGTAGCTGTAGCGTTATTGGGATCACGGTAAATATATTGAGGATATTTAGCGTTCTTATTCTCAGGCGTCCATGAGTTAAGGGCTACATCCTCAAGCGGTGTACGGAATGCCATACCAAAGCCGGTAAAAGCAGCTCCTGAATTATAGACTTTTCCTCCTAAACGGTAATTGAAGTTAAGGTTGAAATCAACTCCTTTCCATGTAAGATTGGTTCCAAAGCCTCCCAATACCTTGGGGTCGGCATCCCCTACGTATCGTTTGGCAGCTGCATTGTAATCAGATGTAGTTTCGTCACCTTCTTTATTAAGGTACCATAATGGTTTACCGGTCTCATGATCTATACCTACATATTCTTTCATGTAGAACTGGCTGTAAGGATGTCCTTGTTCAATGATTTGATATGTATATTCTAGAGGGTCATCAGTAGATAGCTTTATTACTTCGTTCTTGTTCCATGTCAGATTGGCGAAGAAGTTCCAATTTAAATCATTATTTTGAATGATGGAAGTATTTATCGAGAACTCAATACCCCGATTACGGATAGAACCGATATTCTGATAAGTTTTTGAGATACCGGTAGTCATAGACAAAGGTATTTCAAACAAGGCATCAGAAGTTTCTTCGTTATAGAAATCGAAGGTCAAATGAATACGTTGCAGGAATGAAAGGTCAAAACCAATATCAAATTTCTTAGAAACCTCCCATGTCAATTCAGGATTAGGGATACTTGTCGGTCTCATACCGGGCATTTGATTGTAATTGTATCCTGATGAATAAAATCCACGGGCAGCATACCAGCTAATATCCTGATTACCTACTGTACCATAAGACGCACGAAGCGTAGCATTTGTTATGATTTCGTTTTCACTCAGGAACTCTTCCCCCGAAATACGCCATTTACCACCTACTGACCAAAAATTACCCCAACGATTGTCTGTACCGAATACAGATGAACCGTCACGGCGGAAAGAACCAGAAAGATAATATTTATCAGCATAGGAATAGTGCACATCCGCGAAATAAGACGCTAAACGCGCCTCTTGCTTGTAATACTCATTTCCCTGGTCAGTACCAGCAGTTGTAAGGTCACGCATACCAGAAGCAGCAAACGGAAAATCAGATTTAGCATAATATTCATAGAAATAACTCTTCTTTTGCATTTCTTGACCCAACATCAGGCTAATATCATGTTTGTCGGCAAATTTATAATTCCAACCAATAATATTATTCCAAGTAACAACCGTACTCTTTGAATTATATTGCTGTCCTAAGCCATTATAATCTTGAGCTTGCGGGTTATAAAGTGCACTCCAATATTGATATTGACGCAGTTCATTGATATTTACTCCTAATGTTGTTTTTGCATAGATTCCCTTACCAAAATCTATTTGGAAATAAGGATTCAAATTCACCATTTGAGTATTACTTTGATTTAACTCACCGGTCTTCTCATCCATTAATGCTAATGGATTATAATTATTGATATTAGCATAATTGCCTTCTGAGTCGTAAAAAGGGTCCATAGGAGTTTGGCTGGAAACAGCTGCTGTAAGAGGGCTACTCATAGAACCGGCTGTGGATAAGGAAAAACCGTTTTGTGTAGTATAGCTATATGATGAATTCACCCCCAAAGTAGCCCATTTAAATTTTGTATCCAAATTGAGGCGTCCAGAAAAACGTTCTAAATCAGATCCAATGATTAGGCCTTCTGTGTTCAATAGCCTAAACCGACATAATAACCAGTGGAACCGGTACGTCCTTGCATATTCAAATTGTAATCTTGATAATAACCTTTACGAGAGATAGCATCCATCCAGTCGTAGGAAGATTTACGATCCCAGCCAAAGTAATCATCTGCCAAGTAATTGTAATTTTCCTGCCAATCTCCTCCTTGTGCTGCAGTGTAGCCATCAGTGAAAAGTTTCATAGTTTGCTGTGCATTAGCAGAATCCAACATTTCAGGGATACGGGTTGGCTGGGAAAAAGATACATTACCACTATAGTTGATTTTGACTTTCCCTTCTGTACCGCGTTTGGTTGTAACCAGGATTACTCCATTAGCGGCGCGTGAACCATAGATAGCAGTAGCCGCTGCATCCTTCAATACCGTAATACTTTCGATATCAGCAGGATTAAGCGAAGACATCGGATCTATTGTATTATTTGTAGAGTAAGTAAGTGAATTATCATCGGTATCAGAATCAACCGGCATACCGTCAATAACATAGAGTGGCTGAGTCCCTGAATTGAGTGAACCCCGACCACGTACATAGATAGATCCCCATATACCTGGCATACTAGTTGAATTGTTCATCTGGATACCAGGTACTGCACCTTCCAATGCTTTTACGAAATTAGCATCAGTTTTTTTAGCAAGGACATCCTTGCCTACAACTGCTGCTGCTCCGGTAAACGATGCCTTTCGTTGTACCCCATAGCCAGTAACCACCACTTCGTCTAGAACTTCAGTATCGGGCTTCATTGATACTTTCATATTTGCCCTAATACTTACTTCTTGAGTTTTCATACCAATGTACGAAATCACCAGAGTTTTCGCGGAACTTGGTACGTTTGGTAATGTAAAATCACCATCTACACCGGTAATAGCACCAATTTGTGTACCTTTTACCAATACAGAGGCTCCAATAACTGGCTGCCCGTCTTCTTCAGAAATTACAACACCTGTAACCTTCTGGGTTTGGGCAGTTACTAGGCCTATTCCGACAAAAAGACAGGCCAATAACAGCATTAATTTTCTTTTCATAAATTCTCTCTTAAAGTTTAACTTTACATTAATTGTTTCTTTACTCTAACAAAGTGCAAATATATTAATAAAACTGAAACGAACAACTATTTTATTGAAAAAACCTTGTAAATCTATCAATTTGTTAATTAAACATGCCACTTTATGCTTAATAACAGATTTTTCACACTTAAAAAACCTAAACTGGCTTATGTTTACTATCACTATGATTCCCTCTTTTAGGATGATTTTTCCAAGAAATACACATATTTTAAAACAAAATGGTTAATAAATAAGCCGCTAAAACAGAGAACGGACCTGATTTTGAAACAAATTGAGAGTTCCCGGAGGCTAAATACCGATTAATAGCTAAACACAAAAAGACACTTTTTAGAGATATTAATTCTTATTCTAATCCCATCGAGCACAGAATATCGTCTTATTTGTTATTGGTATTAATTAAAATCAAGTAAAATGAGTAAGATTATTTACAATCTAGTGTACAACAGAAAAAGAAGCCTGAATAAAAAAGGAATGGCATTGGTACAAGTAGAAGCCTATTTGGACAGAAAGAAAAAGTATTTTTCAACCAAAGTTTATTTAAAGCCAGAACAGTGGGACAATAAAAAGCTTATTGTGAAGAATCATCCTAATGCAGATGCGCTGAATAGATTGATATATGAGTTCATGGCTATGATAGAAAAAAAAGAGTTGGAATTGTGGCAGCAAGGAAGGCGTATTTCATTAGAGTTACTAAAGGATGTTTTGAGCACAAGCGAAAACAAAACCTCTTTTATTCCTTTTTTTAGGCAAGAGATAGCAAACTCTACTCTAAAAGAAAGTACAAAACGAAATCATCTCTCCACTCTTTCATTATTACAACAGTTCAAAAAGGATGTAACCTTTTCTGATTTAACATTCGAATTCATATCCTCCTTTGAATATTTCTTGCAATCAAGAGGTTATCACACAAATACGATAGCCAAACATATGAAGCATCTGAAGCGACATATAAATGTCGCCATCAACAAGGATTATATGGAGATACAAAAATACGCTTTTCGAAAGTACAAGATTAAAACTATAGAAAACAAGCATACGCACTTATCTCCTGAAGAGTTGGAGAAGTTGGAGAAATTAAGCTTGGCTGGCAGATATACTAAATTGCAAAAGACTTTAGATGCATTCTTGTTTTGTTGCTATGCAGGAATGAGATATTCTGATTTTATCAGTTTATCACCCGATAACATCGTGGAGATTCGTCAAGAAACCTGGCTAATTTATAAATCCATAAAGACGAGTACAGAAGTCAGATTACCTCTTTATCTCTTATTCGAAGGAAAAGGGCTTGTTATTCTGGACAAATATCGGGATGACTTACAAAGCTTCTTTCATTTAAGGGATAACTCTAATGTGAACAAGGATTTAATTGTGATTTCCCGCCTAGCTGGTTTATCAAAAAAAATTTCATTTCACACTGCTCGCCATACTAATGCAACTCTATTGATTTATAATGGAGTAAACATTACAACGGTGCAAAAATTATTGGGGCATAAAAGTGTTAAAACCACACAAGTGTATACAAATGTAATGGATATGACTATAGTGCATGATTTAGAAAAGAACCATGCACTCATGCCTTTGCCTAAAAAAACACGAACTTAGCATAGCCAATACTACACTTTCATATCGTTAGTCATATACTTCTCCTTTAAAGTCTGTTCATTCACTATTCAGTTTCAGTTTGCTCGCTGCAAACTTACTGCATACGTTTTGCAGTACCACTGCATATTGTTTGCAGTATCACTGCATATTGCTTGCAGCCGCGCTGCATATTAGTTTGCAGTACCACTGCAACAGCTTTGCAGTATCGCTGCAATAGGTTTGCAAAATTTTGCAGTAAGAAACTACTGAGAATCAATTAAGTATAGTATAGTGTAAATAGAAGATTGACATTGGTGTGTTATCAATATTTAAGACTGATTGGAGGTGTGGAAGCAAATTTTGCTTCCACACTTTTGCATTGCTTCCACAGCGTCTGTAATGCCGATGAATAGAGGGATACAAGGAGCGGGTGGAAGTGTGGAAGCAAAAATGATGAAAACTGTTATGAAGAAACAACAGTTGTCTTGATTGTTTAGCTAATCACAAAGTTTTGAGTTTACTGTTTTTTGAAGCTATTGAAATATTCTTTTACATAGACTTTAGTACTTTCGCTAATAAAATGACAATGTAGAGTAAATGCTTCATCGAAAGCAGTTAGGATGATAGATGTTGACAAAAGATATTCTTCATATAAGAGGAAGAATCATTTAAAATCTTTAAGCAACGTATTAACTTTATGATATACATATGATAACCAAGTCATTAATCCAACAAATAGTATCACAGCAGTAAGATTTTATGCATTGTACCCCTATACACATATCTTGTGAGAAAGGAAATTTCGCTATAGCGATTTCTATTACATGGTATAATAGCTTGATTATTAATAAAATAAAAGAGTTGTAGTTCCGCGAAAACTCTGGTAATTTCGTATATTGGTA
>ERZ780166.1634-NODE-1634-length-11466-cov-2.259224_pt1 | contig 11466 bp, 8 predicted proteins | sample MGYA00511366_ERZ780166 | MGnify/ENA primary metagenome ERZ780166 (study PRJEB29588, sample SAMEA2162231) | human gut metagenome | biome: human gut; feature: human-associated habitat; material: faeces | place: Denmark | collected 2008/2010 ...
CACACGCCCACGAGATTTGTGTCTGCGCGCACTTGACACAAACTCGGCATGCGCAAAAGGCGTGCGCAGAAATGAGAGGAAAGGATGATTATACTGGATTACCGGGATACCAGACCGCTGTACGAGCAGATCGTGGACAAGTTCCAGATGCTGATTTTAAGCGGTGCGCTGGAGCCGAACAGCCGGATGCCGTCCGTACGCTCCCTGGCGGTGGAGCTGTCGATCAATCCGAACACGATTCAGCGGGCATACAGTGAGCTGGAGCGGAACGGATTTTTATACACAGTAAAAGGAAAGGGCAATTACGTCGCCTACAGTGACAGTCTAAAGGACGTCCGGAAGCAGGAAATTTTGGAAAAGCTCCGGGATCTGAAAAAGGAAGCACTGAGCATGGGGATGACGGTAAAGGAGCTGACTGAGTTCCTGGAACAAGAGGATACAGCTGCGGCAGGGCAAAAAGAGACCAAAGCCCCGGCAGCGGAATGAGAGGAAACATGATAGAACTGAAAAATGTGAGCAAATCCTTCGACGGGATTGAAGCTCTGAAAAATGTAAGCGTGACAGTCCGGGAAGGAGAGGTTTTCGGGCTGATCGGGACAAACGGCGCGGGCAAAAGTACGCTGCTGCGCCTGGCGTGCGGGGTATTTAAGCCGGATGACGGATTAGCGATTGTGGATAATATGCCGGTATACGACAATGTGCATGCAAAGGCGAAGCTGTTTTTTATCGCGGACGAGCCGTACTTTTTCAACGGTGCGACGCCGAAGGACATGGAGCGTTATTACAGCAGCGTGTACCGGAATTTTGACCGGGAACGGTTTTACTTATACTTAAACAGCTTCGGGCTGGAATCGAGACGCAGGATCAGCACCTTTTCCAAAGGGATGAAAAAGCAGCTCGCGATTCTGCTGGGGCTGAGCGCAAAGACGGAGTACCTTCTGTGTGACGAGACCTTTGACGGGCTCGATCCTGTAATGCGCCAGAGTGTCAAAAGCATTTTTGCAAAAGAAATGCAGGAGCGGCAGTTTACTCCGGTGATCGCCTCCCATAACCTGCGGGAGTTGGAGGATATCTGCGATCATGTAGGGCTTTTACATCAGGGCGGCGTGCTCTTATCGAAGGATCTGGAGGAGATGAAGTGCAACATCCAGAAAATCCAGTGCGTCTTTTCTTCCAAAGAGGAAGAGAAGCGGCTGTTAAAGCAGCTAGACATTGTAAAATGCGATAGACGGGGATCTTTGTTGACTCTGACAGTCAGAGGAAGCAGAGAAGAGATGATCGCCATGTTTGCAGCGGCAGACTGTCTGTTCCACGAGGTGCTGCCCCTTTCCCTGGAAGAAATCTTTATCAGCGAGACGGAGGTGCAAGGTTATGATATTAAAAAAATCGTACTGGGCTAAATGGCTGGAAAATAACAGAAGAAGAAGCTGGACTTTTTTGCTGTGTCTGGTGATGGCACTCTTTTGCGGTCCGCTGTATCTGATGGTTGTACTGACTGGTTTACAGAACAATTATGCAAATGACAGTGTTTACAATGCAGCGCAGGCCGCAGAGTCCCTGCGGGAACTGATTCAGTCCAGGATCACGGATGTGATCGGTTTTTCCTCCATACACGTCCTGTTTGCTGCTTTTTTTGCAATTCTATTTGCCGTGCAGGGCTTTTGCTGGCTTTACAGCCGCAGAAAAACAGATCTGTACTTTTCGGTCCCGGAATCCTTAAAAAAGCGTTATATGCTGATCTGTGGAAACGGAATTTTGGTCTATAGCTTTTCTACCCTGACAGCACTTTTGCTGGACTGGATCATTGGCGCAGCATTTCATGGAATGACAGGAATTCTGGCGGCACAGTCATTACTGGCATGGTTCGTGGAGCAGCTTGCGTTTATTGCGATGTATCAGGTGGCGCTTGTGGCAGTTATGCTGACCGGAAATATCCTGACGGCGCTGTTGGGATGCGCGGTGTTTTTTTCCTATGAGCTGGCAGTGAGATTCCTGATCGATGAATTAAAAACGATGTTTTTTGCCAGCTATTGCAGTGCAGATGCAAGACAGTGGATGCAAAAAAGCTATCTGACACCCTTTGCAGGCTTTTGGGACTTGCTGAATCATATCTGGTACAGAGACGAAGGACGACTGTGCAGCTATAAAAATGCAGGCGGCTGGGGCAGGGCTGTGGGGGTAGAATGTATTTTGCTTCTTGCCTGTGCGGCGGCTGCAGGCCTGTTTGCCTTCTGGCTTTACCGCAGGCGCAAAACAGAAAGCTATGAGCATGCCATTGCATTTGCACCCCTCAAGGGTATTTTGGAGGCTGCGATGGCAGTGCCCTTTGGCATTGCTGTTGGCATGATCATTTCCCGTGTAGCAGCAAATAAGGGGCTGTTTTTATTTGGTGGCTGCATTGTAGGTGTCCTTGTCGGACATGTGGTGATCCGCCTGATTTACCGATGCGAGTTAAAAACCATATTGGATGGAAAGCTTGCCGGAATTTTCAGTATAGCGGCAGCGGTTTTGATCCTTGCAGGCTTTCAGTTTGACTGGGCAGGCTATGATCGCTGGATTCCGGAGAAAGGGAACATTGCAGCCGTGTCTGTGACGATGGAAGATGACTATACGGCTTTTGGTTATTATCAGGGCGAAAGCTTCGGCTCCGATGACATTATGTATGAGGCTTTCGATGATCGGATGCTCCGACGGATGAATTCAACCGAGGAAAAGACGATCGATGCAGCAATCCGGATGCAGAAGAGATGGCAGGATGCCGGAATGCCGGGGAGCTTTAGGGAGGAGGAAGCGCAGACAGAGATTTCTGCAGAGGAAATTAACCCAAAGGAAGAGAAACGCTATGTCAGATGGGTGGTCTGCTATACCATGGAGAGCGGCAGAAAGGTATACCGTCGCTTTTTGGCCGATTCAAACGAAAACCGTTCTGAAATTGATACTGTAATGCGGGATGCTTCCTACCAGCGGGAGCGATATCAGTTAAATGACCCGGATTTTCTGGCAAATGTCGGTAAGATGAAAGTAAGCTATTATAATGGCGTTACGGAAAGCTTTTACACCGGAGATAAGCAGACCCTCTTAAAGACGCTGCAGGAGGAAATGAAGAAGTATGATTACAGTCTGATCTCGTCGGAGCTTCCAAACGGAAGACTGACCTTTGCTATGGCGGATCCGGAGGAGAAGGATGCATCGATGATGACCACCTGGACCTATCCGGTCTATGGGTCCTATTTGGCCTTAAACGACCTGCTTGTGCAGGATGGTGCTGAGGTTTATGCCCGTGCCGGCCACCAGAGCGCAGATGACATCGAATCGATCAAGGTAGATTACTATTATTATGACGATGACAGCGAAGAGGAAAACAGTGACAGCTTCTTTGAACCCGGAGAAATCTCGGATCAGGAAATCCAGGTGACCCTTTCCGATCCGGAGGATATCGAAAAAATGCTTGACGCAATCTATCCGGTGGAATTAAGCTGGATTAGTGGAGAGGAATTCGGCGTTTACAACTGGGATTATCGGATTGATGTGACAGTTGTGCCGAAGGAAAGCAGCTACAGCAATCCGGATGAGCAGGTGCGGATCCTGAAAAGTCAGGAACCTTCCTTACTTGCGGAGAGGATCCGACAGGCGGCGGTGCGGGATTAAGCTGTCTGCAAAATCAAATCTATCAGGGAATGGAGAGTGCGTATGAAGTTCAAAGACATGCCCTATAAAAGGGTCGATTATGACAAAACAGCGGAGCAGTTTAAAACTTTGACCAAACGGGTCAAAGAAGCAAAAAACGGAGAAGAACTCTGGGAGATCCATCAGGAATATTATAAAGTTTATCAGAATATGATGGATTCCATGACGATTGCGGAAATCCGTCACGACGGCAATACCGCAGATCCGTTTTATGCGGCAGAAAAGGATTATTACGATGAGACAGCGCCGATGCTGAGCAGTCTGGCAACCGATTATCAGCGCGCCCTGTACGAATCGCCGTATCGTTCTTTTATGGAAGAAAAGATCGGCAGGGTTGCCTTTGCGACGATGGACAATGCGATCAAGAGTATGGATGAAAGCATTATCGGCCTGATGCAGGAGGAAAACGCGTTGACGACTCAGTACAATAAGCTGATTGCGTCCGCAAAGATTCCGTTTGACGGGCAGGTATGCAATCTGTCCCTGCTGCGTCCCTATCTGACCGGAAACGACAGAACCGTAAGAAGACAGGCATGGAAGGCTTACAGCGATTACTTTATGACAGTTGCGGATGAACTGGATGACATTTATGACAAGCTGGTAAAAAACCGCACTGCGCAGGCAAAGGCGATGGGCTATGACAATTATATCCAGCTGGGCTACTACAGAATGAACCGTAACAGCTACGACAGAAACGATGTCGAAAATTTCCGCCGACAGGTGAAGGAGGTATTCGTACCGTTTGCGGAGCGCGTACACGAGATCAGAAGAAAGCGCCTCGGTCTGGAGAAGCTTTCTTATATCGATAACGAGGTTTATTTCAAAGAAGGCAATCCCGATCCGGTGGGCACTGCACAGGAAATTCTGGAGAGCGGACAGAAGATGTATGCAAAGCTGTCTCCCGAAACCAAAGAATTTTTCGATTTCATGATGGAGAATGAGCTCTTCGATGTGTTCGGCAGAAAGGATAAAAAACAGGGCGGCTATATGACCTATCTGTACCAGTATCATTCTCCCTTTATCTTTGCTAACTTTAATGGAACCAGCGGCGACGTAGACGTGATCACGCATGAATGCGGACATGCATTTCAGGGCTATCTGTCCGGGCAGGATCCGATCATGGAGCATGCGGACATCACGATGGAAACTGCGGAAATCCACTCCATGTCGATGGAATTTTTCACGGATCCGTGGATGAAGGAATTTTTCGGAGATCGTGAAAAGGACTTCTTAAGCATGCAGCTGGAGGATGCGATCCGTTTTATCCCATATGGAACGATGGTGGATGAGTTCCAGCATATCGTCTATGAAACTCCGGAGCTGACACCGCAAGAACGCCGCCGGGAGTGGAGCAGACTGGAAAAAATCTACATGCCCCATCTGGATTACGAAGAGGATCCGTTCTTTTCCAAGGGGGGATTCTGGCAGAAACAGCAGCACATTTACAACAGTCCGTTTTATTATATTGACTATGTACTGGCACAAAGCTGCGCATTCCAGTACAAGGTGTGGATGGATGAGGATTACAGAGAGGCATGGAAGAGCTACCTTGCGCTCTGTAGATTGTCTGCTTCAAAATTTTATCCTGAAATGCTGCGGGAATGCGGCTTAAAGGTTCCGTTTGAAGACGGATATTTTGAAGAAATCGTAGAGAAGCTGGAGAAAAAACTCCACGCGTAAACGGCGGCCAACAGGGAGAAAATAGAATAAATTTTGTGAAAAACGACCGGAAAGAAATGAAATTCCGGTCGTTTTTTTGGACGCTATTTCGATATTATCAAACGAAAAAATACTTGAAAGAATAAGAAAATTATGATATAGTTTTCACCAGTGAAAAAAGCCCGGCAGGTAACGAGCCCAAAGGAGGGTCTTGTTGCCCGGGATTTTTATTTAAGCATAATGTCCGTCTGAAGCGAATAAGTGTATTTACTAGACGGATGTGCGAAAGAAAAGGAGTGTTGACATTTGACAAAGTATGTTGTGAAGAGAGTACTGCTTGCAATCCTGACCGTGTTCATTGTCTGTGCCATTACGTTTTTTGCGATGAACGCGATTCCCGGCGGTCCTTTCGATGGAGAGAAAGCGATCTCGGATGAGGTGAGGCGCGTTCTGGAACAGCGCTTTAATTTGGATAAGCCTGTCTGGGAGCAGTTCTTTTTATATCTGAACAATTTGCTTCACGGTGATTTTGGTGTTTCTGCAAAGACTGGAAGAGAGATTAAAACGACGATCTTCAGTTCCTTTAGTGTTTCTGCAAAGCTTGGCGGCATGGCGGTTTTAGTAGCATTGATTTCCGGTGTAGTGATGGGAAGCATTGCGGCTCTGACCAGAAACAAGCTGCCGGACAGACTGATCATTTTCTTCTCGACGCTGTTTACTTCCCTGCCCAGCTTTGTACTGGGTACCCTGCTTTTGCTGGTGTTCTGTATTAAATTAAAATGGGTTCCGGTATGGAGCTCCTCCAGTCATAACTACGTGTTGCCGGTCATTGCCCTTGCTGCATATCCAATGGCCTACATCACCCGACTGACCAAGACGAGTATGCTGGATGCTCTGGGACAGGATTATGTCCGTACCGCGCGGGCGAAGGGCGTTGCACAGTGGAAGGTCATCTTCAAGCATACCCTGAGAAATGCCCTGATTCCGGTTATTACCTATGTCGGCCCGATGACGGCATCCATCCTGACCGGTTCTCTCGTTGTAGAGTCCATTTTTACGATCGGCGGTCTTGGTTCCAAGTTTGTAGAATGTATTACAAACCGTGATTATCCGATGATCATGGGTACGACGATTTTCCTGGCAACCCTGATGGTTACGATGACCCTGATCACCGATATCGTTTACAAGCTGATCGATCCCAGAATCACACTGGAATAAGAAAGGAGGAAGCAATGAGCAGCGAAACCAATAGCATTGATCAGATGCCCAAGAAATCTCCTTTGAGTTTTCAGGTGGATCTGAAAAAATTTGAAAAAGCAACTGATGAAGAAAAAAGACAGCAGGATGTTATGAGCGAATCGGTATCCTTCTTTAAAGATGGTATGCGTAAGCTGATGAAAAATCCGCTGGCAGTTGGCAGTATAATTGTCCTGATCGTCATTATTGCAATGATTCTGATCGTACCCCATGTGGTACCTTATAAATATTCCCAGATCATTACCGTAAATGGCAGCCGTGATAAGGCGGCGGGCAACATGGCACCTTTTACCTATTCCGAAAAAGAGCTGGCTTACATGGCAGAGGGCGGAGAAGTGTTCCCTCACATCATGGGAACGGACAGCATGGGACGTGATTATTTCATCCGTGTTATTTACGGAACCCGGGTTTCTCTGACGGTAGGTCTGTTTGCGGCAGTGATCGTCCTTTTGATCGGCGTCGTTTACGGAAGTATTTCCGGTTATTTTGGAGGCAAGGTGGATATGGTGATGATGCGTATCGTGGACATCATTTATTCCCTGCCGGATATGCTGATGGTGGTTCTTCTGTCTGTCGTACTGCGTGAGGTTATCAATGTCGACGCATTTCCGGCGCTGCAGAAGATCGGTACCAACATGATCTCCATGTTTATCGTATTTGCTCTGCTGTACTGGACCGGCATGGCACGTATGGTCCGCGGTCAGATTCTGACCGTAAAACAGAATGAATACATTCTGGCGGCGAGAGTCAGCGGTGCGAAGGATTCCAGAATTATCCGCCGTCACATTCTGCCGAATATCGTCAGCGTTATCATCATTGCAGCAGCGCTGCAGATTCCGTCTGCGATCTTTACAGAGAGCTTCTTAAGCTTTATCGGTCTGGGGGTACAGGCTCCGATGCCGTCTCTCGGTTCCCTTGCAAACGAGGCAAGAGCCGGAATCACCCAGTATCCCTACAAACTGTTATTCCCTGCCGGCATGATCTGTCTGATCACCCTGGCATTCAACCTGTTGGGCGATGGCCTGCGGGATGCATTTGACCCGAAATTAAGGAGGTAAGACCATGAGTGAGAATATCCTTTCCGTGCAGAATCTGCATACCTCCTTCCACACAGACAAGGGAGAGGTCAAGGCAGTCAACGGTGTTACATTTAACCTTGAAAAAGGCAAAATCCTCGGTATTGTCGGCGAATCCGGTTCCGGCAAATCCGTAACCGCATATTCCATTATGCGTATTCTGGAAAAGAACGGCCGCATCACAGAAGGCAAAATCCTTTACAAAGGACAGGATATTGCAGAATTTTCTGAAAAACAGATGCGGGAGTTCCGTGGAAAATGCTGTTCTATTATTTTCCAGGATCCCATGACGAGCTTAAATCCGGTATTTACGGTGGGCAACCAGTTAAGGGAAGCCATTGAGCTTCACACGGACAGAAAAGGGAAAGAGGCGGAGGCAAGAGCCATTGAGATGCTGACTTTAGTTGGTGTCAATGAACCGGAAAAACGTGTGAAACAGTACCCCTACGAATTATCCGGCGGTATGCGCCAGCGTGTCATGATCGCAATGGCGCTGGCTTGTAACCCGAAGATCATCATCGCAGACGAGCCGACGACGGCGCTGGACGTAACGATCCAGGCACAGATTCTGGAGCTGATGCAGTCCCTGCAGAAAAAGCTCGGCATGGCAATCATCATGGTAACCCATGATCTTGGTGTTATCGCGGACATGTGCGATGAAATTATCGTTATGTACGGCGGAAGAGTCTGTGAAAGAGGTACGGCAGAAGATATTTTCTACCGTCCGCACCATGAATATACGAAAGGTCTGCTGCGTTCCATTCCGAATGTGGACAGAATCGGCGAAAAGCTTATCCCGATTCCGGGAACACCGATCAACCTCTTAAATATGCCAAAGGGCTGTGCATTTTGCCCACGCTGCGAGGAAGCGATGAAAATCTGTATCGAAGAGCAGCCGCCGGAAATGCAAATGCCTGACGGTCATTTCGCATCCTGCTGGCTGAACGTAAAGGCAGCCATGGAGGAAGAAAAAGGAGGCAGACAGTGAGCGAAGAAGTAAAAAACAAAAGCGAATATCTGGTGGAGGTACGGGATTTAAAACAGTATTTCCCGATCAAAACCGGATTTATGAAAACCACACCCTTAAAAGCGGTGGACGGCGTTTCCTTTTCCATCAAGCCGGGAGAAACCCTCGGTCTGGTAGGAGAATCCGGCTGCGGCAAGACGACTGTAGGAAGATCTCTGCTGCGTCTGTATACACCGACCTCCGGCGACGTCTTTTTCGATGGGGAGAGAGTGAATGAAAAGAGCATCGGACATATGCGCAGACAGATGCAGATGGTGTTCCAGGATCCCTATTCTTCCTTAAATCCCCGCATGACAGTCGAGGATATCATCGGCGAGCCTCTGGATGTCCACAAGCTTTACACCTCCAGAGGGGAAAGAAGAGACAAGATCCTGCATCTGATGGAGCTGGTCGGTTTGAATGCAGAGCATGCAACCCGTTATGCACATGAGTTTTCCGGCGGTCAGAGACAGCGTATCGGTATTGCGAGAGCACTTGCCACCAATCCGAGATTTATCGTCTGTGACGAAGCAGTCAGTGCACTGGATGTTTCCATTCAGGCACAGGTCATCAACATGTTTGAAGAGCTGCAGGAGAAGCTGGGCGTTGCCTATCTGTTCATTGCCCATGACCTGTTGGTTGTCCATCACATTTCTGACAGAATTGCAGTAATGTATCTGGGCAGGATCGTGGAGATCGCAGATTCCAATGAATTAAATGACAATCCCATGCATCCTTATACACAGTCTCTTTTAAGTGCAGTTCCCTATCCGGATCCGAAGATGGCAAAGGAACGGCAGAGAATCGTTCTCGAAGGGGATGTCCCGAGCCCTCTGCACATGCCAAGCGGCTGTGCATTCCGTACCAGATGTCGATATGCCACGGAAAAGTGCGCACAGGAGTGCCCGTCCTTGACAGATCGCGGCAACGGACATCAGGTAGCATGCTGGAATAAATAACCGGCAGTAATTTTGACGCTTGGACAGGACGCAGATTTAGCGGACTGTTTGGGTATATATTATTTTTCATTATCTATCTTTAAAGGAGGAAGACATTATGAAAAAGAAGTATCTGGCACTTGTGCTGGCAGCTTGCATGACCGCTTCTTTGGCAGCTTGTGGTTCCACAGCAGCTGATACAAGCGCTCCTGCAGCAACAACAGAAGAAGCAGCAGACACCGCTGCAGCAGAATCCACTGAAGCAGCAGACACTGCAGCAGCAACCGGTGAGCATGGACCCAGCAGCGAAGCTGCTCCGGCATGGGAGGATTATGATGCAAGAATCGCTGCGATCAGATCGGAGACAGATCTTGTAAAGCGTGAAGCGCTGATGCATGAGGCTGAGGACGAGCTGATGAACACCTGGGCAGTTGTTCCGCTGTACTACTACAACGACAGCTACCTGCAGAAGACCGATGTAGAGAACATCTATGCCAACCTGTTCGGCTTTAAATACTTCGGTTTTGCAAAGACTCCTACCAACACCCTGGATCTTCAGATTGCATCTGAGCCCGACAAACTGGATCCCGCGCTGAACTCCACTGTTGACGGTGCATGCCTGGCAATCCTGAACTTCTCCGGCTTATTTGCATACGATGAGAACGGTCAGCTGGTTCCCGAACTGGCAGATTCCTATGAAATGAGCGAAGACGGTATGACCTATACCTTCACGATGAAGGATGGTTTAAAGTGGTCTGACGGCGAAGCTCTGGATGCAAATGACGTTCTGTATAGCTGGAACCGTCTGGCAGATGAAAACACAGCTGCTGACTATTCTTACCTGTGCTCCGTATTTGCAACTAAGGATGACGGCACTCTGGATATCGAAGCAAGCGAAGACGGCAAGACCTTTACTGCTCATCTGAACGCACCCTGCGCATATTTCCTTGACCTGTGCGCATTCCCTGCTTTTTATCCTGTACCTCAGCAGGCTGTAGAAGCTGCTGACGGCGCTGACACCAACCCCGGTGCATGGGCACTGGAAGCTGGTTTCGTAGGCAGCGGCCCGTTCGTACTGACCGAGTGGAAGCATAACGAGTCCATGACCTATGAGCCCAACCCCAACTACTGGGCAGCTGACAAGGTTTCCCTGACAAAGATCAACTTCATGCTGAGCGCTGATGACACAGCAATTTACAATGCATTCCAGGATGGCTCCCTGCAGTTTGCAGATACCATTCCTACCGATATGATGGCTACCGTTAAGGATACCCCTGAATATCACAAGATCCCTACGCTGGGAACTTACTACTGCGGTTTCAATGTAAACAGCGACCTGTTTGCAGGCAAGACGGTTGAAGAGGCTGCAGCAATGAGAGAAGCATTCACCCTGCTGATCGACCGTCAGTATATCGTTGATGCGATCGCACAGGCAAACCAGGAAGTTGCCAATACCTTCATTCCTGCCGGCATGAGCGATGGCAATGGCGGTGAGTTCAGAGCAAATGATGACGCTTACACCTATCCGGATGAAGAGAACGTTGGTTACTTCAATCCTACCGATATGGAGGGCAACACAGAGAAAGCAATCGAGCTGTTAAAGAGCGCTGGCTATGAATTCGATGAAAGCGGCATGCTTTCCGCAAATACCCCGATCAACATGACTTACCTGACCAACGATTCCGAAGGTAATGTTAAGATCGGTGAAGCAATCCAGCAGGATTTCGCTATGATCGGTATCAACGTAACCGTTGAGACTCGTGAGTGGTCCGTATTCCTGAACGAGAGAAAAGACGGTCAGTTCGACTTCGCTCGTGAAGGCTGGCTGGCAGATTACAACGAC
>ERZ780166.1644-NODE-1644-length-11429-cov-2.535783_pt1 | contig 11429 bp, 10 predicted proteins | sample MGYA00511366_ERZ780166 | MGnify/ENA primary metagenome ERZ780166 (study PRJEB29588, sample SAMEA2162231) | human gut metagenome | biome: human gut; feature: human-associated habitat; material: faeces | place: Denmark | collected 2008/2010 ...
AACCCTCCGGTAATATTGTTATTTACACAACTAAATTATAACATACCGGAGGGTTTTTATAACATTTTCAGTTCAATGTTTTTACAAATTTTTTAATGCTTGCACCAAGCGTCAGCAAAATAAAAATTACCAGCGCCATTACCTGCGGCCACATAATCTCAAGCCCATTGCCCTTTAATAAAATGCCGCGCAAAATTTGCAGATAATACGTAAGCGGCAAAAAATTTCCCAGGTAATAGAAAAAGTCAGGCATAGATTCACGCGGGAAAATAAATCCCGACAGCATAATACTCGGCAGCAGCACAAACACGCCCATCTGTATGGCCTGCATCTGCGTTTTGGAGCAGCTGGAAATTAAAACACCCAGCGACAGCGACGCCGTAATGAACAGCGACGACAGAACATACAGCAAGGTAATGCTGCCGCGCACCGGCACGTTAAAAACTATAATGCCCGCAAACAGCGCAATTGTTATCTGTGCGTAGCCGACAAAAATATAAGGAATTATTTTGCCGAGTATCAGTTCCCACGGACGCAGCGGGCTTACAATGAGCTGTTCCATCGTGCCGTTTTCCTTTTCGCGCACAATTGCCATTGAGGTTATCAGCACCATGGTCATTGTCAGGACAACGCCGATAATGCCCGGCACCATATAAAACGCCGTTACAAAATCCTGATTGTACCAGGCACGTACACGCACATCATACAGCGAAGTCTGGCTGCTGTGCAGGCCGTATTTTTCCTGCAAAGCCTCCTGCGATTTTACATTGCCTATGGACTGCGCCGCCGCTATGGCCGAAGCCGCCGACTGGGAATCGGTAGCGTCTACAATAACCTGCACCGGCGTCTGCCTGTTATGCTTTAAATTTTCTTCCAAATCGGGCGGAATAATTACGCCTACTTTGGCGTCGCCTGCGTCGACCCTGCGGTTAACGTCTTCAAAACTGTCTTCTATGTAAATAAGGTCAAAATATTCGCTGGCGGTAAAGCTGTTTAAAAGCTCCCTGCTTTCGGCAGATAACGACTGGTCGAACACCGCCGTTTTTAAATGCTTTACGTCCGTATTAATGGCAAAGCCATATATTATAAGCTGCACCACCGGCATAATCAGCAAAATTACCAGCGTCAGGCGGTCGCGCCGCATCTGGATAAATTCTTTTTTTAATAAAGCGAGCAGCCTGTTCATACTTTGCCACCGCCCTTTTTATCAAGATAGTACGAAAACACATCTTCCATTGTCGGTTCAATAATTTTATACTGCCAGTCCGAAAGCAGCGGCAAATCCTGCGGGGCAACCAGCACACGCAGTTCGCGCCCGAAAATATAGGCATCTTCCACGGGAATACGCTTTTTAATTTCTTCACGCAGTTTAATGGAATCGTCACTGGCAATGCTTACCAGCGTGCCTTTAATGCTTTCTTTCAGTTTTTTGGGGCTGCCTTCGGCAACCATTTTTCCGGCATCCAAAAACACCATTTCATCGCAGTGTTCGGCTTCTTCCATAAAATGCGTTGTTACTACCATCGTAGTGCCGCCAATTGCCAGCGCATGGATTATCTGCCAAAAGTTGCGGCGCGAAATGGGGTCAACGGCGCTTGTCGGTTCATCCAGAAACAGCAGCCTGGGTTTGTGCAGTATGGCACACCCCAGCGCCAAACGCTGTTTTAACCCGCCGGAAAGATTGCCGGAAAACTCATTGCGTTTGTCTTTAAGGTTCATCTGCTCAATCATTTCTTCAATGCGGGCATATTTTTCTTCACCTTTCAGCCCGTACATACCGGCATAAAAATCAAGGTTTTCAAACACCGTCATCTCAAGGTACAGGCTGAACTTCTGCGACATATAACCGATATTTTCCTTAACTTTTTCCGGTTCTTTCACTACGTCATAGCCCAGCACAATGCCGGTTCCTCCGGCCGGTTTTAAAATGCCGCACAGCATGCGGATGCTTGTTGATTTGCCGCTGCCGTTGGAACCAAGAAAGCCGTAAATTTCGCCGCTGTAAACCTTAATGTTAAGCCTGTCCACCGCCGTAAAATCGCCGAATTTACAAGTTAAATCTTTAGTTTCTATTGCCAGTTCACGTACCGTCATTTTATTAAAACATCCGCCACCATGCCCGGCTTAAAGATGCCCTCCTCATTCGGCAGCGCCACTTTAACGGCAAACACAAGGTTTGCGCGCTCGCGCTTTGTTATGCTGTTGCGCGGTGTGTATTCGGCGCTGTCGCTGATTTCCTTAATTTTACCGGTAAAAGTTCTGTCCGGATAAGCGTCGATTTTTACACTGCACTCCTGCCCCACTTTAATAACTCCAAGCACATCGGAAGGCACGTAAACCCTTACCCAGCAGTCACTTAAATCCACAACCGTAAGCACCGACATGCCTGCGCTTACATATTCGCCCACTTCATAATTTTTTGTCAGTACAACGCCGTTTACAGGGCTGTATAAAGTCATATCGCCCAATGCTATTTTAGTATTTTCAAGCGCTGCTGCCGCACGCTGTGTTTCACGGCGCTGCGCTTCAATTTCATCTTCACGGTTGCCTTCAATTAAAAGCGCTTCCTGTTCATGCGCCGCTTTTAAACTGTTTTCGGCAACTACGTCTGCCGCTATTGCCTGGTCAAGCAGCTGGCGTGCCACGGCGCCGTCCTGATACAGTTTCTCGTAACGCAGGCGGTCAGTATGCGCCTGGTTATAATCTGCCAGTGCCGATTCCGTTTTAGCTGCCGCCTCGCGCAGTTCCTGCGGGCGCGCGCCCTTAATCAAATCGGTCAGCTGGGCCTGGGCTTTGGCTAAGCTTGCTTCATCTTCGGCAAGCTGCGCTTCAAGTTCGCGCGTATCAAGCCTGGCAATTATCTGCCCGGCAGTTACGCTGTCGCCCTCTTTTACGGTACGTTCACGCAAATAGCCTCCCAGCCGCGGAGTTACATCAGCTTTTGTCGCCTCAACAGTTCCGGTAAGTATTTTGGCTTCTTCGCCCTGCAAATACAATTTATAGGCACCTGCTGCCAAAATGAGTATTACTGCAATAACGGCGGTAATAATTTTACGTTTTGTCATGGCCTTTTACCTCAATTCCGCGCAATAAAATATCTAAAACCTGCCGCAGATAGCTTTCGGTAAAACTTTCGTCCTGTTCTATAACCATGCTGTGCAGCGGCTTGGTTAAAAAATAAAGATTAATGATAGAAATAAGCATCAAAAGCACTGTTTTTTCATCCAGTGTTTTCAAAAAAATTCCCTGCTCTTTGCCGCGCTCAATCATTTTAAGCAGCACGGCAGAATTGCTTTTGAACTTGTTTAAAACCACATCTTGAAATACCTGCGAGGGCTTAATAACCTCGCGGTATATCAATTTAACATAGGCAGGCGGATACTTGTGAAAAATATCGCTGATAGAACGTGTATAAATCCTCAGCCCTTCACGCGGGTCTAATTTTTCATCACGCAAAACGCCTATAAATTCATCAAAATTATTTATCAATTCACGCAGAATTGCTTCGTAAAGCCCCTGCTTACTGCCAAAATAATACGAAATCATCGAACTGTTGGCGCCTGCATCTGCTGCAATCTGCCTGATGCTGACCTTGTCATAACCGTATTCTGCAAATAAACCGATAGCAGACATTATTAATTTTTCTCTTTTTCCTGTTTCGTTTTTCATATCATCACCGCTCTTTTCAATCAATCGTTTGATTAAATATTTCGGCATTTTTCTCTAATTTCCTGCCTGCACACAAAAATAAAACCGTATTTTTATAAATTATACTGACATAACAAAAAAAGCCAAAATATAAATTTCAAATTATACTTTGGCTTTTTCGCAAATCACAATGCAAAGATTATACTGCGCGGCTCTATAAAAATGCTGCGGCTCCTCCGATTTCGTCCGGGCATAGCACCGGACTCTCGAAGGATTTTACCACAAATTTAGCCGCCGCAGTTTTTACATATCGCCTTACAGCATAATCCTTTGCTTGTTCTATAACAATATTAAGTTTTAAACACTAACACTTTTACAATTTATTTATTGTAAATAAAATCTACAAGTTCCAGCGTCAGTTTGCAGGATTTTTCCATAGCGCCCAGCGGTAAAAATTCGCAGTTGGAGTGGAAGTTATGCCCTGCCGTAAAGTAGTTCGGCGTTAAAATGCCTTTGGTGGAAATAAACGAACCATCCGTACCGCCGCGCATTGCAAGCGTTATCGGCTTAATGCCGAGTTTTTCCATTGCCGTGTACAGATAATCAATGCAGTATTTGTTATCTTCCGTTACTGCATCGTTAATATTGCCGTAAGTATCGCTCATGGTGCAGGTAACTTCGGCACGCGGATACATAGCCTGCAATTTTTCGGCATTGGCGGCAATTTCCGCTTTGCGTTCTTCATAACGTTTTTTGTTATGGTCGCGGATGTCGAGCGTAACGGTAGCGTAAGTATCGTTACTTACAATGCTCTTAACCCAAATATAGCCTTCGGTGCCTTCCGTGCATTCCGGGGTCTGCGTGCGGTCAAACATATTAACAAGGTCAACGGCAAGCAGCGTCGGGTTAATAAGCACGCCTTTGGCGCTCATCGGGTGCGCGCTTACGCCTTTAATTTTAACAATGGCAGTGCCGGCGTTAAAGGTTTGGTAAACAACTTCGCCAAGTTCGCAGCAATCAATGGTATAAGCAAATTTAACAGGGAATTTGCTGAAATCCATTTTTTTAGAGCCGCGCAGGCCAATTTCTTCATCCGGAACAAAAGCAACGTAAATATCGCCGTGACAGCGTTTTTCGTTAACAATGGTTTCCAACGCAACCATAATGTTGGCAATGGCAGCTTTGTTATCTGCGCCAAGCACGCTGGTGCCATCGGTAAATACAATATCCTCGCCCACGTATTTTTCAAGTTCCGGGTGTTCTGCCGTACGAATCCAGATATCTTTTTCTTTGTTCAGGCATATATCGCCGCCCTGATAGTTTTTAACAACCTGCGGATGAATTTCCGGCGACATGTTAATATCAATAGTATCAAGATGAGCGCACCAGCCAACAGCAGGCACCTCTTTGGTGCAGCCTTCCGGCAGATAAGCCGGCAGTTTGCCGGTAAGCACGGAATATTCGCTGATTTCAAGGTCAACAAGGCCAAGTTCAGCCAAGTCCTGTTTTAACAGCTCTGCCAGTTTGCGCTGGCCTTCGCTTGAAGGTACATTGGCATTGGCAGCGTTGCTCTGGCTCGGTACTGCCACATAACGCAAAAATCTTTGTAATAATTTTTCCTGCATAATTTATTATGCCTCCTTAAATATTACATTCGCCGCGGATATACATAATCTGCCTGAAAGCCCAGAGGAATATCGAACCACCAGAAGAAGTAAAGCATGAAGGTTAAAGCTACAAGCAGCGTAATGGTATACGGCAGCATCATGGAGCTGAGCGTACCGATACCGGCTTCTTTAACGTATTTCTGGCAGTAGAGTATAATCAGCGGATAAAACGCAAACATAGGCGTTACAACGTTTACGGCACTGTCACTTACGCGGTAGGCGGCCTGTGTAAGTTCAGGCGCAATGCCTACTGCCATCAGCATAGGCACAAAAATAGGCGCCAAAATTGCCCATTTTGCAGATGCAGAAGTGATGATAAGGTTCAGCAGGCCTACAAAAATTATAATGCCCAAAATTGTAATCTGCGGCGGCAAAGCCAGCGATTTTAAAAATTCTGCGCCGGATACCGCAAGCAGTACACCGATATTGGATGCACCAAACGCATACAGGAATTGTGCTGCGAAGAAGTAGAATACAACCATCTGCACGAGGGTTTTGGTAATTTCTTCCATAGCAGCGGTAACATCTTTAGGTGAACGGAATTTGCCGCACAAAATACCATATACAAGGCCGACAGCAGCTGCAAAAATAAAAATTACTGCTACAATGGACTGCATAATAGGAGCCTGGAAGCTGGCAATTTCGCCGTTAGGCGCACGCAGCAGGGAATCTTCCGGATAAAGGGCTGCAAACAAACCGATAATCATTAAAATTAAAATGCCGGTAGCAATCATAAAAGCACGGTTTTCGCGCGGAGTAATATCGGTATTGTTTTCATTGCCAAGGTCAAGGTCATCCGGCAGCGGATAAGTTCTCCACAGCCAGGGGTCAACTACTTTTTCGGTAACCCACCAGCAGGAAGCAATTACAAGGAAGGTAGAACCCAGCGCATAAAAATAATTGCAAAGTACGTTAACCTGATAAGTCGGGTCGATAATCTGCGCTGCGCTCTGCGTAAAGCCCTGAATTACAGGGTCGATTGCAGACGGGGTATAGTTGGCGGAAAAAGCACCGGCAATACCGGCAAAAGATGCCGCAACGCCGGAAAGCGGATGCTTGCCTGTTGCATAAAACATATATGCCGCAATCGGGATAATAATAACATAACCGGTATCCGGGCCAAGGTGGCTGACCATACCGGCAAGAATTACTACCGGAGTAATTAAAAACTTAGGTGTTACAGACAAGAGTTTTTTCAAGCCGGTGTTAATGTAGCCGGAACCATCGGCAATACCGATACCGAGAGTTGCCACAATAACCATTGTCAGCGGCGGGAAGTTAGCATAGTTGGTAACCATTTTGCTCATTAAAGTTACCAGCTCCTTACCGCTTAACATGTTGTTAACCGTAATTTGTTTGCCCGTTGCGGGGTGCACATAGTCGAAACTGATTTGCGACAGAATTGCAGACACAACGCAAACAATTACAAATGCGCCGATGAACAAAACGGTAATATCCGGGATTTTATTGCCGACACGCTCAATCAGCCCCAGGATGCCTCCCATTTGTTCTTTTTTAGCAGATTTTTCCAAATAAAGCGCCTCCTTTATATTTTATGCCGCAAAAAAATACTGTCCCCAAAGCGTGTTACCTTTGGGAACAGTACCAAGGGCAGCATATTATTATATACTAATAAATTTACAACGATGACAGCATATCGTCAACATATTTTTTAATTTTTTCAAGTTTTTTGCGTATATCTTTAACTTTTCCGCTGTCGCGTGCAACAACCTGCTCAATTTTGGCGCGGTGCTGCAAATAAGTGCGCTCCAGATTTTTAAGATAATCTTTAAGCGCTGCAACTTCCGGAACATCGCTGGCAACGGCAGCTTCCGTTACCTGCCATTCGCTGCCGCTGATGTTTACGCTGTCGCCATACTGCGGTATATAAGCAGCCGTACCGATACGGCGCTGCAATTCTCCGGCAAGTTCCATGGAAGCATCCACTTCGCCGTGCGTTACAAAAAACGCTTTCGGCTTCTGCGCCATTTTGCCGTACCAGTTTAAAAGCTGTTCCTTATCGGCATGGGCCGAAAAGCCCTTTAAATTGTAAATGCGCGCATTAACGCGGATATCCTCGCCCATAATTTTTACCTGACGCACGCCTTCAATAAGTTTGCGCCCAAGGCAGCCGTCCGCCTGATAACCGGCTATGATAACACTGCTGTCCTCACGCCAGAGGTTATGTTTTAAATGGTGCAGAATACGTCCGGCGTCGCACATGCCGCTGGCAGACAAAATAATTTTGGTGCCGGGCATTTCATTAATCATGCGCGATTCCTGCGCCGTGGCCGTAAAATGCAGCTGCTTCATCGAAAGCAGATGCCTGCCCTGCATTTCGTAAATTGCGCGCGCCTCATCGTCAAACTCCTGCGGGTTGCCAAGTACAATCTGCGTAGCTTTATTAGCCATCGGGCTGTCTATGTAAATAGGTATATCGCTGGAAATTTTTCCTTCGTGCGCCAGCTTTTGGAAATAATACAAAAGCACCTGCGTACGCCCAACGGCAAACGCCGGAATAATGATGTTGCCGCCGCGCTCTGCCGTATCGTTAACAATCTCGGCCAGTTCAGCAGCTTTATCGTAAACTTTATGCACACGGTTGCCGTAAGTAGATTCCGTTATGATAAAATCGGCGCCCTGAAGCTGTTCCGGGTCTTCCAGAATCGGCGCACCGGGCTGACCGACATCGCCGGTAAAAATAATTTTTGTTTTTTTGCCGTCTTCCTCGGCAAAAATTTCTGCAATGGCAGAACCGGCAATGTGCCCGGCTACTTTAAATTTGGCCTTAATGCCGGGAATAACGTCAAATTCTTCGTCAAAACCGCGTACTGCAAAATTTTTAAGCGCAGCATAAGCTTCATCAACCGTATAAAGCGGCTTAACGAATTTGCGCCCTGCACGCATTCCCTTACGGTTGGCAAATTCCGCATCCGATTCGTGAATATGCGCACTGTCCGGCAGTAAAATGCCGCATAATTCCAGCGTGGTTTTTGTGCAGTACACCGGCCCTTTATAGCCCTGCGCAACCAGTTTCGGTATCAGGCCGCTGTGGTCGATATGCGCGTGCGTTAAAACCATGGCGTCAATTTCACCGGGGTTAAAAACAAAATCACGCTCATTAAAAGCGTTTACAAGTTTAGAACCCTGAAACATACCGCAGTCAACCAGCACTTTCCTGCCGCCTGTTTCTATAAGATAGCATGAACCGGTAACCATCCTTGTGGCACCCAAAAAAGTAATTTTCATCGTCACGCCTCCTTCGAATCCATATTAAGAATTCTGTTATATAATTCTACAAAAAAATATTATTCCCTGCCGTTTTAAAAACTGCCGCAAAGCAAAAAAATATTATGCCTGCTTACAAGCATAATATTTTCAAAAGTTTTTATTCTGTTTCAGCAATTCTTCGGCCGCTGCCGCAGGACATAAATTTGAACCAACCGCGTGGTATTTTTCGGAATAAATTCCGTGGCAGTCGCTGCCGCCTGTGCAAAATAAACCGTAATCTGCCGCTGCCTGCAATACAATTTTCTGCCAGTAGGCATTATGCACCGGATGCTTAAGTTCTATACCCCATAAGCCTGCTTTTTTTAATTCCGGCAGTATTTCAAAATTATTTTGCTGCCCCGGATGCGCCAGCACCGTTTTGCCGCCACTTTCCGTTATTACTTTTACAGCGCTGGCGGCATTTACATATTTTATGCCAAAATCTCCCGGCCCGCCGCCGTGAAAAATTTTATGATAAACATGCCCGAATATTTTATCTTCCTGCCCGCTTTCAAATAAATAACGGACTATGTGCTTTTTAAAAATATATTTATGGGCATATGGCAAAACGTCTGCTTCCGTTATTTTATACCCAAGTTTTTGCAGCACTTTTATTTTTTGCAGTGAATTTTCGTGCCGCGCTTCGGCAACGGGCCTGCATAAAGTGTTTATGGCTTTTGCACTTTTTAAACCGTAACCTAAAATATGCACCTTTTTGCCTGTTTCAGCATCGCATGCAGATATTTCCACACCCGGCAGTACGGTTATTCCGTATCTTCTGCCAAGCGCAAGGCTTTCCTGCCAGCCTTCTGTTGTGTCATGTTCAGTAAATGCCAAAACCTTAATTCCAACGGCAGCAGCCTTTTGCAAAATACTCTCCCTGCTGTCGCTGCCGTCCGAAAATACAGAATGTATATGTAAATCTGCCTTCATTTCCGCACCTGTTTCCCATAGCTAACTTTATTTTTATCTTACAAATCTTTTTCCGTATCTGCAAGCGCCGCAGGGCATTTTTTACCAAGGTTTTACTTTAGCGTATTTTGTTTGTTTTGTTTTTAATACTGCTTTATTTTTATTTAACTTAGCGCAAAAAATACCGGAAACCGTATAAAGGCTTCCGGCATTATATTATTTACGTTCTATACTTGTTGTTCCGGCAGTTATAAGTTTTTCAATGGCCTCCTGCGGCCATAAATCGCACGGCCAGGTAAAGGTTTCCGATTTGCGCTTTTTAAAAATTCTGAACGGCTCATCCGAGTTATCATACATATGCACAATATCGCACACGCCGATAAGTTCCGGCACCAGCCCCAGCGCTTTATGCCAGCGAGAAATAATTTTATCTTTCGGCACAGGATGCCCGCCCGACGCCACGCGCGAAAACACGCGGTACACATTAATTGCCGGGTCAACCGTTAAAACATAAATGCACCTTATAAAATAGCCCTGCTCTTTGGCGCGGTGCAGCAAATCAAGGTTACGGCGTGTTGAAAGCACGGTTTCAAACGTAAAGCTCTGTTTCTGCGCCAGTGCTTTTTCACGCAGGTCTTCGGCAATTTTAGCCGCTTCCAAATCTTCGCACAGCAAATTCTTTTTAATTTCGTCCGCATTAATATACGGCTGAATTATTTTGGCAAGCATGGTAACAGTTGTTTTGCCGCTGCCATTAGGCCCGGCAAAAACAATTATTTCCGGCTTTTTATCATTATTCATCTTCATACACTTTTCTGCCGTCAGGATATTCAAGATATGCGCGGCGTTTTTCTTTATCGTAACGTGCCACAGGTATGCCAAGCAGTTTTTTCTTAACACGCTCAAGCATTACCGCATTGCGGAAGCGTACGGTAAGTTCATCCGTATTATCAGTTTTGCGCTGTAATAAATCCAGCACTTCCTGTTCAATTTCTTCCATTTTAACCTCCGCACTTATTAACCGCGGGTTTGCCCGCTGCCGTTAATCAGGAATTTATACGAAGTAAGTTCCGGCAAAGCCATAGGCCCGCGCGCATGCAGTTTTTGCGTGCTGATGCCGATTTCCGCGCCGAAGCCGAATTCAAAACCGTCTGTAAAGCGAGTTGAAGCGTTAACATATACCGCCGCCGCATCTACGCAATCCTGAAATTTACGCGCCGCATTGTAATCTTCGGTTACAATGCATTCGGAATGTTTGGTGCCGTATTTGTCAATATGCTCCAGCGCTTCGTCAATATTTTCCACAATTTTAACGGAAAGGCGCAAATCGCCGTATTCCGTTGCCCAGTCTTCTTCCGTTGCAGGCTGTACGCGTTCATCAAACTCCTGCGTTGCCAGGCAGCCAAAAACAGTTACGCCCGCTTTAAAATATTCGTCCAGCATCTGCGGCAAAAACTTACCGGCCACATCTTTATGAACCAGAAGCGTTTCCATAGCGTTGCAGACGGAAGGACGCTGCACTTTGGCATTAAAGGCAATTTTGCGTGCCATGGCGCAGTCTGCGGCTGCATCCACGTAAGTATGGCATACGCCGCTGCCGGTTTCAATAACAGGCACAGTGGCGTTTTGTACAACCGCTTTAATTAAGCCTGCACCGCCGCGCGGAATTACTACATCAACAAAATCATTAAGTTTAATTAACGCCGTTACAGCAGCACGGTCGGCAGTATCAATAAACTGAATTGCCCCCTGCGGTATGCCTGCGGCTTCAGCGGCTTCGGTAAGCACGCCTGCAACCGCCATGTTAGACTGCATGGCTTCACTGCCGCCCTTTAACACAACCGCGTTGCCGGATTTTAAGCACAGGCCAATAGCGTCTGCCGTTACATTGGGGCGTGCTTCATAAATAATGCCGATAACGCCGAGCGGTAC
>ERZ780166.1647-NODE-1647-length-11409-cov-1.983530_pt1 | contig 11409 bp, 11 predicted proteins | sample MGYA00511366_ERZ780166 | MGnify/ENA primary metagenome ERZ780166 (study PRJEB29588, sample SAMEA2162231) | human gut metagenome | biome: human gut; feature: human-associated habitat; material: faeces | place: Denmark | collected 2008/2010 ...
GTTTGGGCTTGAGCGGCTCTTCCGATTCTTTGACCAAGCGTTCGAGTGTAGATTTGTTGCGACTACCCTTTGTGCGCCCTCGTTTGCCAGGAACCGTCACATTAGCTAGTATAACGTTTGCTAAATAAGGCTATTAATTAACTCATGGACCTCGTCAAGCTTCCATCGCCAACGGAAAGGTACGGGGTCTACGTTGGTTTCATCGATCCATTTCGCAATGTGATCTCTCAGCTCCTCCTTCGAATTGACACGAAGACCGCGCAAGCTTTGGCGTGCCATCTTACTGAAGAAAGCCTCGATGAGATTGAGCCACGATGCATGCTTCGGTGTGAAGATGAACTGAAAGCGGCCTTTCCTCGTGTCAAGATAAGCGCGCGTCTCTTTCGACGTGTGGATCGAATGATTATCCAACACAATGAATATCTTGCATTCTTTGGCATACGTTTCATCAATCATTTTGAGGAAGTCGACAAAGTCTGAGCTCTTGTGACGTTCGCGGATCAGACTGTGTACTTTGCCTGTAATCAGATCGATGCCGGCAAGCAGAGAAAGCGTTCCGTGGCGGCGATATTCGTAGTCACGACGCGTAAAGCCCTTCCCGGGTTGCGGCGACCGATCGGGATGAATGTTCCCAATAGCTTGAATTCCCGGCTTTTCGTCATAAGAAATATAGACGGTGCCGTTCGGTTGCGATGCCCCCTCGAGCGTATCGATGAAGCGAAGGTCAATCTCTACTCGCTTGTAGAGAAGAAGGACTTCCTGCGCTTTAGCTTCAAAATCAGGGTCCTTTTTCTCCAGGTAATAGCGGATACGGTGCGGCTTGATCTCACCTTCTTCGAGAATTGTCCAGATCGTAGACTTGGAGGCTTTCCCCAGAGAGTCCCCAAAGTGGTGTTCCTCCGCATGCTTGCGTACGTAGACCGCAAGAGTCTCCATTGACCAAAGCGCTTGCGTCGGCCCATCCGGCAAATCCTTTGGCGGCGTGCAGGCCAGAGAACGTACCCAGGTACGCGCATCATCACTGATCGTTGCAGGGCGTCCGCTGCGCTTGAGATCCTCCAGAGCCATCATTGGACCGATCTGTAATGCCTTCCGCAGAAAACGGGCGACCGCGCTCACTGAAAGCTTGGCTTCCTCTGCAAGCTCCTTTTGTGGCTTTCCGCTGGCCGCGCCTAGCAGAATTCGGGCGCGTTGCACTTGGCGATGCTCTGCCGTGCGTGAATTGGCGATCTGAGTCAATGAGGTAACTTGTTCTGGAGTGAGAGTTAGAGGGGTAACGATGGGGCGGCCGCGAGGCATGAGGAGGCTCCAGTAGATGAGGAGCTCCAATTATACCAGAACCAGCTATTTAATGGCTTTATTTACAGAACGTTATACTAGTCATTTTTCCACCCAATGATAGAGACTATTGGTCAAACTGGCGAGCTGCAGATGTATGGAACGGAAGATCTGAAATATCAACAACAATTTACAAAGATGACGTAACGTTGACCATTGACAGTTTCGGATTCGCTTCTGTAAGAGCAGGAAGAAACATCGATTATCCTGCCGAATGTTTAGTTCAACACCTTCGTGAATTTATTAATCGTGTTAAGTTTAGATCATGAAACTCTTTAAGTTTATAAAAACAATACTAGGTAGAAAATTCCGAAAACCATCTGTAGCGAACGTAGCCATTGTGAGTGACGGAGGCATTGGAGATTGTTTATGTTATCTAAATTACGCGAAACACTTGAAACAATATTGCCAAGGGAATATCGAAATTGACTTTTATACAAGGATTAGGTGTCCGGAGTCTCTCTACGACTTCGACGATAACTATATAAGGAACTTTTTCCAAAATCTAATATAAAGCACAAATTTGAAAATTATGACCTCGTCATTTGGATGCAGGAAAGATTTCCAAAAGTTCGCTATATTGACATATCTCGTTTAACTAAATTACAAAATTCTAAATTAATCGAAATCAGTAAGATATATAACAGTCACTATCGAAAATTTAAATTCTTTTATGATAACTCCCCAAAAAGCGATGGTTATTCTGCAATCTTATCACTTGTAACAGGAAAAAATCGAGTTAATCAACCAGATATATGTGACCTACTTCATATAAAAGACTTTGCAATAAATATACCTACAACAAAAGATGAAGAAGTTTTAAGCAAATTTTCGCTTTTAAATAAAAAATACGTAACAATTAATAGATCGGTTGATTCAAATAAAAAGCAATGGGAGTCTACAAAATTATGGCCCAAGAGTTACAACATTGAGCTCATGAAAAGTTTAGTTTCCGATTACCCAAGTATCAGTTTCGTATATATCGGACCAAAAGTTGAAAACTGGCTTCCTCAAGAAATTATTAATTTAAGTGGTAGAACAACGTTCGAAGAATTAAAAGTCCTAATCAAATATGCAAACCTTCACATAGGTCCAGAAGGCGGCATGATACATATGCGCCATATCTTGTGTCGGAAACCAAGCATAGTTCTTTTTGGATCAACTTCTCATGAATTTTATGGTTACTCGGAAAATTTCAATATTTCAGCAAATAATGTTTGCAATGGTTGTGAATGGCTGATTGAAAACTGGAATGAACAATGTCTTCGGAACACCGGAAGTTCGTGCAAAAAACTGGAAGCAATACATCCGAACAATGTTCTCGAAATTATAAACAACATAATATAATTAAAAAATGCGTAATTATTTGTTAGACATTATAAAATTGTTTCTAGCATTATTTGTAGTGCTAGGACATACCTATATATTAGTGATCAGAAACAGTCCAAATCAAATGCTATCCTTGCAAAATATAGCTGTAGACGGTTTCTTCATAATTTCAGGTTTTTTCTTGGCCAAATCTACAAATAAAATAAAAAAAGAATATAGAGACAACTGGACATTATTCTTGAAATTCAACTTGCATCGTTATATACGTTTGTTTCCTGAATTTTTCGCCACTATAACCTTATCAGCGCTGGTTTATTATTTTGTTTTAGACATTAAACTTTTTAATTCAATCCCCGTTAACTTAATTTTTATTTCACAAATTAATACAATTGACGGTGTATTAAACGGTTCTTGGTTTGTTTCAGTTCTTTATTATGCAGGAGCGCTCCTTAGTGTTATTTTGCTGTTTAGCAAAGATAATATTAAATATTCCTTAATATTCATTTTAACATTATTTTCTTTCTTGTTTCTATATTCTTACTACGGCAACCTATCATTAAACCAATATCCATTGATTGCGGACTGGTTATCTATCGGATGGATAAAAGGGCTGATGGATCTTGGTATAGGAATTTTAACTTTTTCAGTTGCGGAAATATCAAATAAAAATCAAATCAAATTTCAAACAAAACCTGCGATTGTTATTGCTTTAATTGCTCTAATTTTTGTACTTTATTCTGGTATACATTTTGGGCTTGGGCGTCGAGATTTTCTCTGTTTACCAGGGTACGCTGTGCTCATATATTTGTGTTCTATAGATCAAACTCAACTAGCATTAAAAGAGATTTCTGGTAAACGATGGGGGGGGGTACTAAAATCGCTTAGTTATTTCAGCATACCAACGTATGCTTGGTATCTTAGTCATTGCCTAGTGATTGACCTATTGTTGAAATTCACAAATATTAAACTCCTACCCTCGTTTGTGCAGATTGTTACGGTCATAATCACATCGTGGATTTTGGCTATAATTTTATACAAAGTTTCTAAATTAATCAGAAAAATTAACCTAAATACTATTTTATTCAAGTAACATGACTTCTTATTACCAAAAACTAACTGACAAAGTTGTCAACCTTAAAAAACATGAAAACAAACCATTTCGCCTAACATTAAAGTTATGGTGGTGGTGCATACATTATGGTTTTTATCATCCTAAAGATAAACCAATCAAAAGAGTCGATACTCAAAACATTACACAACCAGAACTTAACAACAACATAGCAAGAGAAAATAAAACTATTAATGTCGCATTCTTTGAAGGAGGTGGCATTGGTGACGTAATAATACAGACGCTTTATATAAAAGAATTAAAAAAGCAAATAGATTGCGAAACATATTTCGCATTCGCAAGTAAATGTCCTCAAGTTTACGATAATTTCCCTTTTATTGATGAATCAATAAAAGGCGAAATAAAAAATCGAAATGATTTCGACGTTATCATAACCAGTCGACGAATGTATCATATTGACATTGTCAATCCTGGAAAGATAAAAAACTTTCCCCTTGGTTTTATAAATTTTGCATAGACAATGAAAATTTACGCATAAATATATTAAAGGATTCATTTGAAAATGATAATTTACTAACTCAATACGCTCAGATTTTTAACAAGTCTCGCATCGAACAAGCAAATGTTTTAGGATTACTTCCTATTAACAAAAAGTCCAACTACTTCATGAAATGGAATAGTGGTATTGAAGATACACTGAATAAATTTAACTTATTTAACTGTACATATATAACTGTATCCCGAGCTGTCGGCACTGTTTCAAAGTCACATCCAAAACTTTGGCCGTTAGGATATTTTGAGGAACTTTGTAAACTCATTCATGATGAATTTCCACAATACAAATTAGTCCAAGTCGGAGCCAATGACACTCCAAATCATATTAAAAATGTCGATATTGATTTAGTTGGAAAAACTTCGATAGACGAATCGAAAATATTATTAAAATATTCACTTTTACATATTGATGTAGAAGGTGGTCTTGTTCACCTAAAAAGAACTCTAAATGGGCAAAGTATCGTTATTTTTGGTCCAACATCAAAAGATTTCTTTGGATACGAACAAAACATCAATCTTCGAGCTGACACATGTCCTCATACTTGTGAATGGGTTTCCAGAGAATGGACAGAAAAATGTCTTTTAACAAATGACCAACCCGCCTGCATGCTTGCACTAAAGCCTCAAATTGTTTTTAATTCAGTAAGAACTCAATTACAAACCATATTTAACCCTCATCACGCTTTTAAGAAAAGTTTTTCTTGCAATCTCGGCAATGATATATCACTTATTGGATTTGATCTAGAAGTAATACAGAATATTCGTCAAATAAACAAGGATTCAAAGATTACAGTCTATGACGAATATGATTCTGATGGAATCTATTTTGCTAAAAGAATGATTGAAAAACTCGGTTTAAAAAATGTAAAGCTTAATTTTGGAAATATTTATAACATTCCCGCCGAAAATAAATCTATAAAATATGTTGTTATTTCCGAATCAGGGATAATTCGATATAAATCTGATTTCGGGATTGACATGGAACTCAATCGTATATTAACTATGGATGGCTCTATCTCTCTACAAAACTCAGAATATGTGCGTCAAAGAATTTTAGCCTCATTAAATATTAGCGGTTTCGATGAAAATTCAAAATTTATAAACCTTACGAGAGTTTAAGAATTATGAAAAAGAAAATTGCTTTTGTTTTTGCGTTTTCGTCAAATCTGGCTTTTGCAGCCGGGAACTGTGCCATAGCCTTAAATCGATATATGAAAAATAAAAACTATGACATAGTAATGTTGCATAATGAACTCCCCGAAAATGATATCACAGCTTTCTCTAAAATTGATCATGTTATTCTAAAGCGTTTTGAACTTAATGAGGACTTTGTTCAACGCATGTTGAACAACCTTCCAAAAGACTCCAGATTTAGGACAAGAAACCATTTAATGTGCTTCGGTCATTTTGAAGCTTTTAAACTGCTTCGAGAATATAAAACTGTAATCTATAATGACGTTGACATAAGTATTCAAAAAGATTTATCCCCACTTCTCGAATATGGGCCAATAGGTCTAACAGAAGATACTCCATGGAAAGTAAGAGATCAATTTACCAAACCAATTGATGGGTATTCAATGGATATGCCATCTTTTTGTTCAGCAGTAATGGTGCTAAATGACTCGATCCCTTACGAGGATATGTATCAATACTTGTGGAAAACAAGTATTGAACTATCATATTTCTTAATAAATCCGGACCAATCTATCATTAATTTAGCCCTTCAAAAATTTAATTTAACTCCAAAACTAATACCTCTCAATGAATATCAGTGTATTTCCTGGAAAGATGAAGCAATAACTTCTAGTGTCGTACATTTTGGTACAGACAAAAAAGTTTGGAATAATACGAATATTTGCAACGCATTCCCCGAATGGTACCGAACACATTTGTTATGGCTCGATCTCGGCGGAAGTGATTTTGATCAAACAAAAATAACCCCCCGAAATTGTCGAGGCACCCTTGATGCATATGATAACGCAGAACAGAAGATAAAAGATTTGTCTGACAAATTAAGACAAAAGGAAAGCAGCAATTCTAAACGAAAAGATTTTTATATATCAAAACTACTTGTGTTTTCTTGTATCTCCATTCAAAACATTACAAGATATAAACTCTTTGGTAAGTTAACTGTTTGCAAATCGATTTCTAATATTTTGTAACAAGGATTTAATCATGAAATTTCTAGTGACAGACGGATCCGGTTTTATTGGCTGTAACAACATTCTCGAACTAAATAACCGAGGAGAGAATGATATTCTCGTAGTTGACAACATGTCTAATCCAGATAAATTCAAGAATCTAACAATTTGCGATATATCTGATTATTTTGATAAAAATGATTTTATTAAATTGGTTATAAGTGGAAAAGCACCGAGACCTGACATTATTTTTCATCAAGGAGCTTGCTCAGATACTACAGAAAGAGACGGGGTATACTTAATGAACAATAACTACCGATATACTCTTACCCTCTTTCGCTGGGCTCAATTATTAAGAGTCCCTTTCATTTATGCTTCATCAGCAGCAACTTATGGTTCTCATACTCAATTTATTGAGAATCGTCAGTTCGAAGAACCTCTTAACCTATATGGCTACTCTAAGTTTTTATTCGATCAAGTACTCCGAAAGGAAATCAACAAAGGTTTAGCTGCTCCTGCAATCGGACTTAGATATTTTAATGTATACGGACCACATGAAGAGCATAAAGGCCGTATGGCAAGCGTTGCTTTCCATCAGTACTTTCAATTTAAATCTGACAAAAAAGTCAAACTTTTCGAAGGTTGTATGGGATATGAAAACGGTCAACAACAACGAGACTTCATTCACGTAAAAGATGTTGTAAAAGTATTAATACATTTCATGGAACATCCTGTGTCCGGAATTTTTAACTGCGGCACCGGACGAGCTCAAACATTTAACGATGTAGCATTGTCTGTTGTCAATTCCTTTAAAACAAATGGAAACTTCATTTCTTTAAATGAAGCTGTTGATTCCAAGCAGATTGAATATATTCCATTCCCAAAAGATTTAATTGGTAAATATCAAGCTTATACCCAAGCAAACCTTACTAAACTTCGTAAAGCTGGCTGCAATGTTGAATTCAGATCTGTAGAAGAAGGTGTTTCTGATTACATGTCCTATCTAAAGAAAAAGTTCAATTAATTTTCATTATATATTTATATAATGATATCACCAAGTTTAATTTTAAATTATTAAGGTCAATCGCAGGAGGATATGTCAGCAAACATTCTCCCTTCTCACAACTCCTTAATCAAAAACAACGATCTTCTAGGGATGAAAATATTTCTTCACAATCGGATTAAAAAAATTAACCCAGCCATTCGACGATTAATAACATATTTACATCCACATCGCACTTTAATTATTTTTTCTATCTTCTTCATGATTGCCTCTGCGGCATCATCCTCTTTGATAGCAGTCCTCTTAGGGAAGCTTACCGACGTTGGATTTTATGAAAAGCAAGATTGGATTCTTGTAATTGCCCCTATAGGATTGATATTAATATCAATTTTGAACGGCGGTAGCATGTTTATGAGCAACTATCTTTTATCCAGAGTTAGCCAGTCCTTGCTAAAACAATTGCGACAAGAGCTGTATACAAAAATCATTCACTGGCCTGCCGCTACTTACCAAAACAACCAAACGGGCATGATTGCAGCAAAATTTGTTAACGAAGCTAATGTTGGGTTATCTCAGACCACAAAATCTGCCATTATTCTCGTCCGAGACTCTGTTCAACTTATTTCACTTATCGGGGTTCTCGTTTGGCATAACATTACTTTAACCTTGGTAACTTTTGTAATCGCCCCCGCTATCGTTTGGCTTCTAAAGACGATTTCGCGAAAAATTAAAGGTGTTCTGCAAAGTTCTCAACAAAATATTGCATCCTTACTTATTCACGTTAAGGAATGCTGTGAAGCCCGCAAAGTTATCAAAATCGCCGATAGCTACGACCATGAACTCTCGCGCTTCAACACCATCAACCAAGAAGTCAGAAAGCTTGCCCTGCGCATGACGAAAATCAGTTCCATGGCAACCCAACTCATTGGGATGGCAGGTGTCGCCGGCGGTCTCACAGTAGCCATGATCCAAACCCAAGCAGGCCTTCTTACCCTTGGTGATTTCATTACCTTCATCACGGCCATGTTGCTTCTAATGCCCCCTTTGCGTCGCATCACGGGCATCAACACCGCCTTTGTCGCCATGTCGGTTGCCGCTGAGTCTATCTTTGCAACATTAGACACGCCCTTGGAACCCGACAACGGCACTGAGAAATTAAACCGAGTCCATGGTAACGTGACTTTTCGCAATGTAACCTTGCGGTACCCGAATACCGACCATGATGCGGTGCATGATTTCAATCTCTCGGTCAAATCCGGCGAGACGATTGCCTTGGTCGGAACTTCGGGATCCGGCAAGACGAGCTTGGTCAATCTTCTCCCCCGCTTTTTGAACCCGACAAGCGGCACCATCCAAATTGACGGCATTGATACTCAAACCGTCACCCTGCAATCATTGCGCCAGCAGATCGCTATCGTCGGACAAGACGTTTTTCTTTTTGACGGAACGATTCGCGACAATATCCGCTACGGGAATCCTGATGCTACAGACGAAGCCATCCATCGTGCAGTGGAAGCCGCTGCGCTTTCTGATTTCATCGCCTCATTGCCTCAGGGCTTAGATACTCCCGTCGGAGAAGCCGGCGACCACCTTTCCGGCGGCCAGAAGCAGCGTCTCTCTATTGCACGTGCCCTTTTGAAGAATGCTCCCATTCTCATCCTTGATGAAGCCACTAGTGCCTTGGACGCCGAAAGCGAATTCAAGATTAAGACCGCTCTGTCTACCCTCATGAAAGATCGCACGACCTTCATCGTGGCCCATCGGCTTTCCACCGTTCAGGACGCCGATCAAATCGTCATCATGCAGAACGGCGAAATCCAGGAAATCGGTACCCACGATCAGCTGATCCAGAAAGGTGGCCTATACGCTCATCTTTGCGAGCTTCAGGGTATGCAGTCAAAGGAGAACGCCTGATGCCGAATTTCAATTTCGACCCCGTACTCCTGCGGCTCGCGAAGTATGCGCTCCCTTACAAGTTTCAGATCGTCATCGCATGCCTGTGGATGGTCGGGGTCGCCAGTATGTCGTCCCTCACGGCCACACTGCTGGGCAAGATAACCGATGCCGGTTTTTACGAAGGCGGCGAGGCCTGGGCTGTAGTAGCGGCGCCAGTCGCACTACTGGGGGTCACATTGCTTTTTGCGGTCTCAACCGTGATGAGCAATTACATCCTCACCAAAGTGAGCCAATCCATCCTGGTGACGCTTCGCACGGAACTTTTCACCAAAGTTCTGAAGTGGCCGCTCGACCAATACCAAGCCCACTCAACGGGGCTTATCTGCTCCAAATTTGTCAACGAAGCCAACATAGCGCTTTCCGGCGCCGTGCAGGCGGCCATCGTTTTGGTGCGAGATTCGATGCAGGTTGTAGCTCTCTTTGCTCTGCTTCTCTGGCAAAACTGGATGCTTACCCTCGTTGCCTGCGTCGTGGGGCCGATTGCCGCCATCATCCTCCGTCGTATTCGAAAACGGATGCGCAAGATCGTGGCAGAGAGTCAGCAAGCGATTGCCGACATCCTCTCCCGAGTTCAAGAGTCGTACGAAGCCGAAAAGCTCATCAAAGTCAGCAATACCTATGAGTTCGAAACCCAGCGCTTCGATACGGTCAATGAAACCATCCGCCGTACGGGACTGAAGCAACAAAAGCTCACCGGCATGGGAACTCCGGTCACTCAGGTCGTCACTATGGCCGGGGTCGCGGTTGTTGTCGCCTTCGCCCTCTTTGAAGCACAACAAGGATTACTGACGGTTGGAGAATTCATCACCTTCCTTTCCGCCATGCTCTTGCTGATGCCCCCTCTGCAACATCTGGCGGGCCTCAATGCCACCTTTACCTCGGTGAGTGTTGCAGCTCAGAGTGTCTTCTCCTTGATCGACACACCGGAAGAAACCGACAGCGGCACACAATCGCTCCAACACGCTCGCGGCGAGATTACGTTCACCGACGTCCACATGACCTACCCCGGAAGTTCTACCGAAGCTTTAGCCGGTATTTCCTTCTCGGTTGCAGCCGGCGAGCACGTTGCGTTGGTCGGGCACTCCGGCTCCGGCAAATCCACCGCCGTCAATCTTGTTCCCCGCTTCTGGAACGTTTCCTCTGGTTCGGTGAAAATTGACAACATCGACGTGAGGGATCTGACGCTCTCAAGCCTCAGACATCAAATCTCCGTCGTCAGCCAGGACGTTTTCCTCTTTGACACTTCAATCCGTGAAAACGTCACCTACGGACTCACCGGAATCACCGATGAAGACGTCAAAGCAGCCATTGAAGCCGCTGCTCTGACCAAGTTCGTCCAGACTCTGCCTCAAGGCCTGGATACCCGTGTCGGCGAAAACGGCAACCTGCTCTCGGGTGGCCAAAAGCAACGTGTTTCCATCGCCCGCGCGCTTTTGAAAAACGCCCCAATCTTGATTTTGGACGAAGCCACGAGTGCCTTAGACAGCGAATCGGAGCAGAAGATCAAAGTCGCCTTAGATCGCCTGATGAAAGGCCGAACCTGTCTGATGGTCGCGCATCGATTCTCAACGATCGAAAACGCCAACCGCATCATCGTCATGGATCTGGGACGGATCGTTGAAGAAGGCACACCGGACGATTTGATCGCCAAGAACGGGATCTATGCCAAGCTGAAAGCTTTGCAAACGGGAGGAACGATGTGAGCAATCGCCTTCCTGAAGAAGTACGCATCAAGGCGTGTCAGCTTTTTTCCCTTGGCTACGGTTACAAAGGTACTCAATCTCAACGTCTACACCGTTCGTGATTGGAAACGCGACTATGCGAGTATGAGCCGCAGCAGCCGCACAATAAATCCCGTCGGCCGACGCCCCGAAGATAAGGCTGACATCGTCAGAGAAAACCGAAGAATCTTTCAGATGCTCGTCCAAGAAGAATCCATTCGTCATATTGCCGAGGTCATGAATTTGTCAGAAGCCACCATTCGTCGACGGATTCGGCAAATGCAGGCTGATCTCTTT
>ERZ780166.1650-NODE-1650-length-11385-cov-2.154722_pt1 | contig 11385 bp, 10 predicted proteins | sample MGYA00511366_ERZ780166 | MGnify/ENA primary metagenome ERZ780166 (study PRJEB29588, sample SAMEA2162231) | human gut metagenome | biome: human gut; feature: human-associated habitat; material: faeces | place: Denmark | collected 2008/2010 ...
ATCGTGTCAATACAACAGCATTATTAACTAATAATGGTGAAGAAAATAGAGTCCTTAAATTAGTAGAAGAATTAAAACAAAAAGAGAAAGTAATTTTATTTATTGACGAAATACATACATTAATAGGTAATGATGCAGCTGGAGCCTTAGACCTAGCCAATATGTTTAAAGAAGGACTAAGTCGTGGAACAATTAAAATGATTGGTGCTACTACAACATATGAATATGAAAAATATATCATGCGTGATAAAGCCTTCTTAAGAAGATTTGAAAAGGTAGATGTATCAGAACCAACTGAAGAAATGACCGTAGAAATTCTTTTAAAAACATTACCCAAATTAGAAAAACAAACAGGAGTAATTCTTCCTTATACCGATTTTATTAAGGAAAAAATAATGAAATTCATTGTAAATATGACAACAGAATTTAAAAGAGTATATGAAATATCATCTAGATATCCCGATATAGCTTTAGTAATATTAAGACAATGTTTCTCTAATGCTATATATGAAGATCGTAAAACAATAGATTTTAAAAATATATACGATGCCGTAAGAACAACCAAAGCCGTATATCCAGATGTAATAAAAAAAGAATTAGTAAACTTTAAAGAAATATTTAAAGATGAATTAAAAGCAGAAAATATAGTTATAGAATAGGAATTTAAAGTTCCTATTTTATTAATTAATTGTGGATTTCTTATTTGGCTGTGGAATAAAAAACTTTAAAAAATATCCGAAAAGTAATATAATAAATTAGAGAGGTGAAACAATGAAATTAGAAAAAATATTAAATAACATTGATTATAAATTAATAAAAGGAAGTCTAGATACCGAAGTATCAGGATTATACTATGATTCCAGAAAAGTAACTAATGGTTCAGCTTTTATATGCTTATCAGGAACTCAAGTAGATGGTCATGATTATATTGAGTTCGCTATTGAAAAAGGAGCAACAACAATCATTATCGAAAAAGATGTTGAAGTACCTGAAGATGTAACTGTAGTAAAATTACCAAATACTAGAAAGAATTTATCATTATTAGCCATAAATTATTTTGATAATCCTGCTAGTAAATTAACTATGATAGGAATAACAGGAACCAAAGGTAAAACAACAACATCATGGATGATTAAGAATATTCTTGAAGAAGATGGTCATAAGACTGGAGTTATAGGTACAATGGGAGTATTTATCGGAAACACTCATTACGATACCGTAAATACAACTCCTGAAAGTTATGATATACAAAAATATCTAAAAGAAATGGTAGATGATAAAGTAGAATATGCCATTATGGAAGTATCATCTCAAGCTTTAAAAGTAGGAAGAGTAGAGGGCCTTTCCTTTGATTACGGAGTATTTACTAACTTAACCAAAGACCATATCGGTGAAGGAGAACATGAGAATATGGAAGACTATATTTATAGTAAAAGCCTATTATTCCAAAAATGCAAACATGGTATACTAAACATTGATGATATCCACTATGAAGATATGATAAAAAATAGTACTTGTGATATACATACCTTTGGTAAAAATAAAGAAGCTAATCTTTTAATAGATAATATCAAATTATTAAGAAAAGAACATTTTATAGGACTAGAACTAAATACTAAAGGAATCATAGAAGATACTTTTCTAGTAAATACACCAGGAGAATTCTCAGCTTATAATGCTTCTAGTGCTATTTTAACAACATATCTAATAGGGTGCAAAGTAGAAAATATTAAAAAAGCCCTATCAAAAGTAGCAGTAAAAGGAAGAGTAGAAATAGTACCAGTATCTAGTAAATATAGTGTTATAATAGATTACGCCCATAATGGAGTATCAATGCAAAGTATACTAGAGACTATGAGAGCATATAATCCAAAAAGAATCGTAAGTTTATTTGGCTGTGGTGGAAATAGAAGTAAAGAGCGTCGCTATGACATGGGCGAAATATCCGGAAGACTAGCAGACTTTACCATAGTAACTGAAGATAATTCTAGATATGAAGATATAAATGATATCATGAATGATATCGAAATAGGCTTAAAGAAAACATCCGGAAAATACATAAAAATACCAAGTCGTAAGGATGCTATAAAATATGCTATTGATAATGCAAAAGAAGGAGACATAATTCTTTTGTTAGGAAAAGGTCATGAGACATATCGTGAAATAAATGGTGTAAGAGAACATTTAGATGAAAGAGAAATAATAAAAGACATCTTAAATAACAAATAAATATTTACAATAAATAAAATATCTGCTAATATATAATTAAAGAAAAGGAGAGTGCAGAAATGTTACCATTTAAAAGAGCAAACATCTTATTACCAAAAGATGTAGACATGACCAAATGGTCAGTAGTAGCTTGTGACCAATATACAAGTGAACCAGAATATTGGAAAGAAGTAGAGAGTATAGTAGGTTCTTCACCATCAACTCTAAATCTAATCTTACCAGAATTATATTTAGAAGAAGAAAATGTTGAAGAAAGAATCAAAAAGATAAATTTAACAATGGAAGACTATTTAAAAGAAAATGTCTTCCGAGAATATCCAAATACCATGATTTATCTAGAAAGAAAACAAAGTGATGGTAAAGTAAGAGAAGGATTAATGGGAATGGTTGACTTAGAAGACTATTCTTATGAAAAAGGTTCTCAAACACTAATAAGAGCAACTGAAAAAACCGTAATTGAAAGAATACCACCAAGACTAAAAGTAAGAGAAAATGCTCCCTTAGAATTACCACATATAATGATTTTAATAGATGATGAAAAGAAAAATATTATCGAAAGTTTAAAAAACAAAGTAACAACTAAAGATATCGTTTACGACTTTGACCTAATGGAAAATGGAGGTCACATTAAAGGTTATAACTTATCTGATGAAGTAATTAAAGATATCGAAAAAGGATTAGAAGGCCTTATGGATAAAGATTACTTTGAAAAGAAATATAATGTTAAAGATAAAGGAATACTACTATTTGCAATGGGAGATGGAAATCATTCATTAGCAACCGCTAAAGCAAATTATGAAAACCTAAAGAAAACTATGAGCAAAGAAGAATATTTAAATAATCCAGCTAGATATGCCTTAGTAGAAATAGTAAACTTACATAGTGAAGCTTTAGAATTTGAACCAATACATAGAGTAATATTTAATACAGATGTAAATAACTTAATTGAAGAATTAAATAAATATTATGATATTAATGAAGAAGGAAAAGGAGAATACTTTGAATTAGTTACTAAGGATTTTGATAAGAAGTTATATATTTCTAATCCTAAATCTAATATAGCAGTAGGTTCCATTCAAATGTTCTTAGATGAATACCTAAAAGATCATGAAGGAAAACTAGATTATATTCATGGCGATGAAACAACTAGAAGTATGGGCAAAGAAGCAAATAATGTAGCCATACTATTTGAAGCAATGCCTAAAGAAGAATTATTTAGAACTGTAATATTAGATGGTGCCTTACCTAGAAAAACATTCTCTATGGGACATAGTTATGATAAGAGATTCTATTTAGAAGCAAGAAAAATAAAATAATAAAATTAACCAAATTTAGGTTAATTTTTTTTAATTATATGTTATACTTATAGTAGGTGATAAAAAATGAAAAAGTTAAATATTTTTTGCATAATAATAGGCATAATATGCCTCTTAGTAGCGGGTTACATAGTAACAGATAAAATATTAGTAACAGAAGATAATAAAATAGAAATAGATGAAGAAAAAGAACTAAAAGATATCAACAATCATTTATCTAAAATAGGTTCTCCTCTTGGTTGGTTAATAGTAAAAGAAGGTATTGATAGTCAAGATGATAATGGTAAATATAGTCCTAAATATAATTATAATTACCTAGAAAAATATGAAAATAGACAATTATTTGTTATGGAATATATATTAAGTTATCAAGAAAATATAGATAATTTTACAGTTTTATCAGCAGGAGACCAGTCTGTAGTAGAAGATACTCCTACTAGTGATTTTACTTTAGCATATTTAGATTACAAGATATTTAATAAATACTATAAAGAATTACTAGGAGAAGATTTTAAAATAACTAAAGGCAAAATGGGTAATACTAAGTATGATAAAGATTATGTTTACTTTGATAATAGACATCCTGGTAGTAATGGTGTATATGTATCAATGATTACTAGTGATAAAGTAGAATATAAGAAAGGAGAATATATAGCAAGTGTTAAAACTACTTATAGTACTAGACTAGCAGATATTCTAGATAAAGAAACTAGTGATGGTATAATATCATATACAAAAGATGGCAATAATAATATTATATTAAAATCATTTATATTAAAGAAGTAGAGAGTTATCTCTTTTTCTTTTGCCCTTACAGCCTTATATAAAATAAGTCTTTCAGGGTATGACAGAGCCTAAGGTCTCTGTCATAGCACTTTTGTTATAAAATTCATGAAAAATATTTACTTATTTAGCATAATATGGTACTATATAAATGGCTTTTCAAAAAATATACACAAATATTGATTTAATAATCCTAGTGCCTAATAGGTGGATATTAAAAAAGAGATATTTGGAAGCAAAACGAAAGGAGAGTGTTTAATATGACAGTAGTATCTATGAGCTATTTGTTAGAAGCAGGAGTTCACTTTGGTCATCAAACTAAAAGATGGAATCCTAAAATGAAAGAGTATATTTATAACTCTAGAGATGATATTTATATCATTGACTTACAAAAAACTGTTGCTAAAATGGAAGAAGCATATGAAGCATTAAATAAAATAGCAGCAGACGGAGGTAAAGTTCTATATGTAGGAACTAAAAAACAAGCCCAAGAAGTATGTAAAGAAGAAGCAGAAAGAAGTAACATGTATTACATGACTGAAAGATGGTTAGGAGGAACATTAACAAACTTCAAAACCATCAGAAGAAGAGTAAATCGTCTAGAAGAAATCGAAAAAATGGAAAAAGATGGTACATTTGATAGATTACCTAAGAAAGAAGTAGTAGGACTTAAGAAAGAATACGAAAAATTAAATAAAAACTTATGTGGTATTAGAGAAATGACTAAATTACCACAAGCAATCATTATTGTAGATTCAACTAAAGAATATAATGCAATAAGAGAAGCTAAAAAATTAGGTATTCCAGTATTTGGTCTAATTGACACTAACTGTGATCCAGACGATGTAGATTATGTACTTCCAGGAAATGATGATGCTGTAAGAAGTATCAAAGTAGTACTTGGTTCATTAACAAATGCTATTATTGAAGCAAATGGTGGAACTATTATTGATTATGTAAGTGAAGATGATAAAAAGCCTGTTAAAGAAAAAACTTTTGCTAAAAAAGATAAAAAAGAAGTAAAAGAAACTAAAGAAGTTACTGAAAAAGAAGAAATCAAAGAAGAAAAGCCAGAATTAGATTTAAATATCTTAACAGTAGCAGAACTTAGAGATTTAGCTAAGAAAAAAGAAATCAAAGGCTATTCAAAAATGAAAAAAGAAGAATTAATTGAAAATTTAAAATAAGGAGGAATATTATGATTACTGCAAATATGGTAAAAGAGTTAAGAGAAGCAACAGGAGCAGGAATGCTAGATTGTAAAAAAGCTCTTACTGAAACAAATGGTAATATGGAAGAAGCAATTACTTGGCTTAGAGAAAAAGGAATTTCTAAAGCTGCTAAAAAGCAAACAAGAATTGCTGCTGAAGGATTAGCTAAGGCTAAAGTAGAAGGAAATAAAGCTGTTATTGTTGAAGTAAATTCAGAAACAGACTTTGTTGCTAAAAATCCAGAATTTACTGGATTAGTAGATTTAATTGCTACTGCAATTTTAAGTAGTAATGTAAAAACAGTTGAAGAAGTAATGAAATTAGAAGTAGAAGGTAATACTATTGAAAATATTATTATTGACAAAACTGCTACTATTGGAGAAAAATTATCATTTAGAAGATTTGAACTAGTAGAAAAAGAAGATAATCAAGTATTTGGCACTTATTCACATATGGGTGGAAAAATTGTTACATTAGCAGTTTTAGAAGGAACTGATGAAGAAGTAGCAAAAGATGTTGCTATGCAAATAGCGGCTATGAGACCACTATATTTAGATAAAGATTCAGTACCTACTGAAAGAGTAGAAAAAGAAAGGGAAATCTTAACTGAACAAGCAGAGAATGAAGGACTAGATGCTAATAAATTACCTATGATTGTAAATGGAAGATTAAATAAATTCTATGAAGAAGTATGTTTATTAGATCAAGGCTTTGTAAAAGAAAACAAAATGAAAGTATCTAAATATGTAGAAAGCAAAAATATGAAAGTATTATCTTTCGTAAGATACGAAGTTGGCGAAGGTATGGAAAAAAGAGAAGAAAACTTTGCTGACGAAGTTGCAAAACAAATGAATGCATAAAATTAGAAACAGAAATGTTTCTTTTTTTCTTGCTCTAATATTGCTATTATGATATACTTAAATTGAACATAAAGTAAGGAGGAAAATGAATTTATGTACGACTATGATTTATATGATTATTCAGCAGGAGTATCCACAACATCATCAATAGGAACATTTCCATTAATAGGAGGAAGTCTAGCTTCTATACTAATAATAGTTAGTTTGTGGAAAATCTTCAAAAAAGCTGGCAAACCAGGATGGGCTTCTATAGTACCAATATACAATATGATAGTACTATTAGAAATCACAGAATTACCATTATGGTATATAGTACTATTCTTTATACCATTTGCTAACATATATGCATTATTTAAAATATACATTGAGTTAGCACATAAATTTGGAAAGTCTACAGGCTTTGGAGTAGCAACAGTATTCTTTAGTATTGTATGTCTTCCAATATTAGCATTTAGTAAAACAGCAGAATATAAATAAAAAATCGATTAGAAATTCTAATCGACTTTTTTTCCACAATTTTCACAAAACTTAGCATCAGGTTTTAATTTAACTCCACATCCTAAACAATACTTTTCGTTGTTTGTATTCTCAGAACCAAAAGGGCCATTAGGACTAACAGAAACAGTATTATCGAATTGATAGTTGTTAGATAAACCTAGTACCATTGCAATAATTGGAGAAAATAATGTTCCTAAAATAGCAATTGGTACATGATTTTGTTTCATTTTCTTTCCTATATTCCAGAAGATAAAGAATCTAGTTACTAAGGTTGCAATATTAGCAACATAATCAAGACCATTAATTTTTAACATACCAAGAATAGTGCCAGATATAGCAATAAGGAAATACCACCAATTAAGTCCGGATATTTCTACAAGCACATATGTATTATAAAACGGAATAATAGCTTCCCATCCTTGCTTTCCTGCTTTTTTAAACAATTTCCAAAGTCCAATAACATAAACCACATATAATGCTATAACCAAAAGCAATATAAATATAGATCCTCCTAATATTAAACTTGTTATCATAATCTACTCCTTTCATTATAAATATATCAAAAAATAATGATAATTACAATGATTTATTAATAATTTATTGTAATTAAATATTTGTTGTTAGAATATTCTTTAGTAGGGTGATATCATTGTTTAGTAAGAATATACATAAAAGAATTAAAATAGTATTACTAATAGTAATAGTAGTATTTATTATAATAATAGCTAAAGTATTTTATATAGAAGTAATAGATTATAAGAAACTTAATAAATTAGCAAACGGATTATGGAGTAGAAATTTACCAATAGAAGCCGATAGAGGTAAGATATATACCATAGATGGTGAATTATTAGCAGGTAATGTAACAACTACTTCTTTAGTATTTATTCCTAATCAAATAAAAGATAAAAACTTAGTAGCAGAGCAGATAAGTAAAATATTAGGAGTTTCTAAAGAAGATATCGAAAAGCATATATATAAGAAGACAATGATGGAAAGAGTACACCCTGAAGGAAGAAGACTTTCCTATGAAATAGCGGATCAAATAAATAGTTTTCATTTTGATGGAGTATATCTTTTAAAGGAATCTAAAAGAGAATATACCCATAATGAAATGTTATCTCATGTTTTAGGTTATGTTGGCATAGATAATCAAGGCCTTAGTGGCTTAGAACTTCAGTATGATGATATTTTAACAGGAGAATATGGAGGAGTACAATACTTTTCTGACGCTAAGGGTAATAATTTAGATAGAAATTCCGTATATGTAGAACCAGAAGATGGGTTAGATATATATTTAACAGTTAATTATGAATTACAATCTTCTATTGAAAGAGAACTAGATAATATTGTAACTAAATATAATCCAGAAGGAGCATGGGCATTAGCTATGGATCCTAATACAGGAGAAATACTTGGTATGAGTTCTAGACCTAATTTTAATCCTAATAATTATAAGAATTATAGTACCGAAGTAATAAATAGAAATATGGCTATATGGGCTAGTTATGAACCAGGTAGTACTTTCAAAATATTAACAGTTAGTGCAGCAGTTAATGAAGGTAAGGTAGATTTACTTAAAGATACTTTTTACGATGGTGGTTCTGTTAATGTTGATGGTGCTAGGATTAAGTGTTGGAAGGCTGGTGGACATGGAGCCCAAACTTTTCTTGAAGTAGTACAAAATTCATGTAACCCTGGCTTTGTAGAATTAGGCCGAAGATTAGGAAAAGAAACATTATTTGATTATATAAATAAATTTGGATATGGTAAAAAAACAGGTATAGATTTAAATGGAGAAAGTTCAGGAATACTATTCAATTTAGATAAAGTAGGGCCAGTAGAACTAGCTACTACTGCCTTTGGTCAAGGAGTTAGTGTTACCGCTATTCAGCAAGTAGCAGCAGTCTCCGCAGCAATTAATGGAGGTACATTATATAAGCCTTATATTGTTAAGAGGATTACTGAACATGAAACAGGCCAAATTATTAAAGAAATAGAACCTACTAAAGTAAGAGAAAATATTGTTACTAAAGAAACAAGTGAAAAAGTAAGAATGACACTTGAATCAGTAGTATCATTAGGTACTGGTAGGAATGCTTATATAGATGGCTATCGAGTAGGAGGAAAGACTGGTACTGCTCAAAAGGTTAATAATGGTGTTTATATGCATGGTAATTATATAGTATCCTTTATTGGCTTTATGCCTGCTAATGATCCCAAAGTAGTAGTATATCTAGCCATAGATAATCCTAAGGGTGTAACCCAGTATGGAGGTACAGTTAGTGCTCCTATAGTAAAAAATATCCTAGAAGATGCTATATCAGCCTTAAATATTAAAAAACAAGAAGGTGGAACTGATAAAAAGTATCAATGGTATGACCAAAAATATTATACCGTAGAAGATGTTGTAGGTTTAACTAAAAAAGAAGCAGCTAGTAAACTAAAATCTTTTACTATAGAGTATAGTGGCAGTGGAGATAAAGTAATTAATCAGTCTCCAGAAGCAGGAAGTAGAATACCAGAATATTCTAGTATTAGATTATACTTAGATTAATTTGCATTTTTATTACTTTTGTGCTATAATAGCGGCATCAAAAGAGGGGGGAATATTTATGCAAATAATTAATATGTCTAAGACTAAATTAAATAGTTTAGAACCACTTATATTACCAAAAAATGTAACTAGCACAGAGTGTGAATTATTTAAATATCCTTATTATGGTAAAGAAAAATTACTTAAGAAATTACATCGTACTGATGGAATAATATTTGCTAATAAATTATATACAATAGAAGCATTAAATGCTAATAAAGATAGTATGCCTAGTAATTTTGTATTACCCGAATCTTTAGTATCTATTAATAAAAAAATAGAAGCTTTCACTATGAAGTATATAAAAGGAATAAACTTAAGTGTTATATTAAATAATCCTGATATTACTTATGAAGAGAAGATTCATTATCTAAAGAGTATTGGTAGAATACTAGAACAAATGCAAAATATTCGTAAATACACTAATTTAAATAACTTCTATCTAGAAGATATTAAAGTAAATATAGAGTTAATAGAGTGTTTTAATAAGATAGTAGTAGGAGGAAACAATATTAATCCTTGTAATTATCTTGATACATTAACTCCTAAACAAGTAGCGGGTGCTAGAAGACTATATAAAAAGAAGTGAATATCTTTACACTACTAATGTAAAATAAAGTAAAAAGATATATTTATTTAAATATATATATGATATAATATATCTAGAAGAGGAGTGGGATAATGTTAACATTAACTAAATCATTATTTGCCTTAATGTTGGGCTTTATAGGAGCTACAATATTCGGATTAATCATTATACCATTTTTAAAAAAGTTAAAAGCAGGACAAAATATCAATATATATGTAGAAGCTCATAGGAATAAAGCAGGAACACCTACTATGGGAGGATTAATCTTTATAATTCCTACATTTGCTATAACATTATTTCTATTATTAACGGGTAAGATAGAATATTCAGTAAACTTAGTTATAGTATTATTCGTATTCTTATCATATGGATTAATAGGATTCTTAGATGACTTTATAAGTTTAAGAAGAAAGACAAATAAAGGACTTACACAATTTCAAAAGATATTACTTCAGTTAATAGTAGCTTTAGTATTCTATGTATTATTTAGACAATATACAGCGGGAGATTCTTATTTAAGAATATCAGCTTTAGGTATTGATTGGAACTTAGGTTGGTTCTATGGAGTATTCATCTTATTCTTATTAGTAGGATCTTCTAATGCTGTTAACTTAACTGATGGATTAGATGGTTTAGCAGGAGGGTTATCTGCAATTGCTTTCTTAGCTTTTGGTTTAATTGCTATGGGTAGTTGGTGGATTGAAGGTAATAGCGATATGGGTATCTTTTGTTTTATACTAATGGGAAGTATTATGGGCTTTCTGGTATATAATTCAAATCCTGCTAAAGTATTTATGGGCGATACTGGTAGTTTAACCCTTGGTGCTACAATGGCTACGATAGCTATCTTAACATCGCATGAATTATCATTAGCGGTAATAGGAGGAGTATTTGTAATAGAAACATTAACTGTTATTATTCAGATATCCTCAGTTGTATTATTAAAAAGAAGAGTATTTTTAATGACTCCTATCCATCATCATTTTGAAAGATTAGGATGGAAAGAGAATGATATTGTTAAATTATTCTGGATAGTAGGTTTTATATTAAGTTTATGTGCTTTAATATATGGAGTATGGTTATAATAAGATTACTGTATTTGGTAATCTTTTTTGTGCCCCTTCATCCTAAGGTATTCCGGGGTATTTTTGAGTCTTAGTCTCAAAAATAGATTTATTTAATAAAAATAGCAATAGACTTATTGAAAATAAAAATAGTTTATGATAAAATTAATACATAAAGTATGAAAGGAGGCCCTGCCTATGAAAGTATTAGATATAGTTAACAACAAGTTAATTTTCGG